>Ga0209542_10008729_pt1 | contig 18817 bp, 17 predicted proteins | sample RifCSPhighO2_01_FD_184028 | JGI IMG/M metagenome (GOLD analysis project Ga0209542, IMG submission 184028) | Soil microbial communities from Rifle, Colorado - Rifle CSP2_plank highO2_0.1 (SPAdes) (version 2) | ecosystem: Environmental > Terrestrial > Deep subsurface > Rock core/Sediment ...
TGGAGCAGCTAATTTGTCTGTATTCTATAAGAATAAGGATAATGCAAATAAAAAGACATTTGCAGGTAATGTCACAGCTGCATCTGCAGGTACAGGATGGGCAGAGATTGACTATGGAGACACAAAGAATTCAAATATTAGGTTTAATATAACTGACAACATTGTTATCTTGAACAGTGCATTTAACCTGACCTTAATACAGCAAGGTGATAATTCAAATGATTTGACTGTTGGAACAGACACTGCTACTATTTGGTTCAGCAGAACAAGTGGTGCAATAAGCGCTTTAGGTTCAACAAAGTCAAGTGAAGAAGCTGCTGAAGTTGTATGGGATCAGGCAGCAACCCATGGAACAACAACGAACATAGGAACTAAGGATGAAAACCATAGATTCAGGTATGGTACAATCATAGTTGATCCAAAGGGTAATGGTGCAAGTGACAGAGAATTATTTAAGATACCATCTGACCAAGTGCAGGTAAATGTTGTTGTTAAGCCAGGAACAGGAGCTACTACAATTCCAACTACTTCAGGAGGAATTGCAATCTCTTCATATGCAACAGCACCTAGCGCTGTATTGGATTCAGAAGTGACTACACCAGCTGACCATAATTTGGTTTTGGTAGGTGGTCCTGCAGTAAATAAATTAAGTGCAGAATTCCTTGGAAAAACATTCCCAGCTTATGGTGAAGCTTCAGGATTGAAAGAAGGAGAAGCTGTGCTTGAATTGAAGGACAATGGTGGAAATGTCGCATTAATTGTTGCAGGTTGGGAAGGCGAAGACACTAGAAGAGCAGCCAGAGTGTTGCAGAACTATAGAGCATATACTGCACAATTGAAGGGTACGTCAGTTAAGGTAGCTGGTACGACATCAAGTCCTACAATAGTTACTTCAGCTTAAACCCTTTTTCTTTTTTTCTTTATTATTTTTAAAATACAATCATTCTTAGAAAGATTTTTAATATCTGTTAACAGATGAATAATGAATAAAATGGAAAAGAAAAAGATATGGATAGGTATTTTTTTGAGTTTTATATTAATAAGCAGTACATTGGGATTTGTCCTTTCTTATGAGAATTCTTCTGATACTAATACGAGCAATAATGAAATAATTATCAATGGTATTAAGATACAAAAAATCCAGGATAATGTCTTTGCTGTAGATAACAATGGTATCCGAGTCATATTCAATTATCTGCCAGAAGATTTACAGAATATTACATTGCCTGAATTTAGTCTTCTTAGCGATAAGATCTATATCATCTTTGAACCTGAGCAGCAGGATAACAATCTTGACCTTCTGATACAGAAATTAACAATGGGAATCAGATCAGCAAATATAAGGGCTGTTACTGCTTGTAGCAGAGAAGAGAGCTGTGATATTGACATTCCTGTAAAGAAATGTGATAATGATGCAGTCTATATATCAAGAAAAAACATTAGTAGGACATATTTAATGGAAAAATGCCTTGTTCTTGAGGGTAGTGATATAGATTTAAATATGTATGTGGATAGCTTAAATTACAGAATTTCAGGAGTTAAATAAGATGAAAAATGAAGTGAAAGATTCTAATGTGAAGGATATTATGTCTGAAGAAGATGAAAAAGAAACAACTCGGGAAAGTAATGTCTATCACAATAATACTCGTAACAGAAATCTGAATGTTATGATTGCTGTTATACTGTTCTTTATATTCTTGTTTGGCGGCTTGTTTTATCTTTTTGAAGAAAGCTCTATATTTGGAAATAAATATACTTATACAAACAAAGAAACTGGAAGCAAATATTCATTTGTCAGGGAGAAGATAAATAATGATTTAACCATGAATATCCTGACAACATACAGCATATACAAGGGAGCAGGACATAAATATGACATTCCATTCAGAAACAGTCCTAAAGATTTAGAGAATATACCTGTTGATGCAGATATCAAGAAGAAAATAATTGCAAAGCAAAGACTTTATATTACGCTTGACCCAGAACTTGAAGGAAAGGCTACTATTGCTTCTGTTGAAATTGGTAGGATCTTGGGAACAGCTGAATGGGGAGTTTTCCAGATTCCAACAGGTGTAGGCACTACCAGAAAGACGAATACAACATATCCTGTAATAACATGCATGAATTCAAGTCCTAGAACAGGAGTTTTATGGCTGAGATTAGGAAATACAACACATGTTATTTCAGATAAGGACTGTATTATTATCGAAGGAAAGAATTATAATGACCTTATCAAAGCAGCAGACAAACTTGCATACAATCTGCTGGGAGTTTTACCTTAATGGAAGACATTGATGCATTAATTGAACTAATGGCATGTCCTGTCTGTCATGGAGATCTTGAAATACAAAAAGATAAAAAAAATTTAAAATGCATCAAATGCAAACGTAATTATGCTATAAAAGAAGGCATACCTATTATGTTACCTAAAGACTTATAAGTTTCTATTTTCTATTTGTTATCATAATATAGAAGCCGTGGTCGCATAACCTGGTAGTGCGCTGGCCTTGAGATGATACAAAAAGAAAGCCAGTTTCCGAAAGGATATCTCGGTTCAAATCCGGGTCACGGCGTAATACTAAAGTGTTCAACGTTTAGAAAGCTTTAAATATAAGATATTCTTATAATAAGAAAGTAAGATTAATGGAGGTTAAAATGATTGAAACTATTAAAATGTCTTCCAAAGGACAAGTTGTAATTCCTCAAGATATAAGAGAAGAAATTCATGCAAAAGAAGGCACTATCTTTGCTGTATTAGGTGGCAAAGATACAATAATACTAAAAAGAATAGGATTACCTTCTAAGGAAGAACTGATTAATGAATTCAAAAGAATTGCTAAGGAAGGAAGTAAAAGATCTAGAGAATTAGGAATAAGGGAGAGTGATGTATCAAATATTATTCATAAAATAAGGAGATTAAAGAGGAATAGATGAAAGTTACCGTAGATACTAATTTTCTTATTTCAGCTACCCAATGGGATTATAGTGTAAGTCATAGATTACTGCTAAGATTAATAGAGAAGGATGTTAAAATTTATACTACAAGTGAAATTTTAAATGAATTTACAGAAGTTCTTAAAAGAGATTTTAAATATAATGCTGATGAGATTATTGCTATCATAGGTAAGATGCTTTCTTTTGTTACTTTGATCATTCCTAAGAAACAGGTTAATATAATTAAAAATGACCCTGATGACAATAAAGTAATAGAATGTGCTTTGGAATCTAATTCTAAATATATTATCACGTATGATAAACATTTACTTAATCTTAAAAAATATAAAGCAATAGATATAATTACACCTGAAAAATTTTCAGATAAAGTGAATAATTATCTTAGATAATACTTTTAAAGATAACATATTTGTCTTTATCCTCAAGTAGCGAAATATTTATAATAGTGTTATGGGGATTTCTCCATAGCTTGCTATGGAAACCAAGCGCTGGTGCAACCCTTACGATAAGCAATAAAAAAGATTGCATTCGGTCAATATTATACGCAATTAATTTGCTTATTAATTCTACTTTCTGTGTTGCATATGTTCTGTTTCTCAATACAGAACCATATTTTCTTTTAACACAGAAGAAAATATTCTCTATAATAAATCTTAATATTGCCTTTTAATACTTTTAAACTTAGCGGTCAGATTAATTTACTGGAGATTATTTCCCATAATAGTATCATATAACTCCCTTGTTTTCTTTTCTATTTTATCCCAATCATATTTCCTTGCTGTTATCTTATTATTTCTTTTGAACCTTTCAGCAATTTTTTTGTTGTCCAATACTTCGATAATTCTCTTTTTAAGGTTTTTAATGTCACCATAGTCTACAAAAAAGCCGTTATAGTTGTCTTTTATTTCATATGGGACTCCATTTACAGGACTTGCTATTACTGGAATACCAGATGCTAAAGCCTCAATTAAAGTCAAAGGTAAACCTTCTCTAAATGACGGTAAAACATAAACATCAGCAGCCTGGTACATTTCAGCTACTTTTTCCCTATCTCTTATAGGATCTAGTATCTTTATTTCCTTAATACCTGAAGACATTTTTATCACTTTGCCTTTAATACCTTCATCAGGACCTACAAAAATAAAATTAATATCTTTTCGTTCTTTTAATATTTCCCTGGCTGCCAATACTAGTTTATCAGGACCTTTTGTTATATTAAATCTACCAAAGAACAAAACCATTTTTCCTTTTATTTTGCATCTTTCTTTGAATTTATTATTTTTTACTCTTTTGAATAATAAAGAATCTACACCATTAGGTATTATGTTTATTTCTTTATTTGTATATTTTTTTATAAAGTCTACCTCCCATGGTGTTATTGCTATAATCTTATCCTGCCAATTTAAGGCTATTTTACTGAATGTGCTATATGTTAATCTTAGTAATAGATTTCCCATAAAGGATCTATTAGAATCTGTCCATGGGCAATGTGTTGTATGAACTAATTTTGATCCCTTTATTTTGCCTGCTAACCCGGCAAAAAATACATGTGGGTGACCAAAGACATGGGTATGAATAATATCAAAGTTCTGCTCTAGTAATTTAAAGAAAACAGAAGGCCAGAAACTTGCAAAATTGGCAACCTTAAAAAAATGATAACATCTATGAACATGAATACCATTGATAATTTCATATTTTTTCTTTATTCTTGAATGTTTGTCCCAGTCAGATGTGAAGACATGCACTTCATTTCCATTTTTTAGCTGTCTTTTACCTAACTCTTCTACAACTTGTTCTACTCCACCAATGGATGGCTTGTAAAATGGACATATATGCGCTATTTTCATGCAATGCCTAAAAGAAACAATTTTATATAATTATTGGATGCTGAGCATATTATAGATAAGATTTACTACCTTTTCTGTTGCTTTGCTGTCTGTTCTGAATGGTTTTCCTTTTTTTGCAAATCTTTCAATGTAATGATTATCAGAAATCATTCTTTCCAGCAGGTTTGATAATTGACCTTTCTTGTGCACTGAAACTGTCAGGCCAAGTTTGTTTGTTATCAAGAGATCTTCTTTAATGTTCTTTAACCCTGGCTGTACACTAATTGATGCTTTGTTAAGATAGGCTGCTTCTATTAATACTGTAGAGAATGATCCAAGAACTATATCTGAGGTTAATATAAGCTCTCTTATAGGATAATCCTGAATTATTATAACCTGAAATTTATTTTTTTTATTGGTATGCCTGTAACTATCTTTTTTTTCCCTTGGATGGAGCTTTATTATTAATGTTATATTCTTTTTGATATTTTTCTTGAGGTATAATGTTTTTAATGCATCTGTTATTTCGGTTAATACTGTTTTTTCAGTATAACCTAGGCTATTGCCATAGTTGAATTCAATTGGCTGTGATGCGTATAATATTACATATTGTTCATATCCTATTCCTAAATTTTTTCTTGTTTTTCTTTTATCTTTTTCCGTATATTTTTCTTTTAAGCTTGAAATTTCATCGAAATAAGGGTTTCCTGTTATGACCAGTGAATTTTTTTTGCATCCATAATCTAACATTTCTTTTTCTGCCAGTTTGTCTATGACAGCAATTTTGTCAGGTATGAATTTTAGCTTTTTATGGTTATAAAGGTCATTGAAAACAAGCAAGTGAGCGCACCACCCATCTACTACTGCCAGTGTTTTTATATTTTTTTCCCTTGCTGCCAAAGTCAATGTCTGCTCTATCACATCTTTGTTTTTCTTATCCTGGAAACTTGTTCCTATTAATACCATGTCTGGCTTTTCTATCTCCAGTATTTTTTCCATAGAAGTAATTGATATATCTTTTAGATTATAGGAATTTATTGTTCTATAATCAATCCCACCTTCAGAAAATATCTTTTCTGAAAATTCATATGCAATTACGATTACATCTACTAATTTCTCTTTTTTCAGCATCTTTACAACAGGTATTATTGAGTTAGCTGATCCAGGATGCCAAGCAGATGCTATTATCTTCTTCATTTTGATTTACTTGCTGTTTATCAGAGAATAGTATAATTTTTCTAGATCTTTTGCTATGTTTCTCCATAGAAAACTCTTTGCTTTTTTCATGTTATTAGAGCTCATTTTTTCCCTTAGATCTTTATTTTTTAATATTACAGATATTTTTTCCTCTAGAGCTTTTATATTATTGAAATCGTACAAGAATCCATTCTTATAATCTTTTATAAGAAACATACCTCCCTCTGTTTTTGTTGATATTACAGGAATGCCTCTTGCCATAGCTTCTAAGATTACAATTGAGAAGGCTTCCCATTCGCTTGGCATTACAAAACTGTCTGATATATCCAAGATGCTTAACTTCTTTTTTTCAGATATTTTCCCTGTAAAGATAATTTGCTTGTCCACTTTTAGCTTTCTTGATAATGACACTAACCTTTCTTTGTCTCCAGCGTCGCTACCAATGATTATAAATATCAGATCTTTAAATTTAGGCAGTATTTTTATTACCTGGTCCAAGCCTTTATACCTGTCAATTCTGCCTATATAAGAAACTATTTTTTTATTTTCTAATTTCTTTTTAAATTTTAAATTTACATTTATTTTTTCAAAAGCGTTTTCATTTATTCCATTTGGTATGAACTTTATCTTGCTTTTTTTAATACCAAGAATTGTCATCCATTTATACTGATAAGGATTGACTTGTATTATATTATCATAGAGATTATTTATTGGTTTTTCTAATTTCTCAATGATTTTTTTTATTATCTGCAATTTTTTACTGTAACTGTTTAATGCCATAAAAGGTCCATGGGGTGTGTTAACTATTTTTGTCCCACCGAGTTTTTTTAATAAGACAATAAAATCATGATAGAGAAATCCAAGGCTATGCACATGCAGGATATCAATTTTTGCGTTTATAACTGCTTTCAGTAATCCGGGAGTTAATGAGATGTAATACCTGTACCTGAATAATGGTTTATATCTATGTATTTTTATGTTGTCGATTCCTTCATATTTTTTTGTCCCTTTTATAAGTGATGTGTATACATGCACATCATGCTTTTTTGCCAGTTCCCTAGCTAAATAATAGCAGTTATTTTCAGCTCCACCATATATTGGATAAAAATATTCTATTAAAAAACCTATTTTCATGGAAATGACTAAATATTAAGATTTATATTTGTTTATGTTTCTATCAATGATTTGTAAACCCTGACATATTCTTTGAGTATTACATCAGGGTGGAACTTTTCAATTACTGTTCTTTTTGCGTTTCTCCCCATTGTTTTTGCTATGCTTTCATTGTCCCAGAGATATTGCATTGCATTTGCCAATGATTTCGGTGTTGGCTCTATCAGGATTCCATTTTTCCCATCTTGTATTATTTCCTTTGAGAAGCCCCTGTTTATTGCAATAGGTGTTTTTGCCATTGCCATTGCTTCTATCAAGGAGACGCTGAAGTTATTATGCAAGATAGGACATAAAAAGGCATAAGACTCTCCTAATTTTTCTTTCATTATCTCCTGAGTTTTTACCAATCCAAGATTTTTGATGTCAGTTGACTGTATTTTTTTTGAGAAAACTCCCCAGCCTGCTGTTTTTACAGGCAATTTGCTGAATTTTCTTGACTCTACTAATAATAAAGAACCATGAAGCCAGTCGTAATTTCCCGAATAGAAGAAATACTTTTCTTCTTTAGTTTTTTTTGCTTCTTCTAAAAATAATGGGTTCACTGGAAGGTATATTGCTTCTGAATCTATACTGTTCTTTTTTAATATATCTTTCAGGTTGTTGCTTATGGCAATTACCTTATAGTTCTTTAGTTTTTTTCTTTTGTAGTTGTTTCTAAGATAATATAAAGAACCTAGAAAACCATGTTTTATTTTATCTTTGTAATTGAATACAGGATTGTTGTAATAGCATTTTGAGCATTTGAGCATAGAACCTCTTTGGCATATCTCTGAATCATATGTTGTGCATTGAATGCACGCAGGGCATGTGTATTTCCAGCTGTTTACAACCATGACTGTTGGTTTTAGGTACGTTCTTAATTCACCATCATAGCTGTGTATTACGTCAGCTTCTTTTTCATTTGTCAGAGAAACATAATTAGGCAGGAGCTTTTCAAAAATATCACCCGATGTTTTCCCTCCACCAAGGCCATTTGTTTTCCTGTGATAGTATACTTTTAATCTAGGCATTATAATAATTTTTTATTCTACCAAAGAATGATTTTATATAGCGGGGTTTGAAGCCATTGTGCTTTACATAGTTAAGCATGTATACTGGATCAAACCTTATTTTCTGCAATCTTTTTCCCCATTCAACTATCTCTTCTCTATCCAGGTATAAACTCGGTATTACAGGATATTCTGGTGCATTTACGTAATCGTGTACGGTTAGATCTTTCTTTATCAGACCCAGGCTTTTTGCATCTTCATATATTTTTGTTCCTCTTACAGGAACCAGATAGTTTGTACCGTATAATGTTATACCATATTTTTTTATGAAGGTCTCTGTCTTTTCTAATGTTTCATCTGAATCCCATGGCAAACCAACAATTAAGGATGTTATTGGATTAATATCAACTTTTTGCATGTTTCTCATTGCTTTTATTATTGTATCCTGAGTTATCCCTTTTTTCATCTTTATCAGAGATTCATTATCAAAGCTCTCTATACCCATCAATATTCTTCTGCAGCCGGCTTCCTTCCACTTAGTTAACAGTTCTATGCTTGCCTGCTCAGCCCTCATGTCACCTACCCAGTTGCCGTTGAACTTTCTGTTTTTCAGTTCTGCCAGGAAATTTTCTGCCCATTGCTTATTTGCATATAAATTTAGGTCTATAAAACTATAATAATCTATTTCAGATGATACTATTTTTATTTCTTCCATTATGTCTGGAATATTCCTTTTCCTGCTTGCTGTTGCAGGATAACTGCAGAATGTGCACAACATTGGGCAACCTCTGCCTGTTGTTATGAAGGCTTCATCATACTGCGACAAGGGCAATTCTGAGATTAATCCGGCTGATGACTTCAGATGAGTCAGGTCCTTTAAGAAAGGCATTGTTCCTGTATCTATCAAGATGTTGTTATGCCTGTAGATAACTCCCGGAAAGTCTAATTTTTCATTTTTTTCCTCCCAATGACTTATTACTTTGTTCAGGGTTATTTCTCTTTCAGATAATCTTATGCAGATATCTATAAACTTGAATTCTTGCATCACTTCAAGTTCAATGCCATGAGGATCATTTAAGACTGCAATTGTTTTTTTACCCATTTCTTTTGCTTTTTTCAGGATTTTTATGTCTTCAAAGAAGCCATTCAATATAGAAATCCATGTTACAATAATATCAAATTCATTAAGGTCAGGAACTTTTTGGATTTGTTCATCTATGAAAACAACATCTTTGTTATTCTCTTTCAGGTAATTGGCTGCTAGTATTATCTGGCTGGGCAGTAATTTGTAATTGATCTTTCCAGTGCAGCATTCTTCTCTTTGATAGTTTTTCTGATTAAGAACCAAGGTTTTCATTTTGATAGCACCTCTGCAGCCAGAGAGGCTATTTTTATTGTATTTAAAGCTTTTGCAGCAGACAATGGCGATTCAGAATTGTTTTTTATGGAATTTAAGAACGATCTTATTTCAACTACCAATGGTTCTTCTTTGTCGACATCAATATGAATCTTTTCTGCTTCATTGTTTTTATCTTTTTTGTATATCACAAGATCTTGGGTGATATAATCCAGTTCAGCATATCCTTCTGTTCCTGTAACACTAAGATTTCTTATCTTTATAGGAGTCAGCCAGTTAACCTGAATAAAACTTGTCACTGAGTTATATTTAAGGAATATCTCAGCATAGTCTTCTTTTTCACTTACTGTTGCCTTGCCATGGCTTGATATTAATGTCGGTTCTTCTTCTAATAAAAAGCTCATCACATCTATGTCATGCACTGCTAAGTCTATTATTACATTTGTATCTCTGACTTTCGGAGGATAAGGACCGACTCTTCTTGCTATTATTGAGATTAAATTACCTATTTTTTTCTCTCTTAATATCTCTTTGAACTTTTGAACAGCAGGATTAAATCTTTCTACATGGCCTACCATAAATATTGTTTGCTTGCTCTTAAGACCTGTTATTATTTCCTGAGCATTTTGTATTGTGTCTGCAATTGGTTTTTCCAGTAAAATGTGCTTGTTGTATTTTAACACATCAAGTGCTACTTTTTTGTGCAATGATGTTGGAACTGCTATTGATACTGCATCTATATCCTCTTTTTCTAACATTTCTATATAACTTTTATAATACTTGCAAGAATATTTTTTTGCTATTGTCATTCCAGCTTCTTCATTTAAGTCTGATACTGCAACAAGATTTGAACTGCTTATGGTAGAATAGACTCTGGCATGATGCTGTCCCATATTTCCTACTCCAATTACTACAGTGTTCATTTTATGTTTTCTAATGTGTTTATGATATGATCAAGATTTTCCTGATTGATTTCGGGGTGTATTGGCAGAGATAGAACTTCTTTTGATATTTTTTCACTTACTTGCAGAACCTGGTTTGAATAACCCAGCTTTGTATATAAAATAGTTTTATGCATCGGCACTGGATAATATATACCTGTCATTATTCCATTTTCTTTTAATATTTCAGCTGTTTTATCCCTCGTTCTTTTGAAATCTTCTGTAATTCTTATTGTATACTGGTTAAAAGTATGGCCTTTTTTAATCTCAGGCTTTATTATTCCATTAATGTTCAGGTTTTCTTCCAAGTATAATGCATTATCTTTCCTTTTTTTGTTAAAGATACTTATTTTTTTCAGCTGCACAATACCGATAGAGGCTCTTAAATCATCCATCCTGAAATTATGCCCGAGTATTTCGTACTTGTATCTTTCTTTGCTTCCATGATTTCTGATCATTCTGCACTTTTCATTTATCATGTCATTGTTTGTTGTTATCATTCCCCCTTCTATTGTTGTTATATTCTTTGTTGGGTAAAAACTAAAACATCCTGTGAATCTGCTTCCAGAGATTATATTGTTAAAAGATGTGCCTATAGCCTGTGCACAGTCTTCTATTATTTCAAGATTATGTTTTTTTGCAATTTTCTCTATTTTATCGATATTGCATGGACAGCCAAATAAATGCACTGGCAGGATTGCTTTTGTTTTTTTTGTTATCTTCTCTTCTATTTTGTCAGGATCTATGTTAAAATCATCTTCATTTATATCCACAAAAACAGGTGTGGCTCCTGTATGAAGTATTGTGTTTGGGGTGGCTGCAAATGTAAATGATGTTGTAATGACTTCATCATCTTTTTTTATGCCATGAGACAATAAAGATGTATGCAAAGCAGAGGTCCCATTTGAGACTGCAATAGCTTCTTTAGAACCTATGAACTTCCTGAAATTATCTTCAAATTCCAGGACTTTCTCACCTTGAGCTAGGTTTCCGCTTTTCAATACATTTAAAGCAGATTCGTATTCCTCTTCTGAAAAAAAGGGTTTGCTTATGTTTATCATATTAAGAGAGCTTTAATAATATTTATAAATCATTCTAATCACTGACATTATAGGCCTTTGACTTATCGCTTTAAATGGCCTGACTCTAGGTATTTGCTGATATTAAATCAATGTAAAAGTATAAAAAAAGCAAAATGAAATCGATATTATTTGTTAATCCTGAAGATGAATATGTAGAGCATAAAGGTGACAGATTACCCTTAGGCTTGGCTTTGTTAGATGCATATTGCAAGAGGTTAGGACATAACTCAAAACTGATTGACCTTAACCATTATAGTGCAGAATACCTGATGGATGAGCTGAAAAAAGGTTATGGATATGTCTGCTTTAGTGTTTCTACTCCGAATTATCTGCAGTGCATAAACCTTTCCAAGAGGATAAAAAGCATTTATCATAACATAAAATTAATTGCCGGAGGGAATCATATTACAGATGTGCCAAATGAAAAATCAAGTCTGGAGACTTATGACTATCTGGTTGTTGGTGATGGTGAAGAGGCAATTAAAAAAATCTTAGAGGATAACACAACACAGATAATAATATCAAAACCAATTGAAGACCTTGATAATTTACCTTTTCCTGATTATGAAAAATTGGGAATGGAAAAATATACGATGACCTTAAATGGAAAAAAGGCAGTTGTAATGGTCACTTCCAGAGGATGTGTTTTCAGCTGTGTTTACTGTGGTTCAGCCAAGATTAAAAAATGGAGAGCGAGAAGTCCTGAGGACGTTGTCAAGGAAATGAAGCTGTTATATGATAGATTTGACATTAAAGGATTCTATTTCGGCGATGACATATTTACATTCAATTTTGACAGGATTTTTAAGTTATGCAATTTAATCAGTGAGAACTTCCCAAAGAAAGACATTACATGGAGATGCACAACGAGAGCTAATCTGCTTACACAGGAATTATGCTATAGTATGAGAAATGCAGGTTGTGATATTATAAGCCTTGGATTGGAAAGCGGGAATAATGAAGTCTTAAAAAAAATGGAAAAGTTCATGACAACCGACATACAAAAAAAGGGTGTTGAGATGTGCCATAAGGCTGGAATTAAAGTGAAAGGATTTTTTATTATAGGACTGCCCGGAGAGACATGGGAAACTGCTATTGACACTATTGAATTTGCCAGGAGCTTAAACTTGGAGTATGCTGATGCTTATATTTTAACGCCTTTTCCAGCTACACCTTTATGGGAGAACCCAGAGAAATATGGAATACAAATAATCAAACCAGAGGGTTCTGACTGGAGCAAATATTACCAGGTTGGAAAAGGTGGTGAATATTTTGTTAACATAAAGCACAATAATCTTAATGAAGAGCAGTTAAGAGCGCTAATAAAAAAATTCAGGGATGAAGTCAAGGTTGGAGGATTGACGTACAAATAAATAATATGGTAAAAATAATTGTTACAGGAGGAGCAGGATTTATAGGGAGCCATGTAGTTGAAGAACTGGTAAAAAACAAATATGAAGTTAAAGTAATAGATAACTTAAGCAACGGAAGCTTAAACAATTTAGGGAATGTTAAAGATAAAATTGAATTTGTAAAAAGTGATATCACAGACATGGAATCTTTGAACAAAGAGTTCAGAGATGCTGATTTTGTCCTGCATTATGCAGCGTTGAAATATATACTTGAAAGCATCGAGAATCCTGTTGATTACCATAATGTTAATATAAACGGAACATATAATGTTCTTGAGGCGTCCAGAAGGAACAAGATCAAAGGGGTGCTGTTTGCCGGATCTTCTGTTGTTTATGGGGAAAATCCTGTTTTGCCCCTGAAAGAGAATTTTGTTCCTATGCCAAAATCTACATATGCTGTAACCAAACTTTTTGGGGAATATTACTGCAGATTATTCAGCGAGAATTATGGATTAAGAACTGTAATCTTAAGATATAGCAATGTCTTTGGCCCTAGACAAGATATTAACTCAGAATATGCTGCTGCTGTCCCTAAGTTTATCAGCAGGATGATAAAAGATGAAAGTCCTATTATCTGGGGGGAAGGAATCAAGACCAGAGATTTTGTCTATGTGAAGAATATTGTTGATGCAAACATAAATATTCTGAAGAATGATAAATTTAATGGAGAGATAATAAATATCGGAAGTGGCGTGCCTACCAACATAAATGAGCTGGTAGCTATAATAAACCATTTTCTCAATAAGAACATCAAGGCAAAATATGTCCTTCCTTTCGAAGGCGACCTGAAGCATAATTACCTGGATGTTTCTAAAGCAAATGATTTAATTGGATATACGCAGTTATATGATTTAAACTACGGCATTAATGAAACGATTGAGTGGATCAAGGAAAAACAGAAGCAAAAAATAACTTTATGAAGATGAAGAGAATAGTTTTCAGGATTGAGGGAAATAACAAGATTGGCATGGGTCATACTTTTACTACCTTAAGGATAGCTGATAAAATCAAGGAAAAATGCGAGCTGCTATTTGTAATGTCAAATATTTCTAATATTGGCATTGATATGATTAAATCTAAGAAGTATGAGGTTAAGGAAACTGATGCTGATAATATTGAAGAGCAGATTTGGATAATAAAGAATTTTAAGCCTGATGTTGTTTTTAATGACCTGTTGCATGCAGATGCCGGTTATATGAAGTTGTTAAAGAAAAATAAAATTTTTACTATCAACATGGAACATTCAAAGGAAACAGAAACAAGAAGCATGGCTGATGTTGTCATTAATTCCTTGTATCCTGACAATAATTCTATGACTGAATATCATTATGGACCTGAATATTCTATACTGTCAGATTCCTTCAAGAATTTGCCTAAGAGATATGTAAGCAAAGAATGCAAAAAGATATTTGTCTGCTTTGGCGGTTCTGATATCAGTTGTCTAACGCTAAAGGTCATTAAAGCATTAAGTATGTCTAATTTAAAAGCAGATGTTGTAGTGGTGCAGAATCCTAATCTTGAGAGAGAACTGAAGAAAATCAAGATAGACCGGGAAAATATCATATTGCACAGAGGATTAAAAGACCTATCCGGGCTAATGTTAAATGCTGACATTGGCATTGTTTCCGGCGGCTATACATGCTATGAATCAGCTGCCACTGGACTGCCTGTTATTATATTATCGCAAAATGAGCTTGAGCATGACAGGAACAAGCTATTCATAAAATACAGAACCGGTATTTATTTAGGAAAAGGTGCTGATATTTCCGACGATGAAATAATAAAGGCTGTTAACAGTTTGATAAATGATTTTAAGTTAAGAAAAGAAATCAGTGAAAAAGGACAAAAATTGGTTGATGGAAAAGGTTTAGATAGGGTTGTTGATATAATAATGAATCATTAACTATACTTTATCTGTTTCTGTTCTTTTATATGGATTTATTATTTTTAGCAAATCTTTTATTACTCGTTAATTTTAATCTAAAAGATTTTGGTTAATAAAGAAATTGTAATTACAATAAATATGGCATATTCTGTCAGATATTCTTTTAAGATAATCTTTATACATACTTTTATATATTTTTTTATTTATAAATAAAACAATGATGAGAGAGATAAAAATAGGTAATAAATTTATTGGAAAAAATAATCCTACTTTTGTAATAGCTGAAGCTGGCTGCAATCATGACTGTATCCTGGAAAGAGGCAGACAGTTGATAATAAAGGCTGCTGAGAATGGGGCTGATGCGATCAAATTTCAGACTTTTGATGCCAAGAAATTAGTAACCAGAGATGTTCCAAGATTCTGGGAAAAAAATGCAGATGGAACTACCCAGTATAGTTTATATGAGACTCAGGATGATCTAACAAAAGATGAATATCTGGAATTGGTAAGATTATGCAAAGAAAGAAATATAATCTTCTTGTCCACACCATTTGATGAAGAGAGTGTTGATTTTTTAGAAGAGCTAAATGTACCTGCTTATAAGATAGCTTCTACAGATTTGACCAATATACCTTTTTTAAGATATATTGCTGCAAAGAATAAGCCTATAATACTGTCAGTCGGAATGGGTTCTTTAGGTGAGGTAGAAGAAGCAGTCAATGCAATAAAAAATGAAGGAAACAATGACATAATATTACTACATTGCATGGTTATTTATCCTACTCCTGCTGACCAAGCAAACATAAGATTTATGCAGACATTGCAGAGATTGTATCCTGAGCATCCTGTTGGATTTTCTGATCATACACTTGATATTAATGTGCCGATAGCAGCCGCTGCTTTGGGCGCCAGAGTCATTGAAAAGCATTTTACTATTGACAAGAATATCAAGGGTGCTCCTGACCATCCTATTTCAGTTGATCCTAGAGAATTAAAAGATATGGTTAAAGGAATCAGAGAAGCTCAACTTGCTTTAGGTTCAGGTATCAGAAGGATTACTGGAGAAGAGATTTATGCTATAAAAACAGGGAGAAGAAGAATTGTAGCAAATGTTGATATTCCTGCTGGAACCAAGATAGAACCGTACATGATAGCGAGAAAAAGATCTAATGAAGGCTTGCATCCTAGATATGTTGATGTTATCATCGGAAGAGAGACAAGAACTGATATAAAAGAAGATGAAGGGATTACATGGGACAAGATATGAACATTTATTTTATTAAATGTCAGTATTATAATTAATGTCTTAATCTCAGGTGTTAAATAAAGATGTCGTATTCTGGTGTTATTCTCTCCAAACCTCATCTATGGTTTTATCCCTGTCAATTTTTATCTTTTTTCATTGTTAGACACATCAATTGTTTAATTCCTAGACAGCAATACGTTGTCTAGGTTAATAAATATTATTTAAGAAATAGATTTTCTACTGAACCACAGTTTTAACAAGATTTATAAAATATAGGTTATAGATGTAGCATAGCCTAGAATAAAAAAATGACTCAATTAAAGGACTCTAAAACTGAAAAAATAATTATTTATTTAGCTGACCTTGTGCATAATTATATTGGCAAAGGACCATTTATGTTTCCGATAAATATAGGATATGTCAAATCATATATTAACGATTCAATCTATAAAGATAAGGTAGAAATAAAATTGTTTAAGTATCCTGATAAGCTATTACAGGAGATTGAGAAAAATAAGCCACATATAATTGGATTAAGCAATTATGCATGGAATGAAGACCTGAATTCACAGTTGTTGAAGTACATTAAGCAGAAGTATCCCGAGATGATCACTGTTATGGGTGGTCCTAATATACATATTAGGTCTGATCTTATCATTGAATATTTAAGGAACCAGCCTTATCTCGATTTTTATGTTATCCATAAGGGAGAACCAGGTTTTTTTCATCTGCTGGAGTCATATTTTAATTCTGGAAAAGACATCAATATCATGAAAGAATCAAAAATAAAGGATGTTGCATTTTATGACAAGAAGAATGACAGGGTTTTAAGAGGCGAAGAAACATTGCAGTTAAAAGATCTTGGAGTTATACCATCTCCTTATCTAACAAGAGTAATGGATGAATTTTTTGAGGATAATCTTATACCCAATTTGGAAACAAATAGGGGATGCCCTTATCCATGCACTTTTTGTGTTTGGGGAGATCTTGATTATCAGAAGATGAGCCTGTTTCCATTTGAGAGAATAACAGAAGAACTTAATTATATCACAAGAAAGGTTTCCGAGACCAAGAATACCAATATCTTATGCATTTCAGACTCTAATTTTGGAATATTCCAGGAGAGAGATTATGAGCTCTCTAAGATTATAAGAGGATTGTATGAGAAATATGGATATCCAAGAAAGGTTACAACTTTCTGGGCCAAGAATAAAAGTGATGGAATAAAAAAAATTGCAACAACTTTTGGAGAGCTGGCGAGTGTCGATGCTTCTTTGCAGTCAATGAATCCAGAGACATTAAAAGAAATCAAGAGAGATAACATCAGCCAACAGGCTTACAAAGATCTTTTGGTTTTTTTTCATAACAATAATATTGATTCTGATGCGGAAATGGTGCTAGGAATGCCTTTTGAAACAAGAGAATCGCATTTAAATGCATTAAGAGAGCTGATGGATATGGATGCAGGACAGATAATTGTTTATCACTGCAGACTGTTAAATGGTGCAGAGATGTCTCTTCCCGAATACAGGCAAAGAAACGGGATAAAAACTAAATTCAGGCTGATAGACACCTGTTTTGGGGAATATAATGGATTTAAGTCGTTTGAAGTTGAAGAAATGGTTAAATCAACCAACCATATGTCTGAAGAAGATTTATTTTATTTCAGGGCTTTACAATGGTTGGTACAATTTACATGGAATTACAAATATTATAGAGGTTTATTAAAATATGTCCAGGCTAATGGTATAAACCCTATTGATTTTCTTATCTATCTTTTAGAAAATATAAAAAATGCTCCTGATAAAGTAAAAAAATTAATGAGAGAATTTGATTTTGATTCTAGAACAGAATGGTTTGAAAGCAGAGAAGATTTAGTAAGACATTATAGCAAAGAGGATAACTTTAGAGATTTAACCAATGGAAGCTTTGGCAAAATGAACTTTAAATATACCTTTAAAGCTTTAATAGATTGCCCTAATGAATTTGATGTTTATCTAGCTCAAATTGTAAAAGAATTACTTTCTAAAAAAAGCGCTTATCTAAATGAGGATTATAAGCAAATTATTGATGATATTATAAAATTCGAGAGTATGTTAAGAATAAATTTCAGTAATCTGGAACTTGATAAAGATTTTGAACTTGAGGAAGAAAAGAATGGTGTTTTTCATTATGACATATTGCAATGGAAGAAAGACAGGTATGAAAAAAATATAAATGAATATGTTAAACTAAACAATATAGCTTATAGATTTTATCTGCCTAAAGACCAGATCAATGCACTCCATAATAACATAAAACAGTTTAAAAACGTCAACATTAATTTTACTTTAAGAAAGATGAGTGAATATATGCGGATAAGCGATTTGTTTTATCAAATAGAATCAAGTGAAGAGAGCAAGAAATATAAGATTAAAATGGAAGACCATGTCTTTCATACATCTGCATTTGCCCAATGATTTTAAGTATATTTCTAAAAAGTCGTTATTCTATGTTATGTTATGCAGAGTAATAGAAAAAGTAACCTGAGATAAGATTTAATTCTTGATAATAAGATTTATAAGTTTACTTAGACAATCATTTTTATGGCAAGGATACCCAGCAGTTTAGTGCTGGGAGGAATTGCCCTCCTTCGTTAAGTTTTTCTTAAGCATTTTTGATTATAAAGCGTGCGCAGCGAAAATCGGCGCACGCATTTCCTTAGTTTTAATCAGCGTGAGCTATGTTTCCAGAGTTGCGCAGGAGGCAAAAATG
>Ga0209542_10008731_pt1 | contig 18814 bp, 14 predicted proteins | sample RifCSPhighO2_01_FD_184028 | JGI IMG/M metagenome (GOLD analysis project Ga0209542, IMG submission 184028) | Soil microbial communities from Rifle, Colorado - Rifle CSP2_plank highO2_0.1 (SPAdes) (version 2) | ecosystem: Environmental > Terrestrial > Deep subsurface > Rock core/Sediment ...
TTCCCCCCACAAAACCAATGGGCGGCACTTCGTGCCGCCCACCAATTCGTTGGTCAAAAATCTGAAAGTCTAATCCTGGAGCGGGTAACGGGAATCGAACCCGTATCTCCAGCTTGGAAGGCTAGCATAATAAGCCATTATACTATACCCGCCAGTTTATTAATATTATTAAAATTTTCATTAAAAATCAAGACCAAATTATTTTAATCATTGATAAAAATAAATAAAAATGATAAGCTAAGTCCGGGTTAATGGCCAAGAATATTTTAAGTTAAGGAAGGAGGGGTCATGTTATTTAAAATCTTCTCGGAAATTTTTGCCATTGCTTTGACTCTGTTGGTCTTTGCTTTGATTTTTATTGCTAAAAACCAAAATAAAAATCATTGATGGGAGAGATAATAACTATCAGTCAATAGTTTTAGTTATAATGGTTATTGTCCTAAAAAATTAGGACGCTAACTATGGCGTTTAAAAAAGTTAAAAGGATTTGGTCTGCCAAGTCCTTTTTATTTTAAATCATATTCGGCTAAAATCGTATAAACTGAACCACTTTTAGTTAATTGGGATTCAATTAATTGGCATTTAAAAACTCGCAAATTTTCTAAATCCAAGGGTTGAATTTTTTTGTTATAATCACCATCCTTAAACTTAGCTAAAGTCATATGAGGTATTAATTTGGGCGGACGATTATTAGCTGAAGTTAAAAATTCTTTAACAGCTAAAAAAATTTTTTGGCGAAAATTAAAATCTTCCCGATTGTCTTTAAAAACCGCCCAAAGCATGGTGGGCTTTTGGCCGGATGGGCCGAATTTTATTTGATCAAATTCCAAAACAAAGGGTTTAATCTCAACTAACGTTTCTTGGATTTTAGTTTTGAGAGATTCTAAATCCTCAACTCTTACCTCACCCAAAAAATAAATAGTTAAATGAAGATTCTCCGGCTTAGTCCATTTGGCCTTAGCCCAATCAAGCGACTTAAAATAATCGGCTAATTTTTCAATTTGTTTTAAGGGCAAGGGAAGAGCAATAAATAATCTTTTGGTCATAGCTTAATTATAAGCTAAATGTTTAAGAGAATAAAAGCAAGCCGCTATTTAGGGGCTTGCGGTGATTGCTGGGGCCAAAATTCATTTTTTAATCGTGCAAATTCTCTAAGGGCTCCATTGTTTGAAGAAAAATCAGCTAAGAATAAATGACGCAGACGAGAAAGAGATACTTGGCCGGTTAAATATTTTAAATAAATCCTATCAGCCAGGCCATAGCCCTGCTGGTGGAAAAAGAATTCATTAAAATCGGCATTTTCCCCAAGCACTTTAGCAATGGATTCTTGTACTCTAATTTGCGACTCCAGAGTTAGAGTGCTTAAATCGGGAAAATCTTCATAAGGATTCTCCAAATCGGATCCAACCAATCTCGCTCCTAAAAATCCCATCATTTCCACTAAAGCCGCCAGGCAAACCAAATCCTTGGTATTTCGCCCCCAATAAGAAATCTTAGAAATAATTAAATGGAAAGCGTGTGAGGACTCTTCCAAGATAGCATGAGCGGTGGCTTTCTTTGATATGATCACTATTTTATAGGGAACGATGTAATAACTAATACCTGTCCTGTTTCTTTTCTCTAATTCATCTCTTAGATATTCGGGTAAAGCCAAATCGGCAAAATCTACTGTCCTGCCTAGCCACCAGACCTCCGGATAATACGGTATTGGTATAGAAAGTTCATCTGATAGTTCATTGATAGTATCATAAACAGCTTCTTCAATTTTTCTCTGCCTCTCCAGCCATTTCATCACTTGGCCTCCTAAGTTGTAAAAGTTCAATTTGATTTGATCGGGGTGACCCGATTTGAACGGGCGACCTCATGCACCCCATGCATGCGCGCTAGCCAACTGCGCCACACCCCGATATTAGTTGAAAGTTATAAAGTAAAAAGTTTATAAACTTTTTAACTAGCATTATCCTACATTTTCTAAATAAAAAAGTCCAATATCGCTGAAATTGGCTTTATTAAAAAATAATAAATCATGGACCTTAATTTATCACTGGCTCGTTTTTGACGATTTTTTTTCCAAAGCCGATAATATTTTTCCAACCGCTTTGGGCAAGACCTGTGGTTCTAACATCTCGCCGTGACCGATAAATTCGCCGTGAGTGCCTGAAATTGAATAAAAGCCGTCCAAAATATCTTTAAAACTGCCAATTTCTTCGGCTTCTCTTTTCTGACTATAAGTTTTCTGAACCCGATCCATGGGGAAAACAACATCATCTACACCAAAGACAAAAGCCAAGCCCAGGCCTTGTTTTTTAAGATATTTTAAAACCTCATAAATATCGGCCTGGGACATCTGTTTAACTTCTTTAAAGGACATAGCCGGATTTTGGCCCACGTATTCCATCATAGCTTTTAACATCATTAACGGCGGCAGTTTACTTTGGCGGCCTTCTTTAATGGCAAAACGATAAGCCAAATCAAAAAAGGAATCCTGGCCGATCATCCCGGCCGGGTCCACAAAAACCAAATTCCTGAATTTTTCCGGTTTGATAGAGGCCGCTAAAGCCAGATAGAGGCCGCCTTCCGAATGGCCAACAGCATCGGCTCTGTCAATTTCTTTTTGGTCTAAAACATCTAAAATCGCCAGCGCTTTTTGTATTTCTTCGGCTGGAACTCCTTCGGGAATATTTTTAATTTCAATTTTCCTTAAATGATCCAATGATAAAATCCGCCGGCCTTCTTCAGCTATAACTTTTAAAGAATTTTCCTTAAACGGTTCTACTATTTTGCCCCAGCCGGGAGCGACGATAACCGGTGTTTCAAATTTCTTCTCGGTTGGATTTATATCAATAATATTCTCTTCGGGAACCAAATGCTCTTCGGGTTTTTCAATATTTCTTAATGATTCGGGAGAAAATTTCATATTTTTTTATAATATTGCTGGCCGAATACCCCTGGCTTTTAAGCCAGGGGATGAAGGCCAGTGTGAGTAAAAATACGTCGGCGGAGCCGACACCTCTCATTTGAATTTGCCCAGATACTGCGGTCTTTAGACCGCAGTCAAATTCATAATTGAACCAATCTTATTATAAATAAAAAACTTCGCCATAGCCAGTATAATTTTAGCAATACGCCAACCGGCTTACCTGTATTTATGAAGCTTGCTTGAAGTAAAACTTCAAAAAGTTTTTATAATCAGGCTATATCGCCTTGGGGCTCGCAGATTTAAGGCCTCGGCCGAAAACCGATTTAGAATCCCCAGAAAAATAATTTTGACCTAAAATTTAACCGGCTTCTTATGGTGAAGTTATTTTCATTATACCCCGGCTAAATCGGCTTGTCAAAAAAATAAAAAAAGCGTTCCGTATTGGCAGCGGAACGCCCGAAATCTTCAGCGTAATTCAAAGGTCCATTCGCCCTTGGGCACTTTTGTCCGGAAATCAACCAGAAATTCATCGGGCTGGCCGTTGATCCGCTTATAGATGGCAATGCCATATAAACAGGGTCGGAGCTGAACCGGCTGATTGGAGCAAGATGGTATTTCTACTCGTATCATCTCTTCAGCCGCTTCAAGATTTTCAAAAGTGACTACCGAATCATCAATTCTGAAACTTGAGATTACCTTCTCTTCAAACAGTGGGAGTTTAATTTCAGGTTCTGATTGTTGAATTGGTGGCGTTGTCGCACAAGCCGCCACCACCATAATCAGTGAAAAAAACATTAACGAGCGCATTTTTTCTCCTCTGTTCTGCGTCCGATATGACATCTATGACGCCGTTATTCTCTTCAACTACACACCTATAATTATATCACATAAATATTATTCTGTCAATATCATCTAATAAAAATGGCTAAGTTAGTGATAAAAATCATCAGAAGGATAAGTTAAAATTCACATTGATAAGTTTTGGGGGCGCTACTGCAATCATAAACAGCATTGCCAGTTGTGCCATTAACACATTGGCAAGCAGAAACATGGATATGTCCCTTAGTGGCAGTTTCATCAAAAACCCTTAATTTGCATGAGCCGGCCATGGTTTTAAATTGGCTGACAACAGTAGAACTTAAATTATCTTGACCATTAATTTGGGGTACAAAATCGGCAGCTAATCCAATATCATGGCAATATTTGCCATTGGAAATACCAGAATGATTGCTACACCGCGCAAAAGAGGTATACTTGATACCGGGGTTGGTTAGTGTTGTATTGGCACGAATCCTGTCAAATAAGCATTGTAAAGACGACTGAAGTTCAGCTTTGATATCAGTGCGACCGCCGTCGCAATCCCAATAATTATCGCCTCCGGGTTTAGTGCTAGTACTGTTGTTTAATGCATTGTTGGGCTGCTCGATTGGTAAAAGTGTAAAATTGGCAGCAGTTGTCGGTGCATTAACCGATGAACATATTGTCAAATAGCCGCTGGCTGAAACATTTACCCCATAAGTTCCTGTTTGCGACAAATTGTTTATTGAATAAAAAGCTTCTCCCGATGTCTTGCCTGATGCGACTGCCACTTTCCTATCTGGTGATAAAAACAGGCTGACAGTGGCACCGTCTATCTCATTGCTGCCACTGCTGGGAAAATTAGTACTGTCGGTATATTTTCTAACCGTTCCCGAAACCGAGATTCCCGTATCTTTCAGCGAGCAAATGCCATTTTCAACTTTGTAGCCAGTCGGCAAATTGGCTTGGATACCTTCAATATTTAAACACTTGTCTTCCACACAATTGCCGCTGGAATCAGCAACATAACCGCTAGGCATAACTGTTTGCGAACCAGAAATATTCGAGCAGACATCGGTAGTAACTGCCGGACCACAGTTATTATTAGAGCAAGTTGGGCTATATTTGCACCAATAATAATTATTCTTAGCCTGGCATTCCGATTCGGTCATCACTTCGCTATAAGACCTCCACCAGGATTTCCAAGTACAGCACCTTTTAACAGTAGAGAGTGCCGGACAATCGGAACTGGCCCGGCTATTACAATTATCCTTGGTAGAATAGCATTTCTTACCGCTGGGACAACTAGTAACAGCGTCAGTGCAAGAACTTGGACCGGTACAGTAGTAATACTTAACTGTTTTATCAACACTGCAAGTGCCATCAGTGTTGCGAATATAGCCGCTGGGCACAGTACTTTGGACATCAGTAATATTGGAACAAAGATCAATAACCGGTTGGCATGATGCATCGCAAGTTTCTTTGGTGGTATAAGTCGCGGTATTAGTGGGAGCCGCTTCGGTAACTGTTGATACGCAGGCGGCAGTGGCGGTTCCCGAATTCTTACACCAGTATTTAGTGGTTGTGGTGATGATGGGATTGCAATTGCTTACTTTAAAAGTCGCCATTTGACCGGCTGTTGGCGTGCTCTGGCCGCTGGGCGTAGCATTTACAGTAACACTATAAGAATAAGTAACCGAGCCAGTATAAGTGCTTTTAAAAGTATGGCTAACGCTCTGGCCACTGGTTGGCTGGCCATCATTGCCTTGGAATGTCCAAGTATAAGTATAGCCGGAATATGGGCCAGAGGCCTGCGCTTTAAAGGTGTAGGCCTGATTAAGGCAAAGATAGTTATCGGCACTGCCCCAAGAGGGCTGGGTAATGGCAACGGTAAAATCTTGAGTGGCGCTGGAACCGCCACAAGTAAGATTAGGACAAAATTTATAGAGCCGCGTACTGTTATCATTCCGCCAAATATTTTTACAAATCCCTAAGGTCATAGCATCTTCACCGAAATCATCCCAGCAATAACTGACAGAACTCTGGCCACTGTAATAAGCAAAACAAGCGCCCAGAGTATAATCGGTGGTTCCTGATGGCATGGTTGTTACTGTGGCCGTTTTATCGCTAGGCAAACTATAACAGCCGCTGGAGCTGGGAGAAAGAGCCGATAAACTGGAAGTGGAGGCAATTAATTGCCAGATGGTAATTAAGGAAATAATTACCACCGAAGCAATAGCGATTGATAAACCAATGACCAAAGTGGTGTTAGTGGCCTTTAGGGTTTGAGTGGTTTTTAAAAACGGCATAATGATTACAATTAAAAGTAATAATCTGTCTAATCGGTTACCTTAATTATAAATTAAAAAGCATTTTATGTTAAATTGTATAATTCACTCGCTTCACTTAAAATTAAAAAAGACCTGTTCAGGTCTTTTTTAATTGGTCGGGGTGAAAGGACTTGAACCTTCGGCCTCTTGGTCCCAAACCAAGCGCTCTAGCCAACTGAGCTACACCCCGATAACAACTATTAACAATTGACAATTAACTATTAACAAAATTGTTAATAGTTAAAAGTTAATGGTTACAAGTTATTAATGTGCCGAGGGGCAGAATCGGACTGCCGACACAAAGATTTTCAGTCTTCTGCTCTACCACTGAGCTACCTCGGCTAAACAACAATTAACAATTGACAATTAACTATTAACAAAATTGTTAAGTGTTAATTGTTAAAAGTTTTAAAGTTATTAGTGGGCATATCTGGACTCGAACCAGAGACCTCGTCGTTATCAGCGACGCGCTCTAACCATCTGAGCTATATGCCCATTACCAACAATTAACATTTAACAATTTACTATTAACTTAAAAATCTACTAGCTAAATATAGCACAAAAATATCGATTTGGCAAGAGTTTTAAACAAAAAAATCGCCCAGTGGCGATTTTTTTAATCAACAACTGAAAAGCAATAAAAACACGTGAGCCTCCCGACAATCAAGTCGAGACGACTTAAGCAAAATCCATTTCTGGATTCCACTATTACTCCCTAGAAAGGAGGTGATCCACCCACAGCTTCCGCTACGGGTGCCTTGTTACGACTTCACCCCTGTCACTGACCCTACCTTAGTCCATAACTAGTACAGCTTTCGGGTATTGCCAGCTCCCTTGGTGTGACGGGCGGTGTGTACAAGGCCCGAGAACGTATTCACCGTGACGTGCTGATTCACGGTTACTAGCGATTCCAACTTCATGAGGGCGAATTGCAGCCCTCAATCCGAACTGAGACCGGTTTTGGTGGGATTAGCTCCGCCTTGCGACTTAGCAACCCTTTGTACCGGCCATTGTATCACGTGTGTGGCCCCAGACGTAAGAGCCATGCTGATTTGACGTCATCCTCGCCTTCCTCCCTGTTAAGCAGGGCAGTTTTCTATGAATTTTTAACATAGAATGAGGGTTGCGCTCGTTTAACCACTTAAGGCTACACCTCACGGCACGAGCTGACGACAACCATGCAGCACCTGTATAGCACTCTCGAAGAGGTCTCTGTTTCCAGAGATTTGCAGCTATATGTCAAGTCTGGGTAAGGTTTTCCGCTTACCATCGAATTAAACCACATGATCCACCGCTTGTGCGGGCCCCCGTCAATTCCTTTGAGTTTTAAACTTGCGTTCGTACTTCCCAGGCGGAATACTTAATGCGTTAGCTATTTTAGACGCCACTGGCAGGGTCGATACTGCCAATGACTAGTATTCATCGTTTACGGCGTGGACTACTGGGGTCAATGCTTCTTTATATTACTATAAAGGTTGGACTATATCATTTTCTAAAATTTTTCCACTTCTTAATTTTTTCTTGCAATTGATTTTCAATCTCTTGTTGGGAAAATGAAGTGTTATTAATAATTTCAGAAATCCAGCGTTGTTGAAGTTGGCGATCTTTATATAGCATAATAACTTTTCTTAACATGCTAGGCGCAAAAGTATAAGGAATTATAATTTTTAAAAATTTTTTCAACTCATTGGTTGACCTTATCCAAATTCGCCAATATTCTAATTGTTTACCATCCCGCTTGCGGGATACTGGTGCGACAATAGTTCTAATATTCCAAACCTTCTGCAGATATTGAGATATAATCTTGACTGATAACTTATCAAAGCCGTCAGTGCAAAAAACTCCTTTTCTGCTGTTGGATATTAGCGACCCATCGTCAAACCACCAGATAGCAAGAGACAAGGCTGTCATCCGATTCAGCCATTTCCGTCTGATATTCAGATGATTGCGCTTATGAGTTAATTTATATAACTCAGTAAGTTCAAGCATCGCTTTACTTTGGTAACGCAATTTTTTGTTATTACTATAACCGTCTTTTTCTTGCATAAAAACGTTTTTATCCGATGATATCTCTTTTAATTGAGATACCTTCCAAAAAAAATAATCTTTTTGGTCAATTGAATGCCTAAAAGAAAACCTGGCGTTTTTATACCCTTTATGGATTTTAAGGGATCCATCCCCTAAAAGAGATCCTAAAATAATCTCTCTGGTTTTATCCGACAAAGGCACTGATTTATTTTTGTTCATATATTTATAAATTAATGCGCCTTCTATCTCTAACCAAACTTCATAGTCTCTACGGGGTCAATTTGAATAAATTCAAACGACTTCCCTCGGGATTCTCCAAACGCAATAGTAGTTATTGCTTGATGTTTGGTTATTCCCCGATATAGCTGGATGCAAACCGCAATGTCACCATTGCGGAGGACACCTTTCGCCGCTTGTTTATAAATATAAACTACGGCTGGGATCTATCTAATCCCATTCGCTACCCACGCTTTCGTGCCCCAACGTCAGGATCGTACCAGTCAACCGCTTTCGCTTCTGGTGTTCTTGCCAATATTAACACATTTTACCGTTACACTGGCAATTCCGTTGACCTCTTCCGTCCTCAAGCTTCACAGTTTCCATGGCAGTCCTGATGTTAAGCACCAAGATTTAACCACAGACTTAAAAAGCCGTCTGCGCACGCTTTACGCCCAATAAATCCGGATAACGCTCGGGGTCTCTGTATTACCGCTGCTGCTGGCACAGAGTTAGCAACCCCTTATTCATTAGGTACCGTCAAAAGTTCTTCCCTAATAAAAGACCTTTACACCCCGAAGGGCTTCATCAGTCACGCGACGTCGCTCCATCAGACTTTCGTCCATTGTGGAATATTCTTAACTGCAGCCTCCCGTAGGAGTCTGGGCAGTATCTCAGTCCCAGTGAGGCGGGTCGTGCTCTCACACCCGCTACTCGTCATTGCCTTGGTAGGCCGTTACCTTACCAACTAGCTGATAAGCCATAGGTCTCTCTCGAAGCGATTTACCCTGTATCTTTTCCATCAAAGCATTAATTATTAACAATCAATGAAGGCGAAGCCGCCTCAACGGCTCGTATCATCAACTTAAAATAATTAATCAATAGAAAAGAAACAGGGTGAATCTTTACTCGCCAGACATTTGTCTAGCGACCACATCCGGTATTATCCCTCCTTTCGGAGGGTTATGCCGAACTTCGAGGTAAGTTACCAATGTGTTACTCACCCGTTTGCCATGGGTCTAAACCCATTCGACTTGCATGCCTTAGACACGCCGCCAGCGTTCATCCTGAGCCAGGATCAAACTCTCAAATAAATGCATCTAGATTACGGTCAGATGCTAACCGTTATTTACCCCGTTAAATAGCGTTAAAACGCTATATTTAACTGGGGTGTTGCTTACCGAAAATCGGTAATAAAAAAATGTTTAGGGCTCACGTTGTTTTTAATTGCTTTTCAATTGTCAATTTACTTTTTCTCTTCTTTTTATTCCTCCCCTTTCTAAGGAGAGGTCTGTCGGCCTAAGCGGGCAGAGAGGGGTTGGCCGACAGTCGGCAACCACCCCAACCCCTCCTTGGAAAGGAGGGGAATTTATTTAGAAAAGAAAAAACAGAGGGATCCAAGTTTTAGCCCGTTAAACAATCAATAATAAATATTATTTAACTGGGCTGGCGAACCACCAATTAATATTGGTGAATCTTTTAGATACCACTGTTTTTTCTCTTAAAACAAAGTTTTTAAATTTGGTTTGAGAATGGTTTGTTGTTATTGATCTTAACTAACCTTAATTATATTCCATTTTTTGACCTTTGTCAAGGGTATTGCCAAGAAAACAAAAAAACAAGAAAACAAGAAAACAAATTTTTTAATTTTGGCTAAATTTAGATAAAAATTATCAAGGTTTAGAAATAATTTGCTTTATTTTAAATAAATCTTAAAAAGTAATTAACAGCATATGCACATCGGCCTTTGACCTAATTTCTAATCTACTGTGTAGAGATGGGGCATGCCCCGTCTCTACCAAACGCGCAATGTCTCTATAAATTAAATCTTAATATTAATTGGATTATTTCTGTCTCTATCCCAAAATGGTGGATTGTATTTTATATACCACCTGATTTTATCCAATGATTCTGAATCTAACTTAATAATATGATCATAAAATCGTTCCTGCCAGGAAAAATTTGAATGACCAGATTGATGAATATGTTTAGTACAAGCGGATTTAAGTGAGCCGACAATATTAGATAATGAATGCCGTGTAGAGACGGGGCATGCCCCGTCTCTACTTTGATCCAAATGATTATCAATTTTTATAATCGCATGCAGATGATTAGGCATAACGATAATTTCATCTAAAATACAATTGGGATAATGCCTGGGCAAGGCATACCAATATTTATAAACCATACAACCAATTTCCGATAAACCCATGATGCCCCGTTTTACTTCGCCTAAAAAACATTTTCTATTTTTAATACAAATCGTAAAAAAATAAAACCCGTCAGCGCTATAATCATGGCTAGGCAGACGAGTGGAATTAACCAGATATTTATTTTTAAAATAATTATGATTCATCTTATATTTATCAAAGTAGAGACGGGGCATGCCCCGTCTCTACAAAATGCGCAATGTCTCTACTTCTTATTATTTAACATTTTTGGCTTTCTTTTCCCGCCATTTCTTGATCTCGCCATGATGGCCAGAGAGCAAAACTTTGGGCACACGCAGATTTTTATTTTTGTATTTGATGACTTCCGGCCGGGTATACTGCGGATATTCCCAATAACCTTCGCGCGAAAAAGATTCGTCTTTGACTGATTCCTGTTTGCCGACAAATCCAGGATAATGCCGGGCGACTGAATCCATAATCACCATGGCTGGCAATTCACCACCAGTTAAAATATAATCGCCGATAGAAATTTTTTCATCAACCATTTTGTCAATTCTGGCATCCACGCCTTCGTACCTGGGACAGACAAAAATCAACTGGTCATATTTAGCCAGACGTTTAGCCTCCTTTTGAGTGAATTTTTTACCATTGGCCGCCATTAAAATTATTCTGGTTTTGTTTTTTAATTTTTTAGACCCCCTCCCAACCTCCCCCTTCTTAAGGGGGAGGGAAAGAGAAAGAAGCGCTTTCATCAACGGCTCAATTTTAAAAACCAAACCCACTCCGCCCCCGTAGGGTTTGTCGTCCACTGTTTGATGTCTATCAGCAGTCCATTGCCTTAGATTATGCATCTTGATTTTTAAAATCTTATTTTTTTGAGCGCGTTTAAATAAAGATTCATTAATATAAGAATCCAAGATAGGCGGAAAAATTGTGATAACATCAAATTGTTTCATGATTTATATGATAAAGTAAAAATTAACTTTTGTCATTAGACATAAAAACTCTCCGATATAACATCGGAGAGTTTTTATTATAGTTATAGTTTAAAGTTTTTTGGCAAATGTTATATTTCCAAATCACCTACAACATCGGTATCCACGCGCTCTTCTCGATGAAAACCTTCTCGATTAGAATCTTCTCGGCGCGGCCGGCGTGAGCCACCTTCTGGTTCATTAATTTTCAAATTGACGCGAGCATTATTTTTAGCACCAATGATTTTGGTCAAGGTTCTAATTGCTCTGGCGGTTTGGCCTTGCTTACCGATGACATAACCGATATCGGAAGGATTAACTGTTAAAGTCAAGAGAACGCCTCTCTCATCAACAGTCCTGTCGACCTTCACATCTCCAGGATTAGCCACAATCTCTTTAACGATTGCTTCTACGAATTTAACATCTTGTTCCTGAGCCATAACTTTCTTTATGCTTTATTTGTTAAATATTGGCCTCCAAGTTGCAGACTAAATGCAACTTTTCCAGTCCTTTTTCAGGCCAATAGGACTATAATCAAGTTTAGCAAACTAAAATATTTTTGTCAACTCCTTAAAAATTTACCGACCAGCCGGTTTTTAGAGAATTAATATTAAAGATAAAATAAAAACAGACGTTGGTAATCAGCCGTTTTTATTAAAAATATTACTCATCAGTTTTTATTGCTTCGGTACTGGTGATTTCAGCCGGTTTGACTTGAGGTACTTCAGCTGGAGCAACTGGAGCCGCTGCCGCTTGAATTTCTTGATTCTTTTTAGCGGCTGCTTCTTCGGCTTTTTGTCTGGCGATTTGGCCTTGCTTTTTTTTACCTGGTTGGGATTTGGAAGCTCTAACCTTATCCGCTTTAATAAAACCCAAATCAATTAAAAGATTAAAAATAGTGGGGGTCGGCTTAGCGCCTCGGCTCAACCAGTATTGTACCCTGTCTTTTTTGATATCTTTTTCTTTGGTATGGGGGTTATAAGTTCCTAAGCCCTCTAAATAAGCGCTGCGCGGATTTTTGCCTTTTTCCATAACCGCCAAGCGATAAATAGGATACTTTTTTTTGCCGATTCTGACAAATCTTATTGATAACATATGAAATTAGCTTAAAAGTTTATAAAGTTTCCGCCAGAGGCGGATATGCCTATGGCGCAATAAAGTTAATTGTCAACTGTTAAGTGTTAACTGTTGATTTCAGCACTTGACGGTGTTGGCACCAGATTAGCATGAATTTTATAATACGTCAAACGTCATCACAACAAGTATCATTCCTTGGCTATTTTTTCCGCCTGCTCCAATTTCAAGCTTAAAAGCCGCGAGACACCGTCACCTTGCATGGTAACGCCGTAAAGCACATCAGCTCGCGACATAATCGTCCGATTATGGGTGATGGTAATAAACTGGGTCTTATGGGCTAATTCTTCAATAATATCGCTGAATTTTCTGGAATTTTCCTCATCTAAAGATGCATCTACCTCATCAAACAGAATAAAAGGTGAGGGATTATTGGAAATAATCGCGCAAATTAAGGCCAGGGAAGTCATAGTTTTTTCCCCGCCGGAGAGCATATTAATATTTTTAATCTTTTTACCGGGCGGGCAGGCCTCAATATCAATGCCCATATTAGCCAAAAAAGATTTATCTTCAACCTGGACTTTTTTCCTTTCTTCTTTGGTCTTGACCAATTCCAACCCTTGATCATGGCCTATTTCCCAATCAGCTATTTCCTCTTTGGCTTCCTCGGCCTCGGTGAGTTCTTTCTGAACTAAAGTTAGCTTGGCAATACCGCCAGCAAACAATTTTTTGAAAAATCGGGAAAAATCACTATTGATTTTTTTAAATTCACTCTCAAATTGCTGTTTGATCAGTTTATCCAGCTCCCTAACCACTTTTTCCAAATCTTCAATGGCTTTCGCCAGATCAATGCTTTGGGAAGATAAAAAATCAAATCTGGATTTAATTTCCGTATATTCCTTTTCCACCTCCGGATCAGTACTGCCGATTAAAGCCAGCTGTTTTCTGCTCTTGTCTATTTTGGCTTCCAACTCGTTTAAATCAATCTCGCCAAAATCAGCGCCGGTCTTGGGACGATAATTTTCGCCCAGATCCTGTCGCATTAGGGAAAACAAATCTTCTTTTTTAGTTTCCACTTTGGCCAATTCAACTTTAACCTCATTGAGGAGATTTATTATTTGATTTAAATCAGTCTGCCGGCTATACATAATTTGCTGCCAAGAAAAAATCTCTTTTTTCTTTTTTTCTTCTTCAGAATTAAACTGATCAATCTTACCCCTGATTACTCCGCTGGCCTTTTCTATTGATGCCAATTCTTTTTCTAATTTTTGTTTTTGGCTTGTCAGTTCAGCCGAAAATTCTTTTTTTTCATCAGGCGACAGCCGGTTGGCGCTGAGATCACTTTCAATTTTATTTTTTTCTTTTTTAAGCGCCGATAATTCGCTCTGGCAATCTTTTATTTGGTTGTCGGCGATTTTTATTTCTACTTTCAAATCATTCATCTTGGCCATCAAGCCGTCACGCGCCTTATATTTGGCCTCAATATCGGTTTTAAGAGCCGACAACTCTTTTAATCTCTCTGGTCGGACAATTAATTTATTATCACTTAGACCGGTCCAAATAACTGATCCCTGGCGTTTATAGCCGCCCTTAATAACTCCAGTTTTTTCAAAAACATCGCCATCTAAGGTCACCATTTTTCGGCTACCAATACCTTGGGCTCTGGCCTCTGCCAAGTTATTGACCACTAAAGTGTCGCCTAAAATCAGTTGGAAGACCTTAGCAAACTTACGGTCATAGGAAATTAAATCTATCGCCAGGCCTAGCCCGCCGCCATTTTTTTCTGCTTGAAATTGATGAGGTGAATAATCCTTTAATTTATTGAGTGGAAAAAATTCCAGTGGAGCCAAATGGTTGGCTTTAAGATAGTTAATGCCAGCCATGGCTGTTTTATCCGATTCAACCACTACCGCCCACAGGCGATTGCCCACGGCTGTAGCCAGCGCGGTTTCATAGCGTTTGTCTATTTTGCCCAAATCACCAACAGTGCTGTAAAGACCGGGGATTTTATCTTTGGCAGCTAATATTGATTTAATTGACTCAAAAAAATAGTTATTTTTTCCGCCGTTTTTTGTCTGGTAAAGCTCTTCTTGAATTATTTGAAAATTATTCTGGGCAACGGTCAATTCATTATTAATCTTATTGATTTGATCTTCAAATTCGGCCAAAGTTTTTTTACCGGCACTAATTTTAAACTGATGACTAGCCAAATTGCCGCTGATTGCTGTCAACTTGTTTTGTAATTCATCTTTCTTATTCTCCAGCCAAGCCAGATTTTGCTTGCCGATTTTTAAATATTCCAAAGCCAATTTGCCCTTGATTATTATCAATTCCTTTAAAACATCGTTTTTATCTTCAATCAGCCGGTTATATTCTTTCTGCAGCTTGTCAAATTCTTCACTGCGGCTGATTTCTTGGCTGAAAGAATTGAGTTTTTGCTGGCTCAATTCTATTTCCTGTTCTAATTTTATTCTTTTCTTATCATAAGAAGTAATAGCCATCACCAATTCTTTATAGGCGCTATCAAGTTCCGACCATTTATAGCCATAATATTTATTAAATAACTCCTTGAGCTCGGCTTCAATTTCTTTTCTTTTGCTAAGACGGTTAACCTGGCGAGTTAGCATTTTTAAATGCGGTTCCAATTCTTGCGCCAAGCTCTGGGCTTGAAATAAATTTTCCCGTGATTTTTTTAATTTATTAACGGAGCGATCACGCCGGATCTGGAATTGCTTGACCCCAGTGGCTTCGTCAAAAAAGTCCTTTCTTTCTACTGGCGAATAATTGACAATGCGATCAACCAGACCTTGGCCAATGATACTATAAGTATTTTGGCCGAAGTTAGCTTTAGCTAGTAACATAATAATGTCAAACAAGCGGACTGGATTTTTATTAAGTGAATATTCGCTTTCACCATCACGGTAAAGTTTTCGGGTGATAACTATTTCAGTATAATCCACTGCCGCCGACCTGTCTTCATTATTCAAATATAAAGAAACTTCAGCTAAGCCCAGAGGAGATTTTTTAGCCGAACCAGAAAAAATTATATCGGTTGATTTTTTGCCTCGCAGTAATTTCAAGCTCTGCTCGCCCAAAACCCACCTGATGGCATCAACAATATTAGATTTACCGGAACCGTTGGGGCCAACAATAGCGGTAATGCCATCAATTTCTTTTTCTAACGATTGGCCATCAGGCGCCGCTACTTTAGACAAGACCTTATACTCCCGACCTGGAGCCGGAAATTCTAAAATCGTTTTATGGGCGAAGGATTTAAACCCCTGGAGCTCTATTCGCTGTAAATACACAGTGGTTAAAAGTTATAAAGTTAAAAAGTTATAAAGTTTGCTTTAATTTTAACAAAAAAAATAGATATTGACAAAAAACCTGTTTTACGGTAAAATGCCAAGTTGGCTGAAAAGCCGACCCGAACATTACAACTGGCCAATCACAATCAACCAGGAGAAGGCGAATGAAAAAACCAGAGCTGATGAAACCAATGGCGGTATTTCTGCTCATTATTTTTACTGTCTTAGGTAGCGGCTGCGCTACCACCAAACAAATAACAGATAAATTGCCCAGAGCCATTAAGCATCCCTTACAAGAAACCTTCCGTGGTAACCAGCAGAAAAATAGAGAGCCATTTCCGGTCAATAACCAGATTGATTACAGCGATTATGACCAAGAATTTCAGTATGACATTGTCGGCAACCGGGCTTATCGCGCCCAAGAAGAAGTGCCATCAGAAGAAAATGTACAAAAGGAGGGAGTGGTCGTTGAAAGCGGCCATAAAACTTCAATTGATCTGCCAGGAGCCGAAGAACTGCCCATTCCCGAATTGGGGGCTAAGGGCTTTAAAGACGGTCAAGGCAACATAATTGTTATTTATCCGGCCAGAAATCCCGCTCCTGATTTAAAAATTCTGTTGGAAAAATTCCTAACCGGTATTGAAGTCAGCGAGTTTCCCAATCAAAATAAACTGTTAATTAAGTTCCCCGAGAGCAAATTGGCTAATCCCGACTTTCTCAAGCAATTAAGAGCTACTATTGATCATTTGGATGAACCGGCTACGATGATTAGAGTAAAATTCAGCGCTTTTTACCTTTGGATAGACAACACTTACAACCGGGAAATGATCATTGATGCCTTAAAAGACGGCATCCAGGCCTTTCACTTCAATCTGCCTAGCAGTTATGACGCGGACCAGCGCCTAACCACCGGTGTGGCCGCCAATCCTTTCTATAACCTTCAGGGCTGGCATGATTTTACTTTTGAGGGCTCAATCGGCTTTTTAGATAGCGTAGGAGACATTGATAGTTTAATATCGGTGGATGTTCTAACCGCCAACACCAAAACTTTCACTTATATTGACCAATTGAAAGTCCCTTATCCTAATTACATCCTAAGCGGGACGGTAGCAGTTGAGGTCCTGGCTTATGAAGATGTGGGTCCGGATTTAAAAATCACTCCCTTTGCCAATGAAAATGGTTTTATTACCATTAAAATCGAACAGGCCAAATCGGGCGAGGTAGCCGCCCTCTTAGAAAAAACCCAACGGCCAACTTTTAAAAAAGGTGACTTCACTTCTGAATTCACCGTCAGAAATGGCGTGCCTTATGTGGCAGCAGTTTCACTGTCAAAGCGCTTCCACTCGGTTGACCGGGGCATACCAGGCATTAATAAGATACCATTTCTTAAATCTTTGACCAGCTCCTTGGTAATGGAAAAAAATCAAAGTGAATTGATTATTCTAATTGAAGCCAGAATCGTGCCCCGCGACAGCTTACTGGGCACAACCGTTTCAGCACCAATTAGAAAATATTAATTGGAAGTTGATAATATCAGACAAACAAAGCCCCAGCCGCTTTTTTAAAAGCGACTGGGGCATTTTTTAGGTGCGGTTTTCTCCCAACCGGACAGTAGAAAAAGTCACTTCACACCGAGGAAAACAAATAGTGACGAATTTGCGGTGGTTTCTGGCATCACCGGGATTAATAATCATCACCTCTTGCTGTTCTTCAAATAAAGCATCGTGAATGCTACCGCAAATAACAATATCAATATGCCGGTACCTTTTTGACTGATCCCTGATCAGGTCAATCATTTCCACTTCGGTCTTACCATCCAAATCAAGGCCGAGCTTGTGTTGAATTAAAAAATAATGGCTGCAAATTTCCAAAACCGGATTATGACTGGGAATTAAGTGCCAATTAGCCGGCTTATCGGACTTATCAGCGTCATCAGACAAAAGATTATAAAAAACCTGGAAATTCTCTAATTCCGGCCGGCCGATATCAGCCGGACTAAAACTGCCGTCAATTATTACTACTGAAACATCTCGTTCCCTAAATTCAATAGCCAGCTGGCACCAGAATTGGCTATCCCGATCAGAGATATTGCCGGTATCGGAAATAATACCGACCGTCTGAGGTTTAATATTAGTCACGGTTTGCGGTAATCTGGTAAAAACTATTTCACCATTGACAGTGTTGACTAAGGCATATTCATAATCAAAGAACATCGGCCAAACCGAACCGGGATTAATCCAAGAAAAACCGCTGCGTTGGATTAAAAACTGGTGGTGAGTGTGGCCGGTAAAAACAAAGCGGACACCGTCATAAACTTGATTAAGCAAATTAATAAACTCATTAAATTTAGGAGCATTTTTTAAAACATCAGCCGAGCGTTCATGACCAACATAAACCACTACTTCGCCTAAATGAACGATACGATTGGCAATGGCTAATTTGCTGGCAATGGTATTGGCCATCACTTCATTCATCTTGTCTTGTTCACTAATCATGCTGTTGCCCGGTCTGGTATAAACCCAACCGGGAGGCGGAAAAGTAAAAGCCGGATCAAATTGCTGTTGCCTGGTCAAAGCGCAAACTACCGGCAAACCGCTAAAAAGATCGGTCCTTAAATGTTGTTTTTCAATATCGCCTGGATTAATGATCATCTGCGCGCCGCGGTTTTGCAAATCCCGGGCAATTTTAAAAATAATGGATTCATCAACGTCGTGGGTATCGCCCATCACTCCCAGTAACATTTTTCTGTCCTTTTTGGTTGGTTGTAAAGTTCAAAATTCACTCCTACCTTAATATTATTTTCTTTAATTGTCAACCTTAACGTAATAGGCCAATAGCTTGGCAACACCTTGGGGTATAATGGAAGGATTAAATATAACCCTTAAATAATATGCCTTACACTGTTAATCCTCATTTGCCCAAGTTAAGAGCTAAAGCTGTCATCATGGTCAGAAATGGCCAGAGTATCAGACAGGTGGCTAAATATTTTGGTTTT
>Ga0209542_10008732_pt1 | contig 18814 bp, 13 predicted proteins | sample RifCSPhighO2_01_FD_184028 | JGI IMG/M metagenome (GOLD analysis project Ga0209542, IMG submission 184028) | Soil microbial communities from Rifle, Colorado - Rifle CSP2_plank highO2_0.1 (SPAdes) (version 2) | ecosystem: Environmental > Terrestrial > Deep subsurface > Rock core/Sediment ...
AATTAGAATTTATTAAAGCATTCAAAAAGCGTGGAGAAATTATTGCAATGACTGGTGATGGGGTTAATGACGCACCATCACTTGTAGCCGCTGATCTTGGTGTGGCCATGGGGAATATTGGCACTGAGGTAGCAAAAGAAGCGGCCGATATTGTACTCCTTGATGATAATTTTGGCAATATTGTGTCTGCTGTTGAAGAAGGAAGAAGTATATATAAAACTATAAAGAAAGTTTTACTTTATCTTTTTGCTGGAAGTTGGGGTCAAGTTCTTACGATTCTTGGAGCACTTTTTTTAGGCTTTCCATTACCTCTTTTACCAGCACAAATTATTTGGCTTAACTTTGTAACAGATGGTTTTCTTGATGTGTCGCTTGCGATGGAACCAAAAGAAAAAGGGCTTTTGATGGGTAAATTTGAACGACCGAAGAAATATCTTATTGATAAATTTATGATCAAGCGTACTATTTTTATGTCCGCAACAATGATGCTGGGAGCTATTTTTATTTTTAGTGGATATTTTGAGAATAACATTGCCAAAGCATGGACAATGGTGCTTACTACTTTAGCAATGTTTCATTGGTTTAACGCGTGGAATTGTCGATCTGACTCAAAATCAATTTTCCAATTAAATCCTTTCTCCAACAAGTTTTTACTTGGGGCAACATTTATTGTTATTCTTTTGCAATTATCAGCTGTGTATACACCATTCTTGCAAAAAATATTACATACAGTTCCACTAGAATTATTTGATTGGTTTATAATTGTTCCAGTCGCGTTGTCGATTGTGTTTATTGAAGAGACACGAAAATTATTTTATCGAAGAAAATTGGTTCAAATATTCATGAAATAACAATGTTTCTTTTTAATATTTTTTTTGCTATATTCAAGAAATGTTAAGTATCGGAATCGTGGGGTTGCCAAATGTTGGAAAGTCGACGCTTTTTAATGCGCTTACCAAAAAAGGTGTGCCGGCGGAAAATTATCCTTTTTGTACTATTGATCCGTCGGTAGGTATCGTGCCCGTGCCGGATGACAGGCTTCTAAGACTTTCAGCTATGTCCAAATCAGAGAAAACCATACCAGCGGTAGTTGAATTTGTGGATATTGCAGGTTTAGTGAAAGGCGCAAGTGAAGGCGCAGGGCTTGGTAATAAATTTCTTTCCCATATTCGCGAGGTGGATGCCATAATTGAAGTAGTGCGAATTTTTGAAGATCCAAACATTGTTCATGTTCACGCTGAAATTGATCCGCTTTTTGACATAGAGGTAATAAATTTTGAATTGGCACAAGGAGACATTAAAAAGCCGACCCTTTATGTATTAAATACTTCAGAAGTGGCAGAAAAGATAAAAAAAGATTTTATTTCTAAACTTCCCGGTCCATATATAGAAGTGGATCCGATTTTTGGTACAGGATTGGATAATCTCATTAAAGCTAGTTACGATTTATTAAATCTTATTACTTTCTTCACTACTGGTAAAGATGAATCACGTGCTTGGACTACTATTCGCGGAGCTACAGCGCCCATGGCAGGGAAATCAATTCATACTGATTTTCGAGACAAATTTATTCGAGCGGAAGTAGTAGCCTATGACAAACTTATAGAAGCAGGTTCTTTTGTAAAAGCAAAAGAAAAGGGGTGGGTTCGCACAGAAGGAAAAGATTATATAGTCAAAGATGGAGATGTAATAGAGTTTTTAATATAAACATGGAAAACGAAATTAAAATTTTTTGTGCCAAAGATTGGACAGATTATGAACTCTTAGATACAGGAGAAGGAGAGAAGTTGGAAAGATTTGGTCCATATACTTTTGTGCGTCCTTATGAAAATGCTATTTGGAAAAAAACTTTACCTGTAAAAGATTGGGATAAAGCAAATGGTAAATTTTGGAGTTCAAAGGCTGGTGCGGTCAAAGGTTGGAAATTTAAGGACGGTTCTTTTGAAAGGTCTTTTAAGAACCGTCCTTTTAATTGGGAAATGTCATATAAGGGCATCAAATTTTTAGCTTCACCTACACCTTTTAGACATTTAGGTTTTTTCCCAGAACAAGCAGTCCTTTGGGATTTTATAGAGGAAAAAATTAAATCCGCTATGGCTCCTCAAGGCCTTGTCTTTAGGGATTCCAAGGCAAGGCCTTTTCCCGCCATTAGATTTTTAAATCTTTTTGGTTACACTGGTGTGGCTAGTTTATTTGCTTTACGCGCAGGAGCGAAAGTTACTCATATAGATGCCTCAAAATTATCCGTAGAATGGGCAAAAGAAAATCAAAAAGTTTCTGGTTTGGAGAAAATGCCAATGAGAATTATTTGTGATGATGTTATAAAATTTTTAGAACGCGAAATAAAAAGAGGAAATAGATATGATGCAGTAATAATGGATCCACCTAAGTTTGGGCGTGGACCAAAAGAAGAGACTTGGAATATAGAAAAAGATTTGCCAAAACTTCTTTCGCAAATACGAAAAATTTTAAGTGATAAACCTCTTTTTGTTATTTTAAACTCTTATGCCATAGATTCTTCTTCGCTTTCATTGGGATATGCTTTGGAAGATGCGATGTATGGTTTGAAAGGAGAAACTTTATCTGGTGAACTTTGTTTGTTTGAGAAATCAAACAGTCGTGTTATTCCACTATCTAATACAGCTATTTGGAGTTCACTTTAAAAAACAACTATTTTTTGTTATACTTTTAGAATGGAAACAAATAAACCAAAACTAAATATAGGTTTCTTCTTTTTGTGCTTAGGATTATTAATAACATTAATAACTTCCGTAACATCGTTCCTTAATCTTGTTTTTGAAACACTGAACAAACAGTATCCCGATGTTTTAAATGCAACATATCAGTATGGATATTCCACATATGAATACGAAAGTATTCGTATGGCGCTTGCTACTCTCATAATATTTTTCCCAGCTTTTATTATAATTTCTTATTTCTGGAAAAAGTTTTCTCGTGGAGAAATGGGTCATTTAGATGAAGTTATAAAAAAATGGGTTATTTATATTATCCTTTTTCTTTCAGCAATAGTTTTGATGGTGGATTTAGTAGCTTTAATAAGATATTTTATTTCTGGTGAAATAACTACTAGATTTATTTTAAAAGTTGTTGTGACTCTAATAACAGCTGTAATTGTTGGCAAATATTATATTTTTGAGCTTTGGAATAATAAAGTATTTGGTTTCAATATCAAAAGTGGTCCCATCTTTTCTTCCATCAGTGCCATTTTAGTGATAGGGGCAGTCGCTTATAGTTTTTCTATTATGGGAAGTCCTGCTACTCAAAGATTGCTCCGTTTAGATGATAGACGAATAGGTGATCTTCAAAACATACAATATCAAATTATCAACTACTGGCAACAAAAAGAAAAATTACCAGAAAAACTTTCTGATCTTTCTAACCCTCTTACTGGATATTCCTTACCTGTTGACCCAGAATTTGAGAAAGGAAATGTCTATGAATATGTTGTAAAAGATAAATTAAAATTTGAACTTTGTGCAACTTTTACACTGCCTATACCAAAAGGTTGGAGAGAATATGGTGGAGATGGAATAATTCCAATGATGGGTTATGGTGTGAAGGATGTAGCTACGACTTCTTATCCTTATCCGGGTGGGGGGACAAATGAATCTTGGGATCATCAAGCTGGACGAACTTGTTTTGAACGCACTATAGATAAAGATATATATCCACCGTTTTCAAAAACTAACGTAAGATAAAAAAATTCCCTCCTTCGCTTAAGCTACGGACGGGCAAGGAATCAAAATGAGAGAATATAACCACATAAAAATAGAAAAAAAAGTTCAGAAAGAATGGGAAAAGAAAAAAATTTATCAGGCAAAAGATGGTGAAGAAAAAAAATTTTATTCCCTAATCGAATTTCCGTATCCTTCCGGCGAAGGATTGCATGTGGGCCATATTCGTAGCAATACCGCCATGGATATCATTTCTCGTAAACGCAGGATGGAAGGGTATAATGTTTTATATCCTATCGGTTGGGATGCTTTTGGTCTTCCGACCGAAAATTATGCCATTAAAACTGGCAAGAAACCGGCTATAGTTACCAAAAAAAATACCGATACATTTAGAAGACAGCTAAAAGCTCTTGGTTATTCTTTTGATTGGTCTCGAGAAGTAAATACCACTGACCCAAAATATTATAGATGGACTCAATGGATATTTTTACAACTTTTTAAAAAAGGTCTAGCTTATAAAACAAAATCTTTTATAAATTGGTGCCCGAAAGATAAAATTGGTCTTGCCAACGAGGAAGCAGTAAACGGCATTTGTGATCGTTGCGGAAGTAAGACAGAAAAAAGAGAAAAAGAACAATGGATGTTGGCCATTACCAAGTATGCAAATAGATTGGATAAAGATTTGGATTTAGTTGATTATCCAGAGCGGGTAAAAATTCAACAAAGAAATTGGATAGGGAAAAAGAATGGAGTTTCAATTAAATTTAATGATATAGAAATTTTTACCACTAGGCCGGAAACTATTTGGGGTGCTACTTTTGTGGTGGTAGCGGGAGAGAAAGATAAATTTACTGGTCGTTATGTCACTAATCCTGCAACCAAGGAAGAGATTCCTGTTTGGGAGGCAGAGTATGTTATGGCGGAAGTTGGTACCGGAGCTATAATGGGTGTGCCGGCAGACGATGCTCGAGATAGGGAATTTGCGGAAAAATATAATCTGCCGATTGTAGAAAATTATAAAAAAGCGGGTTTTGAAGATTTTGGAAAAAAATTTACTCATTTTAAATTGCGAGATTGGGTTTTTTCCAGACAGAGATATTGGGGTGAACCGATACCGGTAATCAATTGTCAGAGATGTGGATTGGTACCAGTGCCGGAAAAAGATTTACCCGTAAAATTGCCGGAAGTAAAAAGTTATAAACCAACAGACAGTGGAGAATCACCATTAGCTGGTATTTCAAAATGGGTAAATACAAAATGTCCAAAGTGTAAAGGTAAAGCAAAAAGGGAAACAGATACAATGCCAAATTGGGCGGGTTCTTCATGGTACTATTTGAGATATACAGACCCTAAAAATAATAAAGTTTTTGCCGATAAAAAGAAATTAAAATATTGGACCCCTGTAAACTGGTACAACGGAGGCATGGAACACACCACCCTGCATTTGTTGTACTCGCGTTTTTGGCATAAGTTTTTGTACGATTTGAAACTGGTGCCGACCGTGGAACCTTATCAGAAAAGAACTTCTCATGGGATGATTCTAGGGGAAGGAGGAGTAAAAATGTCAAAGTCAGTTGGCAATGTTGTAAACCCGGATGAAATTGTAAAAACTTATGGCGCAGATACTTTGCGTATTTATGAAATGTTCATGGGACCTTTTGAAGAATCTGTAGCATGGAATACAGAAAGTATTATTGGTTCAAGAAGATTTATTGAAAAAGTTTGGAGAATAGGAAATAAATTTTTGAAACAGAAAAATTCTTCCGGCTTGACCCTTCCGGGAGTACCGGGTGGGACCCACACCGTTCAGAATTCTTCTATTTCAAAAATTTTAAATAAAACAATCAAAAAAGTTTCGGAAGATATTGAAAATATGCGTTTTAATACTGCCATTTCTGCCATGATGATACTAGCAACCGAAATGGAAAAAGCGTTAGAAAAAGGCCAGACCTTAAATCCTCAAAAAGGTCTGGCCTTAAGTGTTGAAGATTATAAAAAATTTTTGCAAATTTTAGCTCCATTTGCACCGCATATAACGGAAGAATTGTGGCAAACTCTGACTTCCCAAGGTCGGACCTTAAGAATTCAAAAAGGTCTGACCTTTAGGGGCTCTATTCATTTTTCAAGTTGGCCAAAGTGGGACGAAAATTTAGTTAAAGACCAAGAAATAACAATCGCAGTGCAAATAAACGGTAAAGTTAGGACTGAAATTATAATTCAAATGAACGAAGAAGAAGAGGAGGTAAAGAAAAAAGCTCTTTCTGACCAGACTGTTTTAAAGTATTTAATAGATGGACATCCTAAAAAAATAATTTATGTTAAAAATAAAGTTATTAACATACTACCCTAATTAGGATATTGTTAAATACCACTATTTTGTAGTATGATATTAAGTATCAATAAAGTGGTTGAAGTCTTTATTAGCGTTTTTTTTATCAATAAACAACAAATAATATGTTATCAAATATTTTGGACAGAATCTCTTTTTGGTCGCTTTTTGTGGTAATTGTGCTATTACCAATTTTCTTTTTGCCATTCACTCAAATTCCAATTGAAACTTCTAAAGGTTTGCTTTTTGTGATGGGCTTGGCTATTTCAATTATTTTTTGGATAGCGGCTCGATTTTCAGACGGTAAAATCAACCTGCCGAAGTCCTGGCTTTTACTTTCTGCTTTTGGTGTTTTGCTGGTATTTCTTATTTCTGCTCTATTTTCTTCAGCTTTACAAGTATCCCTCTTTGGCATAATGCTTGACATGGGTACTTTCTATTTTATGTTGGGAGCTTTTCTTTTGATGCTGCTCTCTTCTATTGTTTTAAAAGATATAAAAAATGCAAAAACAGTTTTTTGGGGAATAATCATATCTTCTGCTGTTTTATTTTTGTTCCAGAGTCTGCGCCTGTTTATGCCTGATTTATTATCATTAGGAATTTTAGGGGGAAAAACCGATAATATTTTAGGGTCTTGGAACGCCCTTGGGCTTTTTACCGGATTTTCTACTATCATGTCTCTTTTTATAGTTGAATTTTTTTCGGTCCCAAAAAGAATTAAATGGTTGTTGGGAGTTTTGATTGCATTTTCAGTTGTGTTATCCGCAGTAGTGAATTTCCCCTTGATTTGGGAAATTCTTGGAATCTTTGCTTTAATTATTTTTATTTATAAAATTTCTTTTTCTTTTGGCAGAAAGCAAGAAGAAGGAAGTGAGAAGAAACATTTTCCGGCTTTTTCTTTCGCTGTAGTTATGGTCTCACTTTTGTTTTTTATGTCCGGCCAATTTATTGGAGAATTATTGCCGAATAGTTTAAATTTATCAAATATTGAGATCAGGCCTTCCTTTGGAGCTACGATGTCAGTCACGGGAAAAGCTCTTATGAAAGACCCAATCTTAGGCGTGGGTCCAAATAAATTTGGAGAAGTATGGGCGATGTATAAACCTCAGGTTATCAATGCTACTCAATTTTGGGACACTTCTTTTAACTCTGGTTCAGGTTTATTACCAACTTTTGCCTCTACTACTGGCTCTTTGGGTATCCTGGCTTGGCTCACATTTTTCATTTTATTTATAATGATTGGCGCAAAATCTCTTTTTGCTAGCGTTAAAAATAATATGAATTGGGAAGTGGTGGTATTTTTTGTGGCTTCTCTTTATTTATTTGTTTCGTCTTTTTTCTATTCTACGGGTGAAGTTATGTTTTTATTGGCTTTTGCTTTCACCGGAATATTTACAGGTTTATCTTCCGCTAGTCGTTCCAATGGAGAAATTTCGATGTCGTTTTTAAATGATCCTAGAAAAAGCTTTTTCTCTATACTTTTTCTTGTGATTTTGATGATTATTTCTGCGGCTGCAGGATTTAAGTATGTAGAAAGGCTAGCTTCTGTTTCGTATTTTGGCAAGACACTTTCAGCTTCGACTATTCCAATGGCGGAAAATTCTATTACTAAAGCTATTTCTTTACATCAAAATGATTTATATCTGCGTACCTATACACAAGTGTATCTCACAAAAATTAATTCCATAGTTACTAAGGGTTCAACCTTATCTGAAACAGATAAAGCCGATTTGCAAACAAGTTTTGACCGAGCAGTAAATGGCGCGCAGTTGGCAGTAGCATATAATAGTAAAAATTATCTGAATTATAATTCTTTAGGGGCTGTATATAATACAGTTGGGTTACTTGGTGTAAAGGGTACTTATGATAAAGCGATTGAAGCATATAAAACAGCCTCAACCCTTAATCCGCTGAATCCCGGAATTAAACTTGCCACAGCCCGCATCTATTTTGCTGATGGAAAAATTAAAGAAGCCAAAGACTTTATCAAAGAAGCTCTTTCTTTAAAACCTGATTATATAGAAGCGCTCATTACTATTTCTCAGATAGAAAAAAGTGATGGCAATAATACCGTTGCTATTTCTTATGCGGAAACGGCGTTATCTCTTGCCCCCGATAGTCAAGATTTAATTCAATATGTTAATTCTTTGAAAGGAGGAAGTTCTACTCCTTCTACTACCAATAATGATAAAACCGGACAGCAATAATTAAGTAATTAAAAATGCAGAGGATCTTGAGAATTTTCAGCAAGGAATATGTAAATATAAACCAAGCTGCGCTCCTTTTGGGTTGTTTTACTTTTCTTTCTCAAATTCTGGCGCTTTTTCGTGATCGGTACATCGCGCATTTTATCGGCCCATCGCCGGAACTTGATGCTTATTACGCCGCCTTTCGTGTGCCAGATCTTATTTTTATTTCCATTGCTTCTCTAGCTTCTATTACTGTGCTCATTCCATTCATCGTAGAAAAAATGAATGGAGAAAAAGTTACAGATAAAGCACGTAAATTATTGAATGATGTTTTTACAGTTTTTTTTATAGTTATGATAATTATTTCTATTATAGCTTTTTTCATTATGCCTTATCTGATATCTTTTGTTACCCCGGGTTTTACACCACTTATGCAAACAAAAGTTATTTTATTTTCACGGATAATGTTGCTTTCTCCCATTTTGATGGGTCTTTCTAATCTTTTTGGTACCGTTACTCAACTTTTCCGTAAGTTCTTTATCTACTCCTTAAGTCCTATTTTTTATAATTTTGGTATTATTATCGGTATCATTTTTTTGTATCCGATTTTTGGAATAAATGGCTTGGTCTTTGGGGTTGTATTGGGGGCTCTTATGCATTTTTTGATTCAAGTATCTGCCTCTTGGGGATGTGGATTTACTCCCAGGTTTTCCTTCGGCCGTAGTCCTACAGGTGAGGCAATTTCTATTAATTTTAAAGAAATTAAACAGATAGTACTTATTTCACTTCCAAGAACCCTCGGTCTTTCCTTCAATAATATTGCCTTTATTTCAATTATTGCTTTTGCCTCCTATCTATCAAGCGGCTCGATTTCAATTTTTAATTTTTCATTCAATCTGCAGTCAGTGCCGCTTAATATTATTGGAGTATCTTATGCGGTGGCCGCTTTCCCCACTTTAGTTAAATCTTTTTCCGGTCAAAAAAAAGATGAATTTAAAAACCACTTGAAATCTACTGCTAGGCAAATAGTATTCTGGTCGTTGCCAGTAATCTTTCTTTTTATCGTGCTTCGCGCGCAGATCGTGCGCGTGATACTTGGTTCTGGGTCTTTTTCTTGGGAAAATACTCGTCTGGTGGCTGCCTCTCTGGCAATTTTTTCTATTTCTGTTCTGGCTCAAGGTATGATTGCTCTTTTGTCTCGCGCCTATTATGCCACAGGCAATACCAAACGTCCGCTCACAATCAATTTAATTTGCTCCATTTTAATTATAATTTTTTCTTATTTATTTTTAAATATTTTTGAAAACGTCCCGACCTTCCGTTATTTTATAGAATCTTTACTAAAAGTTGATGACATCAACGGTACTGAAGTATTGATGCTTCCTCTGGCATATTCTGTTGGGACCATTTTAAATTTTATTCTGCAGTGGTTTTTTGTTAGAAAAGATTTTATGGAACATGAGTCCTTCATTACCAAAACTTTTTTCCAAAGTTTGGGAGCTTCATTTTTTATCGGTCTTGTCTCTTATATCAGTTTGAATATTTTTTCTCCGATCTTTAGTACCATCACTTTCTGGGGAATATTTTTGCAAGGATTTATTTCCGGAATTTTAGGCATTTGCTCCGGTATTTTGATATTGTATCTTTTGAAAAATGAAGAACTGAAAGATCTTATAAAAACCTTCAAAACCAAATTCTGGCGCACTAAAGTTCTTGTTTCTCCCCAAGAAGAACTTTAAAATGGCATTTTCGTAAAACTCTGTTATATTTAAAGGATGGATTTAAAACATATTAGAAACTTTTCTATAATTGCGCATATTGACCACGGCAAAAGCACCTTGGCGGACCGGATGCTTGAGATTACACACACTATTCCAGAACGCAAAATGCGTGACCAAGTGTTGGACTCTATGGACCTTGAACGAGAACGTGGCATTACCATCAAAATGCAACCCGTGCGAATGGAATATACCTTAGGAACCGATAAATATATACTAAATTTAATTGATACTCCCGGGCATATAGACTTTTCTTATGAGGTTTCTCGCGCTTTAAAGGCCGTAGAAGGCTCTATTTTACTAGTTGATACAACCCAAGGCGTACAGGCTCAAACGCTTACTACGCTTAATATGGCGCGTGAGGGAGGGCTTAAGATTATTCCTGTACTTTCCAAAATTGACTCGCCCCTGGCACGGGTAGATGAAGTAAAAAAAGAAGTGACAGATCTTTTGAATTGTAATCCTAACGAGATACTTTTTGTCTCTGGACGTACAGGTGAAGGAGTAGAAAATCTTTTAAATGAGATTATAAAACATATTCCAGCACCTAAAGAAAATTATCACGGAGATAATATTTTGCGTGCGCTTGTTTTTGATTTTAAATATTCCAATCATAAGGGAGTGATAGTTTTTATTCGGTTATTGGATGGTAAAGTTAAAAAAGGAGAGAGTTTGATTTTTTCAGTATCGGGCGAAAAGTTTAATTCTCTGGAAGTGGGCACTTTTTCACCTGAAGAAACTGCGCGTGATTTTCTTTCAGCGGGAGATACAGGTTATATCATCACGGGTATTAAAAAACCGGGTATCGCTTCCGTAGGAGATACTATTACTAAAGAAAAAAATCCATTGCCGGCTCTTTCTGGTTATATGCAACCCATGCCTGTTGTTTGGGCGTCTGTTTTTCCAGAAGATGCTGATGATTTTTTAGAACTTAAATTAGCCCTGGGTAAATTAAAACTTTCAGATTCCTCTTTTTCTTACGAAGAAGAATCTTCCGGATCTCTGGGACGCGGTTTTCGCTGTGGTTTTTTAGGAATGTTGCATTTGGAAATTATTACAGAAAGATTGAAACGAGAATTTAATTTAAAATTGGTTATCACTACCCCTTCTATCACTTATGAAGTAATAATGAAAAATCCTTCGACCAGCTCGGGAGAAGCTGGTAAAAAAGTAAAAATTTATTCTCCCTATTTTTTCCCTGATGACGGGAATATTCAAACAGTACTGGAACCTTGGGTAAAACTAAAGATAATTTCACCAATAAAATATATAGGTAATATAATGCAGTTGCTTTTTGAGCATGAAGCAGAAATAGGGGAAACAGATAATTTTGGAAACCTATCCGATGGCAAAACAGGCAATCGTTCTATTTTGTCTGTCAAAATGTCGCTGCGCGAGCTTATGCGCAATTTTTTTGATGAGTTAAAAAGTGTTTCATCCGGTTATGGCTCAATCTCTTACGAAATAGACGAAATGCGCGAAGCAAATGTCACTCGACTGGACATAATAGTCGGAGGAGAAACGATAGCTGCTTTTTCTAGGGTTGTTTCAAAAAGAAAAGTGGCGGAAGAAGCGGAAAAAACAGTTGAAAAATTATATGGTATTTTACCTAGACAAATGTTTGTTACAAAAATTCAAGGGAAAGCCTTAGGGCGCATAATTGCCTCTCGTACCATCCAAGCATTTAGAAAAGATGTGACCGGCTATCTTTATGGCGGTGATGTCACCCGTAAAATGAAACTTTTAGAAAAACAAAAGAAAGGCAAAAAGAAAATGAAAGAGCGTGGAAAAGTAAATATCCCGCAAGAAGTGTTTTTAAAAATGATTTCTACTTGAGCTGAAAGATTGGGGAGTAAAGCAAAATCATACTGGCTATAATTAACACCACAAGTACTGACCAGATTATTTGAATTTTCTTTTGGTGTTTTTTATTGAAAAACATGCAATAATAATAGCATATTATGAGAAGTTTTCAAAAAAGTGGAAGATTAAGATATGTAATACAATCAAAACTTTTTTTGATATTTTTAGGCATTATAATACTAGGTTTCTTTTTTAATATATTCAGTTTTATGAATAAAATGGGAGAGACTAGCAAAAATAAAGAAACAATAGAAGATAAAGTTACAGAATTGGAAAAATCAAAAGAAAAGCTAAACTTCGAAATTATTAAGTTAAAAACGGAAAAAGGAATAGAGGAGAATATCAGGGAGAAATTCGGTTTAGCCAAAAAAGGGGAAGAAATGATTGTGATTATAGAAGATAAAAGCTCAGAGGAAGCAGAAAAGAAAACGGATTCTGAAGGGTTTTTTTCTTTTTTTAAAAATTGGTTTAAATAAACGATGTGATATAATAGAAATATGAAAATAGTATTTTTTGAATTGTTTAAATCAGAACAGAATATCCTTCAGAAGTTTTTTACAGATCACGAAGTTTTCTGTTCTGAAGAAAAGTTAACCGAAGAAAATGTCGGTTTATATAAAGAGGTAGAAATTATTTCTGTTTTTATTAATTCTGGGATAAATAAAAAAATTATTGATAGTTTGCCAAATTTAAAATTTATAACTACTCGTTCGACCGGTTTTGATCACATAGATTATAAATATGCTGAAAACAAAGGGATAAAAGTTTCCAATGTGCCAGCTTACGGCTCTTACCCTGTAGCTGAATTTACTTTTGCGTTGCTTCTAACCCTCTCCCGAAAAATTTATGATGCTTATAATCATTTAAGAGAAGGCGCGGATTTTAGTATTTTTTCACTTCAGGGTTTTAATTTACATGGAAAGACAATTGGGGTTATAGGCACAGGTAGAATTGGTAAAAATGTGGTTAAAATTGCTAAGAGTTTCAATATGAAAGTCATAGCTTATGATATATACCCAGATCTAATTTTTGCCAAAGAAAATAATTTTGAATATAAAAGCTTATATGAAGTTGTTTCTCAATCTGATATTTTAAGCCTGCATGTTCCTTACAGTAAAGAAAATTATCATCTGATTAATAAAGAAAATATTTCAAAAATGAAAAGAGGTGTTTACTTGATAAATACAGCTCGCGGGGAGCTTATTGATACCCAAGCATTGATTTGGGGATTAAAAGAAGGAATTATCGCAGGTGCTGGTCTTGATGTTTTGGAGGGAGAAAGAGAATTAAAAGAGGAATTTGAAATACTTTCCAGCTTTTCTAAGGCTGAAAAAATTAAAGATTATAGAACATTGCTTGAAGATCATATACTTATAGACATGCCCAATGTTATTGTCACACCGCATATTGCTTTTTATTCTAAAGAAGCCGGAGAAGAAATCATAAAAATTACAGAAGAAAATATTAAGGGATTTATAGCTGGCAAATTTCAGAATTTAATAAAATAAAACTCGTCCCGTATTAAATTTTTGAGTAAAATGAATGACCATTATTAATAAAAATTTAAGATTTTAGTACTGGGATGAATAAAAGATTCATAAAAAATTTTGATGAACTTGCCACAACTCCGAATCGTAAAATAGCGTTAGAAATAGTAGAAGCCGGATTTGATGCTATTAGTACAGAAAAAATTGTCAATTCCTCAGTATCATTGGCAGGGAACTTTTTGTTTATAAAAGGAAAAGAATACAATCTCACCAAATTTAAAGAAATAAAAATCGTCGGTTTTGGCAAATCTTCCTGCGAAGCAGCCCTGGCCTTGGAAAAAATTTTAGGTTCCAGAATTAAAGAAGGAGTTGTCATTGGTCTTCATAAAGTTGTTTGTGAATATATTGAAACTTTTGCCGGTACTCACCCCAAACCGTCTAAATCGAACATAGAAGCCGGTAGAAAAATATATGAGATATTAGATCAATCACAAAAAGATGACCTTATTATTGTTATTGTTTCTGGTGGAGGTTCCGCTCTTCTTTCCTATCCAGAAAGTGAGGTTTGCCAAGGGGCAAAACTTTATGATGCATTTTTGAAATGTGGTAAGACAATAACTGAAATCAATAATGTAAGAAAACACTTATCTCTTTTAAAAGGCGGGGGTTTGGCAAAAGCTGCTTACCCAGCGACGATTATCGGGCTTGTTTTCTCGGACGTCCCGGGAGATATTTTTGAAGATGTTGCTTCAGGCCCAACTTACAAAGATAAAACCACTATAGCTGATGCAAAAAAAATTATTGCCGAAAATAATCTGGGGGAATTTGATTTAATTGAAACACCTAAAGAGGATAATTATTTTGATAATGTTAGTAATTTTGTTCTTATTTCCAATAAGACTGCGGTTGAAGCAATGGCAAAAAAAGCGCAAGAATTTAATTTAAAAGCGGATGTTGTTTCCACTGATTTATATGATGAAATAGAAAAAGCGCTTGAAAAAATTTTTACAGCTAAAAAAGAGAATGTTGTTGTTTTGGCTGCCGGTGAACCTAGTATCATAGTTGGAAAAGGAGAAGGAAAAGGAGGAAGAAATTTGCATATGGGGCTTCAGGCGATTAAAAATAAAATGATTGATAAAGATTCTGTTTTTATATCATTTGCCTCCGATGGTATGGATAATAGCGACGTAGCTGGAGCTATAATTGATAAAAATACCATAGAAAAAATAGAGAAATTAGGTTTGAATATTGATAACTATTTGGACAGTTTCAACTCTTACTCAATTTTCCAGAAATCCGGCGATATGATTATAACAGGCCCAACTGATGCAAATGTTTCTGATCTCATGATTCTTTTAACTAAGAAAAATGGAAAATAATCAAAACATAAAGACTATATATGTTTTTATAGATGCTTCAAATCTTTGGGAAGCACAAAAAGTTAAAGGTAGATTTTTTGATAGAGACCAAAAATAAAAGTAGCCCTCCTCGCGGAAGGCTACTCTTGGATGTAATACCCTTAAAGTTCTATGGCTAGAACTAAAAGACTTTCTAATTGTAGCAAAATGTCAGACAAAAAGTCAATAGTTATCCACAGGCAAAAAATATGTTAAAATATAAAGATATTATGGATAATAAAATCACAAAAATTATAGCGGAAGAGATAAAAGATTCACGAGGAAACTCGACTTTGAAAGTGACAGTCTGGTGTAATGACGTGTCGGGTAGTTTTTCTGTATCATCTGGCGCTTCTATGGGAATTCATGAAGCACACGAATTAAGAGATGAAGACGGCAAGGGCGTAAAAAAAGCTATAGGAAAAGTAAATGATATTATTGCACCAGCCTTAGTTGGTCAAAATGTTTTAAATCAGAAAGAAATAGACAGGATTATGGTTGAATTGGATGGAACTTCTAATAAAGATAATTTGGGTGGAAATGCAATTATTGGCGTAAGCATCGCCTGCGCTAAAGTGGCGGCAAAAGTCTCTAGTCTAGAAACTTTTGAATATTTACGAACTCTTGCAGAGATAAAACCATCTAGACGAGCCCCATATCTTTTTATGAATTTATTAGAGGGTGGTAAACATACAAGTAATACTTTATCTTTTCAGGAATATCATATTGTTCCAGATATAGAAAATGTGTCAGAAGCAATTGAAATTGGAATAAAAATTCAGAATAGCCTGAAAGAAATTATTAGCAAAGAACTAGGAGAAGAATCGCTCGTGTTAGGGGACGAGGGAGGTTTTGCGCCGAGAGTAAGCGATATAAGAAAACCGCTAGAATTTTTAGCAAAAGCAATCAAGAGAAACAATTTAGAGCAAAAAGTACGGCTTGCTCTTGATGTGGCTGCTTCGTCTTTTTTTAGCGGTGGAAAGTATAAAATTGATAGCAAGGAAGTCTCCAAAGAAGAATTATTAGAGATTTATGATTCTTTAATTAAAGAATTTGATTTATTTTCCATTGAGGATCCATTTGAGGAAGAAGATTTTGAAAGTTTCAAAAAATTGAAAGAAAATTGTAGAAATCTTTTTGTAGTAGGAGACGATTTGACTGTCACAAATGCTTTGCTTCTTCAAAAAGCGATAGAAAAGGGGAGTATTAATGCCATAATTATAAAACCGAATCAGATTGGCACCCTTACTGAAACCCTTGAAACTATGAAGTTAGCCAGAGAGCATGAGATAGAACTTATTATCAGTCATAGAAGCGGAGAAACCGACGATGATTTTATAGCTGACCTTGCCTATGCTTTCGGGTGCTTTGGTTTAAAAGCTGGTTCTCCACAAAAAGCCGAAAGAATGATAAAATATAAAAGATTAATACAAATACAAAATAAATTTTAAAATTTTTTATTATTAATATACAGTAAATTATTTATGGCAGAAGAAAAGACACAGAATTTTGTGAAATGGTATAAAGAGGTAGGTATTGCTGATGTTCCGTCAGTCGGTGGGAAAAATGCTGCGCTTGGAGAAATGTATTCCAATCTTGTGCCGTTTGGAGTAAATATACCGGATGGTTTTGCTTTGACTGCCGACGCTTATCGTTATTTTTTTAAGAAAACAGGTTTGGATGAGAAAATAAAAAAAATTCTTGTGGATCTTGATACGCGCAATATTAAAAATCTGCAAGTTCGCGGTAAAAAAATTCGTGAAGCAATTTTAGAATCTAATTTGCCTCAAAATTTACAAGATGCAATTGCCAAGTCATACAAAGAATTATGTGAAAAATACGGAGAGAATAGGGAGGTAGCTGTCCGTTCATCGGCTACTGCCGAAGATCTGCCAGGTGCTTCGTTTGCTGGGCAACAGGAGACCTATCTCAATATACACGGAGTTGAAAATATACTTGTGGCCACGAAAAAATGTATTGCCTCGCTTTTTACCGACCGGGCTATTTCTTATCGTGCAGATAAAGGTTTTTCGCATTTTGATACTGCTCTTTCAGTAGGTGTTCAATGCATGGTGCGTTCCGATCTTTCTGCTTCAGGCGTGGCCTTTACCATTGATACGGAAACAGGTTTTGATAAAGTAATAATAATAAATGGCATCTATGGACTCGGGGAGCTTATAGTGCAAGGCAAGGTTATTCCTGATGAGTTTATTATTTTCAAACCAAGCTTGGAGAATAAAAGCAAGGACTCTATCATTGGTAAAAATATTGGTAAGAAAAACATTAAACTTGTTTATGCCAAAGATGGTACTAAGGAAGAAAAAGTTTCTTCAAAGGATCAACAAAGATATTGTATTACAAATGAAGAAACAATAAAGTTGGCAGAATGGTGCCTGCAGATAGAAAAATATTTTTCTAAAAAGCATAATCGCTATCAACCGATGGATATTGAATGGGCCAAAGACGGCAAGACGGGCGAGTTGTTTATAGTGCAAGCAAGACCTGAGACGGTTATTTCTGGACAGGATAGAAATGTTTTAAAAGAATATAAATTAAAAAAAACAAGTAAAATATTAGTAAGCGGTATTGCTGTTGGTGCAAAAATTGGCAGTGGAAAAGTTCGTATTTTACGTAGCGCTAAAAATATTTCTTTGTTTAAAAAAGGAGAAATATTGGTAACCAGAATCACTGATCCGGATTGGGAGCCAATTATGAAAATCGCAAGCGCTATTGTGACAAACAAAGGCGGTCGCACTTCTCATGCGGCTATTGTGTCGCGCGAGCTTGGCATTCCCTGTATCGTGGGGTCAAACAATGCGACTAAAGTGCTAAAAAATGGACAAGCAGTCACTGTAAATTGTTCTTCTGGCCAAATCGGCAATGTGTATGACGGTATTCTTCCATATAAAATAGTAGAACATCATTTAGATAAAATACCGAAGATAAAAACAAAAATTATGGTTAATATTGGTTCTCCAGATGAAGCATTCAAAAACCATTATCTTCCGGCCGAAGGAGTTGGCTTGGGAAGATTGGAATTTATTATTGCTTCGCACATTCGTGTTCATCCGAATGCGTTGATTGATTATAAAAAATTAAAGGAAGGAAAAAAGACTTCATATATACAAAAACTACTGAAAGAGATTGATAATTTAACGCCTTTATATAAAGACAAGGCGCAATTTTATGTCGATGAACTTGCTTTAGGGATTGCCAAAATTGCCGCCACCTTTTTTCCGCAAGAAATTATTATTCGTTTTTCTGATTTTAAAACCAACGAATATCGCACCCTCTTAGGCGGGGAATTGTATGAACCCCATGAAGAGAATCCAATGCTCGGTTGGCGCGGGGCCTCTCGCTATTATGATCCAAAATTCAAAACAGCTTTTGGTCTTGAATGTGTAGCCATGAAGCGTGTGCGTGAAGATATGGGTTTTACAAATGTAGTTCCTATGATTCCGTTTTGCAGAACACCAGAAGAAGGTAAAAAAGTAATAGAAGTAATGGTAGAGCACGGTTTGGATCGTTCAAAAGATAAAAGTTTGAAAATTTATGTGATGTGTGAGATCCCATCAAATATTATTCTGGCAGATGAGTTTCTTGAAGTTTTTGATGGAATGTCTATTGGCTCTAATGATTTAACCCAACTTACTTTAGGACTGGATCGTGATTCCGGCATTGTCACTCATATAGCCAATGAAAACAATCCTTCGGTCAAGAAACTTGTGTCTGAAATTATTCATAAATGCAAAGAAAAAAATAAATATATCGGAATCTGCGGGCAAGCACCGTCGGACTATCCTGAGTTTGCACAATTTTTGGTAAATGAGGGCATAGAGAGTATGTCACTGAATCCGGATACAGTTATTAAAATTATTATGGCGCTTGGAAAAAATCAATGAGCACACTGATAATATCTCAAACTATTTTTTATATTGTATCGTCAATTGCAATAATAGTTGTTGCCGTATTGCTTGCGATTGTAATATATTATTTGATATGTATTTTGAGGAATACCCGTAACATTTCTGACGACATTACTCATACTTACCATAAAACAAAGAAAAATATTAAAA
>Ga0209542_10008738_pt1 | contig 18813 bp, 22 predicted proteins | sample RifCSPhighO2_01_FD_184028 | JGI IMG/M metagenome (GOLD analysis project Ga0209542, IMG submission 184028) | Soil microbial communities from Rifle, Colorado - Rifle CSP2_plank highO2_0.1 (SPAdes) (version 2) | ecosystem: Environmental > Terrestrial > Deep subsurface > Rock core/Sediment ...
AAGCGTTTGACGCTCAAAGAGATAGGCTGGGGCACAGCCGAATCAACGCTTGTGGAGATGGAGCAGGTAGTTCCGTCGATGAAGCAAGAGGCTCCTCTCTTTTAGAGGGAGAGTATGTCACTTTGTCATTTATCAAGTTACAACAAGCCCCACCATTTGGGCAAGACAATTTACTCATTATCTCTTTTGTAATATTTGCAAACCGCTCTTGATCAAATTTACCTTCCAAAACAAACCTTTTGAAATTGCTATTCTCTCTTTGAACAGGCTTACTTTTACAATGTCGTTCTATTTGTTCTACGTCAGTCTCAACAATCTCTGCTTCCTCTGAAAAGTAAATTTCAAAAAAGCAATCATCGCACATCCCGTCATGGAGGTACTGGTTATGTCCTCCAATCGAGATGTTACACTCTTTACATTGAAATTGTTCTTTATCTATTGTCATTTTACTTTCTCCACAATTGTCATTAGCGAATACTTCTTCCCATGCTGCTTGATGATATCATTTTTTGTTCTCCTGAAAATATTGTCCGTTTTGTCTATTTTCTTGAGTGCTTCCAGCATCTTTCCTGCTTTTTGATATGGCCAACCAGACCCTTGTTCTATAAAATGGAAACATAATCTCTTGAATATATCACAGGATAATTCGGAGTGTTCATTGCTCAGTTTTTTAGCGAGGAGTTCGAGGTACGCCGCATCACGTAGATTTTTGGAATATTCATAGGCATTCTTGAAGTCCCTCTCTTCATAATAAAAACGAGAGAGAAAACTATGCTGATTATTATTTTTAGAATGATTAATAATCTCTTTACTATACTTTCTCCATTCTTCATCAGAAGCTTCCTGTTTTAACTGAAGTGCATAGGTTATATTCCCTAATTTTTTTGTCAATGTAAGCAGGCTTTTCTTTAGTTCAATGACTTGGCCTAATTTTCGTAAAAGCTGAAGTCGTCTTGTCTCAATATCATAAGAGATTTCTCTCGTTCTATTCTTGTTACACACTTTCAGAGCCTCTTCCAGCCTATTGAGAGAAATAAGCTTGTCCACACGTTCTGTTGTAAATCCAGAACGCTTTGCTTCTTCTAAATATTTTTCTTCCATTCCTGCTTTTTCGTAGAGTTTCAAAAGGAGTTGTTCATAATCATTTTTGTCGTCGTACTCTTTCTTTTTAACTTTAGCGAGCATTTCCTTTATCAATTCAACGTCTTCTGGAGTACTACAAAAACCAACAAGCGTCTTTTTAAAACTCTTCTCATAACCATAATCATCTTTTTCTATCCAATCGATAACTGTCTGAATGAATTCAGCTTTTTTGCTTTTGGTTGGTTTTGTTACAGCAAAGACTTCTCCGTATGTTTCAAACCAATCTTCCCAGAAAATTCCTAAATCACCCTCGTCATGCACATTTTCAACATTTTTGATCATAATCTCAGAGCAAATTCTCATTTCTTCACATAAGTCTTTATCCCAAGAAGCTTTATTCCTTCGTATGCCTTCCAGAATTGTTTCTAACTTGGAAATTAAATCATGTATTTCATTCCATTCCCAATATTCTGAAAATAATCCGTTTATTTGAGAGAGGACCGCTTTGCGTTCAATCTGCACCAATGACTTAAGTTCTGGATGTTTACCAATTGCTGTCTTAAGTAGCTCGATAAGTTCTTCTTTATTCTTTGCCGCTAAAGATTGTTGTAATGATTCTTTTGCTTTTGGAATACCATCTTTTAATGACACGTTTTGCGTATTCTTTATTGACAGCCATTTAAGAAGCAAAGCAGCAGCATGCTTGCAGTCAAAGTCACAGGGACAGCTACAATCACATACCAAACTTCCATCATCATCTATAGAAACAGAAACGGTATAACTTCGATTGCCACGTACTGTACCGGTAATAGTTATAGTGTTCAGTGGTTCTATTGAAGTTACTAATCCTTCTTCAAAATATTCTTCTCCTCGCAAATAAATAACGCTGTCAAATAAATCCTGAATGTCTTCTACAGTAATATCTTTTATGGTTTTTATCATTTTATGCCATTCATGTAACTTCTTGAAAGATTTTAACGATGATCCTATTATGACCACACAGTTGTTGGATTTTTTCATCCATTGCTGAATAATAAAAATGCAACCATTTATATTTTTTTCTTTTAAAAAGTTGCACTCTTTATCCCTTATTCTCTATGTCTGCAATTCTATAACCTATCTTTACCTTTTCAATTTTGCCTGTAATTTGTCGTCTGGCAAATGCGATGTCCAGAACTGTTCGTGCCAGACGAATGGAGTGATACATTTTTTTATTGTTACGAACGCTTTGTATCCTTTTTCAGTAAAGCGCAGCTCTTTGTCTGAATAGGAAATGAGCTTCTTTTTCTCAAGCAATTCAAGGTTCTTGTACCATGCTCGTTCTTTCTTTTTTAATCCTCCACTGAGCAAGGTTTCGATGAATGCGCTTTTTGAAATTGCTACGTCCAACGGTGCGTTGTCAAAACGCTTGTTTAACTGTTTATGACACTGGCCGAAAGAATAGAGCGCTAATCTGAGCGGGAGAGTGAGCATGAGGTGTTTTTGTTCTGTTACTTTAAAAGGATTTATGTTCTTTGTGGGTGATGTTGGGTTAAATGTTCAGATAATCTTCGCGTAACGCATGACCTATGGACTCCCCGTTTGATGTTACGAAAGGAAGAAAAAAAATAAACGTTTTACGTACTTTTTTTGCCTTCCTCTTGCTCCAACGACGACCTCAGGTCACCTCAACGAGTTGACCCATCCTCGCGTTACATTTAATAATCCTATAATCATTCATAACCAAAAAAGGTGACCGATGAAATTCAATCATTACATCAATGGAACTTGGGTAAAACCTCATTCAGGACAATACTTTTCTGTTAGAAATCCGTTTAATCAGCACGTTCTTGCAGATGTCGCTTCCGGTGACAAAGAGGATGTGAACAACGCAGTTGATGCTGCTCGCGATTCTTTTCCCATCTGGTCAACCAAGCTGCCGAGCGAACGCGCAGCAATCCTTTGGAAACTTGCGGAGCTTGTAGAACAGAATACAAACAAACTTGCAACCATCGAAAGCACCAACCAAGGCAAAACCATCAAGTATGCACGCAATTCTGATCTGCCTTTTATCGTTGACAATCTGCGCTTTTTTGCAGGCGCTGCTCGCATGCTCGAAGGAAAAAGCGCAGCGGAATATAGCGGCATGGGAACGAGCATGATACGGCGCGAACCACTGGGCGTTGTTGCAGGTATTGTGCCGTGGAATTATCCTCTGTTCATCGCGGTCTGGAAGCTTGCGCCTGCGCTTGCAGCAGGTAACTCACTTGTGTTAAAGCCAGCATCTCTAACACCGTTGTCATTGCTTGAATTTGTCAAACTCACAGAGAAAGCTGGCATTCCAAAAGGTGTCGTGAATGTTGTGACCGGCTCCGGTGAATCTGTTGGCGGCGCGCTCGCATTGCATCGTGGTGTTGATATGCTCTCTCTTACGGGCGATACGACGACCGGAAAAAAAGTCATGCAGCTTGCTTCTTCTACGGTCAAAAAAGTGCATCTTGAACTGGGTGGCAAAGCTCCCATGATTGTGTTGTCCGATGCCGATATTGAGATGGCTGCGCAAGGTGCTGTCGTTGGCGGCTATTGGAATGGCGGGCAGGATTGTACTGCGGTTACACGTGTCCTTGTTCAGAAACATATGCATGCTTCGCTTGTTCGCGCAATGGTGAAACGCGCAAAACAGTTCAAGCTCGGCAACCAGTTGCATGAACGCACTGATATGGGTCCTTTGGTCAGCGCACAGCATCGCGCGCGCGTGGAAAAACATATTCAACATGCTGTGAATGATGGCGCGAAGATTGCCTGTGGTGGTAAAAGACCAGCAGCAAAAGAGTTGCAGCAAGGCAATTTTATTGAACCGACAATTCTTACTCATGTTCATCAGAAGATGAAAGTGTGCCGCGAAGAAATTTTCGGTCCGGTCATTGCCGTTCAAACGTATGATTCTGTTCCTGACGCACTTGAGCAGGCTAATGATGTCGATTATGGGCTTGCGGCAAGTGTGTATGGAAAGAATGGACGCGATTGTATGGACGCGGCACGCAAACTGAACTTTGGAACAGTGTGGATTAACGAGCACGGCATTTTAACCAGCGAAACTCCTCATGGCGGATTTAAACAAAGCGGGTTCGGGAAAGACCTGTCTCTGTATGCAATGGACGAATACACTCGATTAAAACATGTCTATATCGACTTGACAGGGTTACAACGACGTTCGTGGCATTACACTGTCTTTGGTAAAAAATGATGTATCAACATAAAAAATCGGACAAGCTGTTTCGTGAAGCGCTGAAGTATCTTCCTGCAGGAGTGAGCTCAAATGCGCGTTTGTGGCAAAGTACCTGTCCTGTTGGCATGCCTTGTTCTATTTATATCGCGCGGGCAAAAGGTAGCCACATCTGGGATGTTGATGGGCACAAATATATCGATTATCGTCTTGGGTTTGGGCCTGTCATTCTTGGTCATAGCTATGAAGCAGTGAGAAAAGAACTTCATCGAGAAGAGCGGAAAGGTTCGGTGTATGCGTTGAATACGGAAAAAGAAATCATCGCTGCAAAACTTATTCGAAGATTTGTGCCAAGCATGCAGCTGATGCGATTTGCGAATTCGGGTACTGAAGCAACGATGCATTCTTTGCGCGTGGCGCGCGGATTTACGAAAAAAGAAAAAATTGTAAAGTTTGAAGGTCATTATCATGGCGCATACGACTACATGCTGTTTTCCACTGACGCGAAGTTTGATGCTCTTGGCCGGAAGCCGGTGTTTATGTCTGAAGGAATTCCTAAAGCAATGCAGAAGCTTGTTCATGTTGCACGATGGAATGATTTTCATGGCATTGAGAAATTGTTGCGAAAGCGACATGAAGAAATCGCTGCAATCATTTGTGAGCCGGTGATGGGCAATGCAGGTGTCATCCCTCCCAAACCCGGATTTTTGAAACATCTTCGTCAGCTGTGTGACAAGTATAATGTTGTACTTATCTTTGATGAGGTGAAAACCGGTTTCAGGTTAGCGAACGGCGGCGCGCAAGAAATCTTTCACGTCAAGCCCGACATCACAACTTTTTCAAAATCAATGGGCAATGGCTATCCTGTCGCGGTGTTTGGTGGCAAAAAAGAAATCATGCAGGAGATTGGCCCTAAAAAAGTTGTACACGGCGGGACTTTTTCAAGCAATCCGGTTTCACTCACTGCGACCATCGCGACACTGCGCGAGCTGCAGCGGAAAAGTGTCATCGCTTCCATGCAGCACTATGGCAAACAGCTCATTAATGGTATTGTTGATGTTTTCGCGGAACGAAATGTTGATTTTGTCATCCAAGGCTATGCAACGATGTTTCAGCTTTTTTTTACCAAAAAGCGTGCGTGGGAATATAGAGATATTAAACATGCGAATTTGATGCTCTTTTCAAAACTGCATCTTGAGCTGCTTCGTCATGGCATCATGGTCGATGAAGATAATGAAGAGCCGTTGTTTACCTGTTATTCACATTCAAAAGAGGATTTGGAGAAGACGCTCGAGGCTTTCAAGCATGCCGCGTTGCGCTTGAAATGAAAATAATTGTACTCGGTGGAACGGGTATCATCGGGCGATGGGTTGTACAAGATTTGTTAGATTTTTCTGATGCGGAGATTGTCGTTGCTGCACAAAAAGCTCAACCGCATCGTAGTTCTCGCGTTACTGCTGTTTCTGTTGATGTCACTGATGTTGTGAAGACTGCGCGGATTTTGAAAAACGCAGATGTTGTTGTTAATTGCGTGAATTATTATTTCAATCTGCAGGTGATGCGTGCTTGTCTTTATGCTGGTGTTCACTATGTTGATTTAGGTGGCTTGTTTCACATGACAAATAAACAGCTCAGGTTACATGCACAATTCAAGCGAAAAAAACTGTTAGCGGTTCTCGGCTGCGGTTCGACGCCGGGCATAACAAATGTCATGGCGGCATATGGTCTGCGATATTTTGATAGGGTTACTGGAATTAATGTAAGCTTTGGAGGACATGATTTTGTTCACCATAGTCAGCCATTTGTGCTTCCATATACGCTGCATACGCTGTTTGATGAGTTTTCGATGAAACCTGCAGTATTAAAAAATGGCAAAATTAAGATGGTTCTCCCTTTAAGTGGAAAAACAGCTCTTGTTTTTCCTTCTCCAGTTGGCAGGCAGACTGGCTTTTATACGCTGCATTCAGAGCTTGCAACCTTTCCTTCGTCTTTTCATCTCAAAGAATGCAGTTTTCGTGCAACATTTGATGATGAATTTACTGAACAAATAAAATTTCTTATTGATACGGGATTTGCGTCGACTGTTCCACTACATTTGAATGGTACAAAAGTTGTTCCGCGGCAATTCACTGCGAAAATCATGGAACAATGGTTGCCAAAAAAAGTCAATGATGTTGAGATGTTGCGGGTTGAGATGGTTGGCAAAACAAAAGGTAAGAAAATGACAAAAGTTCTTTACTGTGTGGCTCGCTCACATGGCAACGTATCTGCAGGCGTGTATGACACTGCGGTGCCCGCGTCGATTGTTACGCAGATGATTGCTCACTGTAAAATAAAAGAGCGAGGTGTTTTGCCGCCAGAAAAATGTATTGAACCTGAATTGTTTTTTGAGGAGCTCAAGAGAAGGAAGATTCTTGTTAGCATCAGCTGAATTTGAAGTTATCAACATCTTTAAATAGAACGATTCTTTCAGTTGCAACATGACTGTATGCACTTTCTTGCCATCATGGTGGGGATTAATAATTGCGATTATTGTATTGGCTCTTGGCTCCTACGCTGGCGTTTATCATCTTCAGAAGAAAATACAGAAACGAACGATGAAAATACTCTATTGTGTCTTTTCTATTTTTCTCCTGCTGGCAGCAACTCTCTTCATACTGGTGGTTACGAGCACGTCTTCCTGTGCTGGAATTGGAAAACCTCGGCTCGTTCATGACTATGATACGCCTGTTACTTCGCGGACAGAGGCTGAAGTTATTTTTGCTTCGTATCTTAAGTCCAAGTATCCAGAAGGTATTAGCCTGAAATATCTGGAGCGTGGCATTGAAGAAACTGAAGACAGCTACCTCTTATATGAAAGTGGAAACATGCTTCTCACGCTAACCAAAGATGGAAAATTGTATCGGCAATTTACAGGTGAATGATTAGGATTTAATCATCGCTTTCTTCGTGACTGTACAAGTTCACAAAAAAACTTAAATACCCTTGGGTACCTTATAGTACCTATGGAAACTGAACAACTCAATCTAAAACTGCAAAAAAGCTTGTATGATGAAATTGATATTGTCTCAAAAGTGTTGCACATTCAAAAGAACGAATGGGCGCGCAATATTTTGGCGCATGAAGTAAAGAAAGAACTCGAGGTGTATCGTCATTTTCTTGTACGCGAGTATCTCAAATGTGCTATCACAAAAAAAGAGCTTACTGCTGTTTTAGGTGCTCAAGAAGTGAAAGATATTGACCGCATTGCAAAGACTGGAAAGAACAGTTTTGATGATGCCGTGCGCCTTGCAAAGGAAATGAAGAAACTCCCTCTAACTAAGAAATGAACTACTTGATAATCACTTTCTTCATCACAACCGTCGTTAGCGGTCTGTCGTTTCTGTCACGCTGAACTAATCCTATTTTATTTACAACATCTTGTCCTTTGATGACTTTGCCAAACACTGCGTGCTTGCCGTCCAACCATGGTGTTGCGTCCAATGTTATGAAGAACTGGCTGCCTCCGCTGTCTGGACCGGAATTTGCCATGGATAAGATGCCTGCACTGTTGTGCTTCAAATCAGGATGAAACTCGTCTGCGATTTCGTATCCTGGTCCACCAGTACCATCGCCTTTCGGATCGCCGCTCTGAATCATGAAGCCGGGAATAACACGGTGGAAAATTATACCATTGTAAAAGCCTTTTTCAGCAAGCTGAATGAAGTTTGCTGTAGTGACGGGCGCTTTGTCTTCGAATAACTCAATTTCAATCGTTCCAAGACTTGTTTCGATGATTGCGTGACGGTTCATGGTTTCAACTCCTGAACATGATGCGATGAATAATAATGCGAGGATTGCTAATACTTTCATTTTTGAAGGAAAACCAGTGATTTTTTATAAATGTTTTTGTTGATATGTTCTTCTGAAAACGAAAAAAGTACGTAACGTTTATTTTTTTCTTCCTGAGGTAATGGCGGGACTGGGAGTATAGAAAAAAACAAAGTCCTGTCACAGATACGCATACCAGAACCTTTGATCCGATACCTCCAAAATTATTTGTCTGAATTGTAAAAATAGCCCCACCAGCGCTATCTGCCCTAAAACTAACATCCTACGGTGTTTGCTTGCTCCAATTTACTTGAATATGAAACCACGTTCTTAAATTTTTCGTTTATTTTTTTAAAAAGAATCATTGAATGCGTGTACTACAAAAAATGTGTTACAAGATACATAAATCTCTTCATTCTAAAAAGAGTACATGAACAAATGTCTTATTGATGGTCGTGACACACGAAACGATTTGTGTTATCATTGCAGGGAATTCTTTGATAAGCGATACAAGAACGACCCGGAAACACTCGAAAAGATTATTGCATTTTTCAGAAGAAATCCGTTTTGGGGGCGATACAAATGAAAAATGAAATCATGCCGTACAAGTCAGTGGACGACTTTGCACGAGCAGTGTATGAAAAAATCACGGGTGGGATTGACAAGTTGGGTGCATCGGAACAGGTCGATACTGTGCTGCACTTGGACGAGATGTTCAGGAAAGCAGCCAGTGCAGTGCGTGAGCATCTCTATGGTCATGCAGAGCAGCAGCAAACAACCGTACTGGAAGAACACGCAGGAGCATATCAGGCAACCGCACAGAATGTTGTGAGAGCAACACAGGGCGGTGATTTAACGACAGTAGATGTTGCACTTGAAAAAAGCCTCGAAGCAACACTGAAATGCAAAGAAAGCGCAACGAAGCTCAGGCAAATCAAAGAGCGCAAGAGCGTACTGAAAAACAACGGAACATACTTGACTGCGCCGCGGGAGTGAGTATGAAGCTCGAAGAGTGCGTCAAACTTGAAGAGAAATATGCTCGACTTGCAGTTGAGCAGGCAAACAGCCTGAGCGACCCAGATAAGAAAGTACAAGCCTCGCTGTCTGCCGTTGCTCGGCTGCATGACAAAAATATTGATTTGTCGTACAGAGCACAGCCTTCGATGTCGTATCGCATTGCCCGCGCTGCTTTGCTCACTGCTGCGGTTGCACTTTCTGCGGTGACTGGCTATGCTTTGCATGAATCATCCGTTCTTCGACAAACTGAACGAGTGAATGCACAGCATGTGATACGCACAATGCAGGAACATCAGATAATAAATCAAAAAGCATACAATGCTCTCTCAGAAGATTACATAAAAATAAAGTCGGAACATGCACAACTGGTTCAAACCGTCAATGAACACCAAAAAGCTGCTTCAGAAATGATTGATACGTTAAAGTACAGTCGCGAGAGACTTGGTGGACTAAAATCTGCCATTACAAGTTTTGATGTACACGAAAAAAGTCCGCAAGCAGAAGGAAATGCTGCCTGTCAAAGCATCAGTCATCTCATTTCCCAACATCTCGCTTTTCATGAAAAAAATATTGAGAAGGTTGTCAAAGAAATGGAAAAAACGTATCGAGGTGGACAATGAGCTGGTACATTGCAGCCCTTATCGTTAGCATAGCATTGGTATTAACTGTTAACACAGCAACAGCAATGCAGCTTGATGATGACATTAGCAGCTCGGAAAAACAAGTGTTCGACCAGATTCTCGCGCCAGTAGCGAAAATCTACAAGATGCTGAAGTACGGCGTGAGTTTTGTGGCTGCCATCTGTCTGCTTATAGCGTCAGTTCAGTTCATGGCATCAGGCAACGACCAAAAAATGCGCAGCGATGCAAAAAACAGAGCGACATTTGTTTTCATCGGCTTGGGCGTGCTATGGGCAACACCGTACCTCATCAGCTACATGGTGGCATAGCATGAAAAAAATGCTGGTATTGTTCATTGTGTTGCTGATGCTGCCAAGCGTGAGTGCTGAATGCAGCATAAAAAACATAGGAACCTGTATCGCAGACAAACTGCACGACTTTGTGCTTGACATCATTAATGCGCCCATCTTGCCACTCATCGAAAGCTTTACATTTCTGATGTCAGCTGAAGTTCCTCTGTCGCTATTTAAGACACTCTGGTCTATTGTCGTGTACATGCTTTCATTCTTTTACATATTTCTTTTTCTCTATGCAAGCGTGCAGTTTATTACGTCAGGTCATGATGTCTATAAGCGCACAAATGCAAAGCAATCGCTACAAAACGCATTTCTTCTACTTGTGCTCGTGCAGGCATCCTATTGGTTATACTCGTTGCTTGTTCAGTTGAGTACATACATGACCAATGGAATGATGTATTTTCTTGATGAGCATTTTTTTTACATTGCGGCGCACGGAGTGGATAATGCGCTTATTTTGCCCATGCTTGCATATGCAGCACTACTTTTTTCTGCAACAATCCTGCTGCTGCTCCGCTTTATGCTTGTTGCAATTGGTTGCGTTGTGTTTCCAATAGGACTATTTCTTTATTTTATTCCACCATTGTCAGAATACGGTAAATTCATCCTTAACTTTTTCGCAACAATACTATTTGTTCCGTTCATGCTAACATTTGTGTTCATTGCTGCTGACAAACTGCTTTCGCTTGGTTCATTCACAAGTATGCGAACACTCGTGCTCATCACGTCTTTTGTCATCGTCAATTGTGTCCTGTTATATGTAACGATTGGAACGCTGTTAAAATCATTTGTCAGCAAAGCGTCTCCCATATTAGCAAAAACGTCAGGAGCAGTGCGCTCGATGAGTTACATTGGTGGGACTGTTGCTGCTTTTACAACTGCTCGCAACCGACCAAACGAAACCAACCGACCAAATGAAACTCAAACAAAATTAGGTGATTTTTCATGAGCTATGATATACCTCAACCTCTTCAATATAGAGAAGAAATCATGTTCAGATTAACAGCACAGCAACTGCTCTACGCTTTTTTGTTTTTACCCATTGCAATTCTCATTATGACCAAAGTATCCGCAGATGTTGCTACACGGGTTAGTCTGGCTGCTATACCCGCAACGATTGCAGTGCTCTTCATGTTCACTAACATTCCGAAAAAAAGCAGGAGCATGCTTCGCTGGCTATTCTGGCGAACGATTGCTGGAAAAAAAATGAAAAAGTATCTTTCAGTAAAGTTTGAAGGCAGTGTGATGCACGTTGACTAACGTCGCGATGATGAACGTGCAGCCGTTGAACTTTCATTTGCAGAATACGCAACAAAAAGCGTTGATAAGCTCAAATTTTCAGAAGTTTCTCAACAGTTTGGATTTTCCAATTCAGATTTTCATTGCGACGGATACATTGAACCTCGACATTTATCTCGCAAAACTCGAAGAAAAAACTGAAAAAAAGTACGCTGCCTTGTTTAATGATTTCAAAACGTTTATTCAGCAGCTCATTACAACGCAGGCGTTGCTCAATCGTTCGTTTTACATCGTCATTCCCGAAAGTTCAAAGCTTGACACACAGCTTCAGGTCATGAATGAAGCGTTGAGCAGTCTGAATGTTCGCTTTTCTCAGGAGCATGAACCGCAATATGTTCTCAGCGGCTGCTTTCGCAATTTGTATGAAGAAAATCAGCAGGACATCGAACCAACGCTTATCAAAAACAATCCAACATTTCTTGATGTCGATGGCATGTTAATGCGAACTATTGCTGTCCAAGGCTATCCCCGTTCAGTTGAAGAAGGTTTTCTTGATAAAATAATTACTATCAATGGCAATATTCTCATTTCGCTGCATATTGAGCCATACAGCTATGAAAGCATGGTGGTAATGCTAAACAAAGAGCTGCAGAAGCAGCGTGCAGATTTGTGGAGCATGGAACAGAAAGGCATCATAAACCCATCGCTGGAAATACAGTTTGAAGATACCCGTTTTGTTCTGGAACAAGTGCAGAAAGGAAAAGAAAAACTGTTTGACCTGTCACTTTATATCACGTGCAGAGCTGCTTCTGAGGCAGAATTAAACGTTTTGACCGAAAAAGTGGAAGCACAGTTGCGCGCGATTCTGATGCATCCAGTAATTCCACGATTTGAGCAGGATATTGCTTTTCGTTCTGTGCTGCCATTAGCGAACAATAAACTTTCATTAGCGAGAAATATAACGACTAAAGCTTTATCCGCATTTTTTCCATTTACTTCACAATTTCTTGACATGGACGAAACAGGCATCCTGCTGGGATTAAACCGAAACAACATTCCAATCATTAAAGATATTTTCAAACTGAACAACGCAAACGGCATTGTTTTGGCTTCATCTGGTGGTGGCAAATCTTATTTCAGCAAACTGATGATTTCCAGATTGTTGCTCAATGGTACTAAAGTGATGTGCATCGACCCTCAACGAGAATATACTGAGCTGGTGAAACATTTTGCTGGCGAATTGATTACTATCTCAAGAACCTCTGACAGCATTATCAATCCTCTTGACTTATTGGCGCACGACTTCGATGAAAAGAAGTTGATGCTGCTTGATTTGTTTCATGTCATGCTGGGCGGAACATCAGAAATACAAAAAGCAGTGTTGGATAGAGCGTTGACAACAATTTATGCAGCAAAGGGCATTACAAGCGATGAGAAGACTTGGGTAAGAAAGCCTCCAATCATGGGCGACTTGTTGCAGGAACTGAAATCGATGTCAAGGGACACAACGCAGATTGAGAGGGAGACTTATCGCAGCCTGATAAACAGAATCGAGATGTACGTGAGCGGCGTCTTCCGGTTTTTGAACAGGCAGACAAAGCTCAATTTCAAAAATAGATTTGTCTGCTTCAACATCGGAGACATGCCAGAACAGGTAAAGCCGACGATGATGTTTCTCATTCTCGATTACGTTACCATGAAAATGCGCAGCGACATTGAACGCAAGATTTTAGTGATTGATGAAGCTTGGTCATTGCTTCAAAAGACGCAGGAAGAAAGCTATATCTTCAAGATTGTCAAGACATGCAGGAAGTTTAATCTGGGTTTGTTACTGATAACACAAGATGTAGAAGATTTAGTGCAAAGCTCGGCTGGTAAAGCACTATTGAACAATTCTGAATACACTTTGCTTTTGCGCCAGAAGCCTTCGATTATTGAAAATGTTGTGCAGACGTTTCATTTATCGTTAGCGGAACGCGAAAAGCTTTTGACTGCGGGTACTGGTGAGGGTATTCTGATTATAGCAAATGAACATTCTGAAATTAAAGTGATTGCATCGCCTGATGAGCACCAGTACATTACGACAAATGCTGATGAGAAGCTCGCTGCGCGCGAGATTGTGACGGAGTTCAAAGACAATACGTTGGATTACGCCAAAGGATTTTACAGACGAAATGATTTGACGGAAGAACAGGTACAAGAGTTATTACAGAACGGCTACAAGATATCTTCGCACATTGGATTGTACGGTGGCAGGCAGGAAGATTATGTACTCAAGTCACGCAGCAATGAATCGGACACACATTTTTTTGTTGTCAAAGCTATTGAAGAGTACATAAAAAAATACGCAGACGACGTAAAGCTTTACGAAAAGTCTAATGCAGATATTGTTTTCACTTCTGGGAAGAATACTGTTGCCATTGAAGTCGAGACTGGACGCAACAAGAAGGTGGATATTACTAACAAAGTTCACTTGTTAAAACAAAGGTACGGAACAGATTGGTTTTTTGTTGTGACAAGATGGCAAAATAAAGAAAAATATTCACAATATGGTGAAACTTTCTTACGCAAAGAAGTGCCTGCAATACTCAAAAAAAGGTACTTTTTCCAAAGTTCAAATTCAGACCAAAATAAGCTCAAGCCTCATTCTCTCGGAGACAAAAATAAGCTTAAACAGAATTTTTTCGAGGTTCAAACTGCGCGGGAAGTATACCGTACCGATTCAAAGCATTTTGAACCTCTGGAGGACAAACATGAAACAAGCAAACAAACAGGAGGACACCATGAAACAAGACAAAACAAATGTACAGGAAAACAAGCAAACAAAAACAACCTTCGACCAGAACAGACCAATCGTCGAAAGCCAGATAACAAAAAGTAAGGACGGCAAGTACATGATACACAGGACGGTGATTACGTCAATCAAACCGACGAAGTATTATGAGGCGGTGATGGGGAGGAAAGATTAGTTTCTTCTTTTCTTTATAAATAAGAGTACCATTACAATGAACAGTAGTGGTATTATTGATATGACCATTAAAGCAAATGTATTGAAATGCGGAATAGCGCCAGCGAAGATGAATCTATTAATTAATAAAGAGAGTGTTACCGCTGCCACTACGGCAAATAATACGGAGGTTAAGAAGTGTCCTATAAACTGCTTAGTTGCCATGGTCCCATCCTGAAATTTTTGCAGTTTGTGAATTTGGCAATTGCTTAAAAGCGGTAAATATCTTTTTAGCGATTCTCGATTCAACTGCTTTGTCCAGAGTGATTGTTAATGTTTTTTTATTAAAATCCAATGCAACTGATGAAGTTACATTTGCGTTCACGTAGTCAAAAGTGTACAAGACCGTGCAAACTTCTTTTTGATATCTTTCCATAATTATTTGTTCTTTTCTATTTATGTCAACTCTGTAGGATCTGCATAGAAAACTCAACCCATTTATACCAAGACCCTCAAACTTAGGAGAAAACGCAATAAACGACTGAGTTATTTGGTGTTCATTCTTTTCGAATATTTCCCTAGCCACGGGCATCAAGTTTAGTATATTATTAGAAGTGTCAATTTTGAACGTTGCACTGTAATCAAGCACATCCATACTGGCGCGCAGTTTTTGAATGTACCTCGCTGCGAGACCGATAGAAACGAAGAATAGTATGTAGTGAAAAAGGATTAAGAGTCTTGCATATTCGTTGGGTACAATGGCTTTTAAGTATTCAAGCATAGAGGAAAAACCAAGCGCTATAAAAGTCGCAGCTAACAAGGAGTAAAGAGATGCATAATAGCTTTTTTCTCTATGCTGTCTGCTGAGCATTGCATTTATGCTCTGTTCTATTCGTGAGAGTGAGTCAGTAAGGTCAAGACTTAAAGTTTGCTCGTACTCATTTTTTAGTTTGGAGTTATTAGATGTAATTGTCAATTGTTCTTCACATAAATCAATTCCTTCCGCTGTGCTCGTTATACCTTTCCATGAGCCATCCATTGTTCTCACTGTCACACGAATCAGGCTCTTGTCCTCGAGATACTTCAGTGCTTTCGTAACCCTTGTTTTTTCAAATTGTAATACATTCGACAGTTCATTGCTGTTTGAAATCTCTTTTTCCATTATCAGTTTTAGAAGTTCAAGCGCATCAGTTTTTATTGACATCTTTTAAGCAGCGAATTATTTGATATTTATACCTATCGGCTTAAGGTGACACATCTCTTAAACCCGCGCCCGCAGCCCCTCATCAAAAAGCGTTTCCCCTTCGGGTCGGCTAAAATCCCAAACTATTTTCTTTTATAATTCAAAGTGCGCATAGTTTGAGATTTCTTCACGCCTAAAGCTATTTTGTGATGGGCTGCTTTTCGCGCGCAATTTGATGGCGATTTCTTGTCAGGAGAAATCGCGCAAAGACGTGATTCCCGGACGGAACGAAAATGAAAAACATACATAACATCGTAGAGTACATCAAGCAGCAGGATTGCGCTTTCACTCCTGAAGACGTGCTTGAAGACGTCGACAGCGTGCTTGAAGCATTCGGCTTCTGTGTGTCGCTGACGGCGAACGAACGCCTGACGGTGATTGACGAGTTGTACGAAATCGCGCAAGCGAATGAAACGCGCGAAGCGGAAAGAATTGTGCTGCACGCAGCTTCAGAGCTTGGCTTGCTCCAGCCTTGGTACACGCAGCAGGTGCGCCACAGCGCACCCGACGACTCACAGTGGATTGCGACAGCGATGCTGTACGCAAAGGCGAGCGAGTAGGCTCGCTTTATTTTTTTGTTGCCGAAGTCTCATGAATGCTCGTATAAGCGACTCCGCGTAACAAAAAGATTTATATATTCAGTTATATTCAGTACACTTCAGTAATCTTCAGAGGTGCCGTATGAGAATTGATTTTTTAAATGAAGTCGACCGAAAAGGGCTGATTCATGCTTTCAATAGCTATGAGAGCACACCCGAGCACTTTATTCAGTTTATCAAATTGTATGGGCAAACTAATTATAGAAGCCCATTTTGGTTAGACTTTAAAAAATTCAGTCCATTTAGATATTTTCTTGTCTTCTTTGCGGAAGCTGGAACTCAGGGAGATATACCTGCTTGGGGACTTTGTGAACGCAAGGACTGCCTGCGTGTGGAAAAAAGAGGCGACAATGATCCCTTTTTGACTATCAAATTTGGATTTCCTGGAGTTAAAGATGTAGCATTCAAGAGTGTTTTCAACTATAAGCATATTCAGCTTTTTGATAAATCGCATAATTGTTCCGAGTTTATGTTGTTAAAGAATAAACAGCTTATAACAAATTTAGGATTGCTCAGGAATGGTTTGTACGTTGATATTCCTGTTGCAGTTGCTCAAGAAATCGAAGACAAATTGAGATGAGTGGAATGAAAGGAAACATCCGAATTGCTTTCTCTGATGGAACGAAGCAAATAAAACTTAATTTGCCACCACGAGCAGAACTTCTGGAAAAGAGTCTCCGAATACTATATCAGGATGAAGAATACGAAGTTGAGCATTGTAGCTATCCGCTTAGATTGTCAAAGCATCTATTGAATAAAAGTGATTTCAAATGTGAATTTGATAAACTGCGGAATCAATTCGATGATTATTATTTTCAAAGCTGCAAATTCGCCAACCAGATTACAGTTTTATCGGATAGCAACAAGTTTATTCAGGAGCAAAGTCTCAACAGGAAGGAGTGGGCTAGACTTCTTACTTTTGCTTTTAGTGAAATTAACGTCAAAGGGGTTGAATCACTAATTATTCATGTAGCTGGTGGCATATCGGATGAGAATAAATCCAAGATAATAGATGACATTGAGCAATCATTCTCCTGTATACCTGTTAAAAAATATCATTCGCAAACAGAAAATAAATTTACTCTGGTAGAAATTATTTTCTTTGGATTCGACATTAAGACGAGTGAAGAATTTTAAATAAGATCTAGGTAAAAGTAGGAATTAGTGCTTGATGCTCTTTCATCTTCTTCACTCTAAATTTCTTTTTCAGAATTTTCTTGGGCTTATGATAGAATCTTATGATTTCTTCTTTAGGCGGTCTCAAATGTGGATACTTATCTGTTTTGTGAATGAGATTATGACATGACCTATGCACTCTTACAACATTTTCTGGAAAATAGGTAACATGGTGAGAAACGTCCTCTCCAAAGTCGATTTCTTTGTAACATGCATAACAATCTTCATCTCCATAACATTCTTTTTCACATTTCACAGAGCAAAACTCGCCTTCAGCATGAAAATCTTTATTGCACATAATACAGAAACCATCTGTTGGATCAGAATAGAAAGATTCTCTACATGTACAGCCCGATTTCTCAAGTTGTTGCTTCTCTTCTTTGATAATCCTTCCCTGCTTCCAGATTGGCAAATCTCCGAAAAGACCCCATACTAATGGTTCCGAACATTCTGAAATGGGAACTTCCTTCGTTCCACGCATGTCAGCGTAGATATTTCCTATCTTAGTCTCTTTCACAAACAAATTTTGTTTCCATCGATCTTCTCTGTAACCATGCTCTTGAAGGATTTTCGCGTTCATACACATTTTATCAAAAGTTTGCCTGTCAATAGATTTTCTAAATTTGTCGAATGGAATCATTTTTGAACACTCTCCTGTATCGCACAATCTTTGAAAAAATGATGCTTTTCATGTATATAAAGAAATGGCACCAACTTTGGCACCAAGTACAAATTAACAATTAACATTTTTCCCCCTTTCCGCACTCTCCAAAATTAATTCCATAAATTTCGGAGGTGCTTCAAAATGGAAGCAAGTAAAATGTTTACTCACTACTGTGAGTACGAAGTGTTGAGCAACAAGCTCGACTTGGTTGCCTGCGCGGAATGCAGCAGACGACCGGGGGACGCACAATGAACGAAGTCAAAGTGCTCCATATAAGCGGACTACAAGGAACGGTCGATGCGTTCGACTTTTACATTCTCGAAGCCTTTGAACTCGACTTCGAGGACGAAAACGGCAACCATCTCATTGTCAGAGCAGACGAGCTGGAGGTGGGACTATGAATCCCGCACAGCTCAACACAATGGTTGAAGCAAAGCTGAAAGAGCTTGCGCAGGAAACGGACAACGTCAAGAAGTCTGAGTTTTTCCAGAACTATCTGGACACGATGTCCAAATTCTGGAAGTACAGTTGGCACAACCAGATGCTGATACACTGCGCGCTGCCTGCTGCAACACGAGTAGCCGGCTTCAAAGCGTGGAACAGCTTGGGCAGATACGTCAAGAAAGGCGAGAAGTCAATCAGAATACTTGCGCCTGTTGTCAAAGACGTTGACGGACAGGAAGAAGTGGTCAATTACATGCCAGTGAGCGTGTTTGATGTCTCGCAGACTGAAGGCAAAGAGCTGCCGGACATTGATATTGAGGTGACAGGCAACGATGCCGAACAGTTGTACGAGAAATTGGTATGGTTCTGTCGCAGCAAAGGTATTTCTTTTGACCTACAGAAGCTTGGCG
>Ga0209542_10008739_pt1 | contig 18812 bp, 13 predicted proteins | sample RifCSPhighO2_01_FD_184028 | JGI IMG/M metagenome (GOLD analysis project Ga0209542, IMG submission 184028) | Soil microbial communities from Rifle, Colorado - Rifle CSP2_plank highO2_0.1 (SPAdes) (version 2) | ecosystem: Environmental > Terrestrial > Deep subsurface > Rock core/Sediment ...
CCCCCTGCTTAAACTGATTACAGAGTTCCCGATTCATCGGCGCAGACCTATCGGTCTGGCCGATCGGGAGCCCACTCCGAGCACCCTGCCACCCGATGCAATGAGCATGCATCGCCTCAGAAGAAATCTCGGAAGTAATCAGCTTAAGCAGGAAGATGTGTTTTGCACACCCTCCTACGCTTATTTTAAAGTTTGGCTTAAAGAATTCGGAATCGATTTGAGGGTCCGGTATATTTGTTTAACGGTTGCCTCTCAATTTGATCGCCTCCTCCTTCTTTACCACAACTTCTGTCTTTGGTATTCCGCCACTCACGTGGCTTCATAACCTTACGGCCAGATACTATCATAAAATAAAATTCTTGTCAAGTGTTTTTGACATTTAAAAACCCCAAATCCTCAAATAGTGGCTTTAAATATAGACTTTTTGACTATAAAATTTTGTCACCAAAAACTGAAAATTAACAAATTTTTAAAAATACAAAAACGTCAGCATCTCTTGACAAAATAAATAAAGTAGAATATAATAATAAGTGGTGATGGGTCGAAAGTCCTGTCACGCCCACGGCCCGAAAGGGCTAACCCGGGAGATTCCCCGATAAGCACGGGTCTGAATCGGGGTTTCTCCCCCTTCGGGAAGGAGGATGCGTCAATGTGGTCAGTCTGAAGTAGCAACTTATGAACAAGTTCTTTGGTAGCCCAAACCGGGCAAATACCATAATCGCTTAGTCGGTTCGGAAAAAGAGTCCCAAGAAAAAAATTCTGAATCTGAAGGGGCCGTTGGAGACAACGGCCCCATTCTATAATATAATCAATACATGTTTGAAAAATTAAAAAATTTAGGCCTTTCGGAAAATGAAGCCAAAGTATATATGGCCATGTTGGAGTTGGGTCCTTCGGTGGTAGTTGAGATTTCCAGAAAATCCCAAATCAACAGGCCCACCACTTACGTTCAAATAGAATCCCTAAAAAAGAAAGGCCTTGTCAGCACTCAGACAAAAGGTAAAAAACAAATCTTCATCGCTGAATCGCCGGACAAATTAGAACTTTTGATAGACGACGAACTAAAAACTGTTGAGGGTAAAAAAAGTGAACTAAACAACTTCTTGCCAGAATTGCTAGGTCTTTTTAACAGTTCAGGTGAAAGACCTCACGTAAAATTCTTTGAAGGCAAAGAAGGTATTTTGGCTTTGCAGAGAGAGTTTTTAAAAACAGATGATGCTCCAATATACGGAATTACTTCCTTGGACAATATACTTGAAGTATTCCCTGAATTTGAAAATACTTATACAAAAAAGAGAGTCAACAAAAAAATCCACTCCAGAACTATTTATACATCAAGGAAGGGGCCAATCCTCAAAGAGTCCGATGAATCCAGTTTGAGAGAATCCAAATTCATTGAACCTGACAAATTACCGCTCGGAGTGGATATAACAATATTCAAAGACAAGGTTGCTATTGTTGCTCTTAGGGGTAAAATTTCCGGAACACTCATTGAACATAAAGAAATCGCCGATTCTTTCAGGGCGATATTTGAACTCGTTTGGAATAAAATAGATTAGCTATAAAAAGACAAAACCGGGTTGACAACCCGGTTCATCACTCGGAAACAACACTTCCTACTTGGAGGCCTTCGGGTTCTCGTTCTCCTTGGCTTCCTTTTTCTCCACGGTGGTCATGACGACCCCGTTGGAGATCCAGTATTCCTTACCCCCGATGACAATCCTCTGGGTAACCATGTGCGTTCCTCGTGAACCACTACTTAGGGAGAGTGGCGTTTCCCTTCCAACCGATTAAGGTCGGAATTGTTAAAAAGAGCGCGCGAAGACAAAGAAAGAAATAAGGGAGTGGCGACCGCACCAGCCACCCCCTGTCAGTAAACCCGGCCACGCCCTTGTGCGGTGAGCTTTCGACCAGGTACATTATCAGTATACTCCCCTAAAATAAAATTGTCAACCCCATCTTAAGTGCTCCCACTCCATCTCTAATTTTGACCTCGGTCCTCGTCTTCAAAAATATACTTAGCTTATTTAGGATTTATAACCAAAATAACAGGTAACCCACGCTTGCTTCCCCGTCCATCATTACGATAGGCGGGGCGCTCGACCTATTATTTTGGATAAATCCTCAAATTCGCTTTCATATATTTTCTCATCCTCAGAAAAGGCAAAATTAGAGATGGACTGGCCGCTATAAATTCTGAATAATAGCGCAGCCCCACCGCACTAAGCGATATTGCTCAAGTAGATACAAACAAACGAATTTTTATGAAGTTTTCAGGAATAATAAAAATTTAGCCGGAAAATCCTTCTGAAGGAGGAACGGATGCTAAATTTTTATCCCGAAAACAAAGAAACGGAATATTGTTTGTCTATTGAGAGCAGCCAAAGGCATTACGGAGTATGCGCTTAAAGTGGTGGGGGTGGGAGCGGCTACGCTTCCAATACCGCTGCGGTTTTTATTTTAGTGACGATTTCTTTTTCTAGTTTAGGATTTTCTTTTAGGAACTGTCGTGAACCTTCAACGCCTTGCCCAAGTTTCTGTTCGCCATAGTTATACCAACTTCCTGCCTTTGCCAGAACACCATATTTGACTCCAGTATTTACAACATCCGAGTAACGAGAAATGCCTTCGTTGTACAAAATATCAAACTCACAGGTTCTAAACGGAGGAGCTACTTTGTTTTTAACTATTTTTACCTTGACCCTGTTCCCCACTATCTTTTCTGCTGCTTGGATTTGAGCAGCTTTTCTGATTTCAATTCTTACTGAAGAATAAAACTTCAAAGCCATTCCACCGGGAGTTGTCTCGGGATTTCCGAACATAATTCCAATCTTCATTCTCAACTGATTAATAAAAATTATAGACGTATTGGACTTGGCAACAATGGCCGTGAGTTTTCTTAAAGCGTGAGACATCAACCGTGCCTGCAAACCCATGTGCTGTTGATCCATTTCGCCTTCTATTTCAGCCCTTGGTGTTAACGCCGCCACCGAATCAATAACGATAACATCTACACCTCCTGATTTAACCAGTGACTCAACTATGTCCAACGCCTGCTCTCCTGTGTCAGGTTGAGATATCAAAAGATTTCCTAAATTAACTCCTATCTTCTTAGCATATTCTGGATCTAAGGCATGTTCAGCATCAATGTAAGCGGCCACTCCGCCTTTTTTCTGTGCTTCAGCAACTATATGCAAACAAAGAGTTGTTTTACCGGAACTCTCCGGACCGTATATTTCTATAACCCTACCTCTTGGTATTCCGCCGACTCCTAACGCCAAATCTAAAGAGATAGATCCTGTTGGAATAACATCAATATCCACCCTCTTTACATCACCCAATCGCATAATGGCTCCCTCGCCATACTTTTCCTGAATCTCTTTAACTGTCATGTCTACATGTTTGCTTTGTCCTGAGCCTGCCGAAGGATTGTTTTTTTCTTCTTGTTTTTCGGTTTGTTTTTTTGCCATTTTTTGATAAGCGCTCCTCCAAACGCTTTTAAATTTATCTAAACATCTTAACAAAACATATTATTAAATCAACCCCATACTCAAGCCTCCTGAATAGCTCACGCAACCTCTTATGCATGCTGCGTAGAACCATTTTTTAAAATACTACTGATTTTAAAAAATGGTTCTACCTCCGCCAGTTGATTTGGTAATAAGGTGAAAGTTAAGGAAAGAGGGTCAAACAAGAACAGAGGTGGGAGGAGCTTCGCAAGTTTTACGCTTACGTAGACTCTTTCTAATCCTGAATCCATCCACCCGCAAGGAGTTTGCTCCTTGCGGGCTTTTTATTTTTATAGATTTATAATATAACTATAACTTTATTTTAGACTAGTTTGACCTTCTATTGCCAGTCATCATCTATCCACTAAAACAACCAGCGGAGGGAGACACTTTTTACAAAATTAGCCCCGACGCTTCTCCGACGCTATTGGTCGGAGTTCCGGTCGGGGTCCCGACACGTTGTCGTCGGGACAAATTTTTAAAAAGTGCACCCCGCAGTCACGCATGGAGGTTGTATCAGCTATACTTCTTCTGTTTCGTCCGCTTCTGCTTCCGGCGTATCAGCATTGATTCCCGTTGCTCCGGTAAGCATCACCGGTTCTTGAGCCACTGTGCCATCCGGTCTGATGTAGACCTCTCTGGCCTTTGCCCCATCTCCCGGCCCAATAACACCCTTCTCTTCAAGTATGTCCAGCAGGCGGGCGGCCCGGGCATATCCAACGCGCAATCTTCTTTGAAGTAGCGAGGCTGATGCCTTACCCGCCAAGACAACCGTTTCTTTGGCTTCGCCATACATATCATCATCGGCATCGTCGTTTCCCCCTCCCGTAAATCCTCCCCTAGAATTAATGTTCGCATTGAAATCAAGTTTCAAATCATTCTCCTCGCTTACTTCCATGCTTTCCGCCTGTGCGTGAATAAACCTCATGACATCTTTGACCTCTTTCTCGGTTACCATTGCCCCCTGCAAACGGCGAGGCTTGGCGACATCACCAGCCAAGAAAAGCATATCTCCTTTACCCAATAACTTCTCGGCGCCGGCCATGTCAAGAATAGTTCTGGAATCAATCTGACTGGCCACCTGAAGAGCGATGCGAGAAGTAATATTGGCCTTGATAAGACCGGTAATAACTTCCACCGAAGGCCTCTGGGTAGACAGGATAAGGTGAATTCCCACCGCCCGAGACATCTGGGCTAGGCGGACTATAGCCGCTTCAACATCACGGCCATACGAAGCCATCAGGTCAGCCAGCTCATCAATAACAATAACTATAACCGGCATTATCGGCTCGTCCCTATCCGCCATTTTGGCATTGTATGAAAATATGTCTTTTGAAGCGCTTTTTGAAAGAGCGTCGTATCTTCTGTCCATTTCGCCCAAAGACCATTTCAAGGCACCTAACACTTTTTTGTTGTCAATAATGACCGGGGTTATCAAATGCGGAATTTCATTAAACAAAGTAAGCTCCACACGTTTTGGATCTATTAGAATTAATTTCAAAACCTCAGGAGAATGCTTATAAAGCATGGAGAGAAGAATTGTGTTGATACTGACAGATTTACCAGTACCGGTCGCTCCTGCTATCATGAGGTGAGGCATTTTTTCAAGCCCGGCAAAAACAGGATTTCCTGAAACATCTCTTCCCAAAGCAAGTGGCAGGAAATATTTTGATTTCTTGAAATCATCATGGTCAAACATATTTCTCAATCCTATCAGCGCCACTTTCTTGTTCGGAACTTCTATGCCCACCAATGATTTGCCCGGAATCGGCGCTTCAATTCTTATGGGATAAGCGGCCAGAGCCAGCGACAAATCCTGCTGAAGCGAGGCGATTCTTGACAGTTTCATACCGATGGCCGGTCTTAGCGTAAACTGGGTAACAGTGGGACCGATAGACACCTCGCCCATTTCCACATCAATCCCGAAGTTGCCCAAAGTTCTCTTGATTATGGATGCGCTGGCATTTATATCACCGGTGACGGCTTCCTCTACGTCTTCATGCAATAAATCGGTCGGCGGAAGAACCCATTTGCCTTTCTTGAAATTCTTGATTACGAATTCCTTGTCTTCGGTCTTTATGGGCTTGGCAACAAGGGCAGGTTTCATTTCCTGTTTCTTCTGGTCAACAACCTCAGAGCCCTTTTTAATCACAACATTGTCCATCAGTTGTTCTTCTTCATCTTTTTTAGTTATCAATCCATAAAGCGGAACGTTGAGAGAAACCAGCAATGCAATCACGACAAGCGCAAGAAGAATTATCAACGAGGCACCGAATCCGACGGAAGACAAAAGTGGTGCACCGAGAACCACTCCGAGATATCCGCCCTGAACTAATCTGGTATCAAAATTACCGTTTCCAAATATATAAAAAGTTCCAAGAATTGAAGTGACGAAAAGAAGAGTGCCCAACACTGCGCTGTGATAAATATTTCTTGAAATTGATTTGATAAACGAAACCCCTAAAATAGCAAATGCAATCGGAACAATAAAAAATCCCCAACCAAACAGGGAACGCGCGAAAATATTAAAACCTTCGCCGGCCACTCCGGCCTTGCCCACAAAACTTAGAATACTCAAAACGGCCAATATAAAACTGCCTATTCCCCAAATACTGTTCTTAGTTTCCTGAGAAATATCAAACCTAGAGACCTTATCTTCCTTTGATTTTGCGTGCTTTTCCTTCTTTTTATGCCGTCCCATATATCACTATTATACACGATATTTTAGAAATAAATCAAATTGCCTAGCACCTCACAACCTCCACGCATGCTGCGGGGTGCACTTTTTAAAAATATTGCCCCGACGACAATGTGTCGGGGCCCCGACCGGAACTCCGACCAATAGCGTCGGAGAAACGTCGGGGCTAAATTTTAAAAAAGCACACCCCCTCCGCCGGTTGATTTATCGTTTTATGTAAATTGGCAATAAAAATTCAAGCTAATCTTAAAAAGATAAAGGAGCGCCGAAGCGCCCCTTGAAAGTTTAATAAAAAAATAAACTAATATTACAGAATCACCTCTGGGGCGGTTTTTGCAGTTTCATCATATTTTATCATACTAACATACTCCAGTTTGTAAGTATGTCATGAATAAAAATACCCCAGATTTCAGCGGTTTTGAAGTTTAGTATATTCCTTGGCGATTGCCAATTTTTATTACAAGCACCAAAAGTTCTTGTTTTAAAATACGATAAAGTATGCGATATTCCCCCACTCGCCAAGAACGAATTCCTTTAAGTTCACCTTCAAGGGCTTTGCCGTCAAATGGGTCTTTTTTTATGCCCCGCAGAGATGCGATAATGCGTCGACGATTATATTCGGGTATTCGGTTAAGACTTTTTAGCGCGTTTGGCTCTACGCGAAGTTGGTATGTCATGCTTGATATCAGTTTTATTGTTGAGTATATAACCCTCTTTCGCTAAAATATCATCCAAACTTGGATATTGCAAATGAGCTCCGGATTTAACATCTCTATCAACTTTTGCAATAGTTTTGCCTAAGTCAGGAAAGTCACGCATGACTTCAAGAGTTTCAATCATTGATTCATATTCATCAGCGGACATCATAACCGTCTTTGGGCGTCCTTTGTCAGTAAAGGTAAAATAAACACCCGGGGTTTGCACCCTTTCAGCAATAGTGAATAATTTGCTTCTTGCCTGCGAGATTGAGATTGTATTTTTATTCATATGTACATTATAACGTACGTCTAAATTTAATGCAAGTGGATATTGAGATAGGCTATTTTAAGCGGTTTTTGGCGATTCATCCCTGCTTGCCGGCAGGCAGGATTTTCCGTACATTCGGCTTACTAGCCTCAGTACTTCATCATTCCCATTCGGTCGCTCACCACAAAAAGAACGGCTCACATATGTGAGCCGTTTAGATTTGTGTGTCATGTTCACCGTTGATTAAGCTTAAGCGAAGGAACCCAGCCATCTAAAGACATTTGAGACGGTAGGCGCCGAGAGGCTGATAAAATATTGGACGGAGAGTCCATCAGCCCGAGGCGACTATGCTCACATAGCCGAGATAAAACCGCTCACGGAGGAGCGGTTTTATCGGAGGCGTGTCTGAAGGTGGCTGGTTCTGAAGCGACTATTCGTTCATCTCACTCTCAAACCCCGTCCCCGCCGGAATAAGTCTTCCGATGATGACATTTTCTTTGAGGCCGCGAAGGTAGTCTTCTTTTCCAACGATGGCGCTATCAATGAGAACTCTGGCCGTTTCCTGGAAGGAAGCAGCGGAAAGGAAGCTGTCGGTGGTCAAAGATACTTTGGTGATACCAAGCAGAAGTTGTTCAAATACCGCTTCAGTTTTTTTGTTCTCTTTGGCTTTAGTGTTTTCAATCCATGCAGTTCTCTTTTCAACTGTATCACCGGCCAAAAGATCAGTGTCTCCTGAATCAAGAACCTTAACCCTGGAGAACATTTGTCTGACAATCAATTCAACGTGCTTGTCGTTGATACTGTCTCCTGTCGGTGAGTAAATTGCCTGTACTTCTCTGATGATGTATCTGGCAACTAAATCAATATTGTCGGTAGTCTTGAACATTTCCTTGAGGTCAACGTGACCTTCGCTCAATTGCTGTCCGACAGTAACCAAATCTCCGGCTGCGACAGTAACTGTAATATTAGGCGCAACCAAGTATTCAATTTTTTCGCCAGTTCCGGCAACTTCAACGGATAAGATTTTTTGTTTACCCTTGTCTTCTAGTGCCAAAACTTTTCCATCAACATCGCAAACCAATGCCTTGAATGTCGGCGGTCTGGCTTCAAAAATTTCTTCAACTCTAGGCAGACCCATGGTTATGTCGGCTCCGCCAGCAACACCTCCGGTGTGGAAGGTTCTCATGGTCAGCTGTGTTCCCGGTTCTCCAATTGCCTGAGCGGTAACGATACCGACCGCTTCACCTATGTTGACCAGTTCATTCTTAGAAAGGTCATATCCATAACACAGTTGGCAGATACCTGTGTATGCTTTACATTTTATGGCTGAGCGGACTTTGATTGTCTTTAATCCCAAAGTTTCAATTTTCTTGGCAGATTCTTTGTCTACTATTTTGTTTTTCTTAACGATAATTTCTCCGTCTAACCCAACGATATCTTCCAGAACAGCTCTTCCTTTGACCCTTCTGCCCAAAGTTTCTCCGCTGACCTTGCCGTCTTCGGCATACATTGTAAATCCTTCTTTGTCCTTACAATCATTTTCAGTAACAACAATGTCCTGCGCAACATCAACCAATCTTCTGGTCAGGTATCCGGCAGTAGCGGTTTTCAAAGCGGTGTCTACCAATCCTTTTCTAGCTCCGTGAGTGGATATGAAGTATTCAAGAGAAGTCAGTCCTTCTTTAAGTGAGTTTCTTACCGGCAATTCAATAAGTTCTCCGGCCGGATTGGCGAAAATACCTCTCATTCCCATCATCTGGTCCAAGGTTGACCAAGTTCCTCTGGACTTGGAGTCAACAAGCATGAAAGCAGAACCGTTTGTATCAATTTGTTTTCTAATTAAAGTAGAAAGTTTTGACTTGGTAGTGTTCCATATTTCAATGGCTTTTGAACGTCTTTCATATTCGGTAAGCAAACCATCTTCGTATAATGCCTTATTTTCTTCTATTGATTTGTCGGCCTCAGCGATAATGCCCGGCTTCTCAAAAGGAATCTTCAAATCATCCATACCCCATGAAACACCTGAAATAGTGGCGTAGTGGAATCCGATACTGGTTATTTTGTCCAAGAAAACTACAGTTGCTTCTTTTCCAAATTCGTCCCAGATATCAGAACCGATAACTTTCAAATCCGGCTTGGTCAAAATTCTGTTAACAAACACATGGTCTTTTGGAAGAGCCTTGTTGAATATCATACGGCCCGGAGTTGTCTCAATCATTTTGAGTTCTTTGCCATCAACAACAAAGTCAGGGTTTGGAACTTTTATCAAAGCCCTCAAGTCGGTGAGTTCATTTTCAAAAGATAAGAGCGCCTCATATCGTGAGGAAAATACTTTACCCTCGCCCTTTGCGCCTTTTAATACACTGGTAAGATAATAGGCACCGAAAGAAACGTCATGGCTAGGTGAAGCAACCGGCTCTCCGGTGGCAGGTTTCAAAATTCCATGGCTGGCAAGCATTAACTCTCTGGCCTCTCTCTGGGCTTCATTGGTCAATGGTAAGTGAACAGCCATCTGGTCTCCATCAAAGTCGGCATTGAAGGCGTGAGTTGGCAAAGCCGGAATCTTGATGGCTTTACCCTCAATCAGGGTCGGACTGAATGCCTGAACGGATAACCGGTGCAAGGTCGGAGCACGGTTGAGCAAAACAAGTTTGTCTTTCATCGCTTCTTCCAAAGCTGTCCAAACATCAGCGGTTTCCTGTTCTATCAAACGGCCGGCTGATTTGATGTTGTGAGCCAGTTCATTTCTTATTAAAATTCCGATGACGAAAGGTTTAAACAATTCCAAAGCCATCTGCTTGGGCAGACCGCATTCTGACAGTTGCAATTCTGGACCGATGACAATAACGCTTCTTCCTGAATAATCTACTCTTTTACCCAGCAAGTTCTGTCTGAATCGACCCTGTTTACCTTTGAGCATGTCCGCCAAAGATTTCAAAGCCCTCTTCTGCCCGGTTGAGGCGGCGGTGGTAATCTGTCCCCTTCTCATTGAGTTATCCAAAAGGGCGTCCACGGCTTCCTGAAGCATTCTCTTTTCGTTTTTGGTAATGACTTCCGGAGCTTTAAGTTCAAGCAGGTGCTTTAAACGGTTGTTTCTGTTTATTACTCTCCTGTATAAATCATTAGAATCGGAAGTGGCATAACGACCGCCATCCAAAGGAACCATCGGTCTTAACGCCGGCGGAATAACCGGAAGAATGGTTATGACCGTCCACTCTGGACGAATTCCGGCTTTTATCATTCCTTTTAGGAATTTCAGCCGTCTGGATATTTTTCTTATTTCCAAAGGATTTGATTCGTTTTTTGCTTCTCCTTCAAGTTCGGAAAGCAACTCTTCCATGTCCAATTCTTCAAGAAGTTTTCTGACCGCTTCCGCACCAATTCCAGCTTCAAACACTTCACCATATTTGGTGGAAAGATCTCTGAAGTCAAGCTCAGAAATAATCTGATATTTCTGCATGTTCTTGAGGTTGTCTTTCTCTCGGTCTTTTAGTTCTTTCAAAGAATCTTCTTCGTTGGTGTTTTTGGAATTTTTTAATTTGGATTTGAATTCGGACTCAATTCTCTTCATTGCTTCAGCTTTCAAATCTTCGTTTACACTGGTAACAATATAGCTCGCAAAGTAAATAACTCTTTCAAGTTCAGGCAAAGAAACTCCAAGAATGGTAGCAATCTTTGAAGGCACACCTCGGAGAAACCATATATGAGCAACAGGAGCGGCAAGTTTAATATGGCCCATTCTTTCTCTTCTGACGATTGAACGTGTGACCTCTACTCCGCATCTGTCACAAATAATTCCCTTGTATCGGATTCTCTTGTATTTACCGCAATAACACTCCCAGTCTTTAATGGGTCCGAAAATAGCTTCCGAAAACAAACCTTCTCTCTCAGGTTTCTGAGTTCGGTAATTAATTGTTTCCGGTTTTGTTACCTCACCAAATGACCATGACATTATGTCATCGGGAGAGGCAATTTTTAGTCTTATTGAAGCTAAGTCCATAATATTATCTTTCTATTAATTCTACGTTTAACCCCAAACCTTTTATTTCTGACAACAAAACCTTAAACGATTCGGGCAGATGTGGTGCTCTTATCTCTTCTCCGTTAACTATTGATTCGTATGTTTTCGCACGGCCCAAAACGTCGTCTGATTTAATGGTCAACATTTCTTGCAAGGTGTGGGCAGCGCCGTAACCTTCCAGCGCCCACACCTCCATTTCTCCAAATCTCTGGCCTCCGAATTGGGCTTTACCTCCCAACGGTTGCTGCGTAATCAATGAGTAAGGACCAATTGAACGCATGTGGAGCTTGTCTTCAACCATATGAATCAGTTTCATAAAATAGGTCAATCCGACATGACATTTTGCGTCATAAGCTTTTCCGGTCTTTCCGTCATATAACTGCATCATGCCGTCTACGGGATAGCCGGCTTTTTTGAGCTCTTCTTTAATTGCATCCTCGGTCGGTCCGGCCATAGCAGGAGTAGCAACTTTGTAACCAAGCTTCTTGGCAGCAATACCAAGGTGAGACTCAAGAACCTGTCCTATATTCATACGAGAAATAATACCTAACGGACTCAAAATAATATCCACTGGAGTTCCGTCTTCAAGGAACGGCATGTCTTCTTCAGGAAGAATGGTTGAAATAACACCTTTGTTTCCGTGTCTTCCTGCCAACTTGTCTCCAACCTGAGCTTTTCTTAATTGAGCAATGGAAACTTGAATCTTTTTTATTACTCCGACATCAAGCTTGTCCCCCTCTTCTCTTGAAAAAGTCTTAACGTCTACGACACGTCCTTGCTTGCCGTAATCCAAACGCAACGAGGAATCTTTGACATCTCTGGATTTATCTCCAAATATCGCTCTCAACAATCTTTCTTCGGCGGTTAAATCACTTTCACCTTTCGGGGAAATTTTACCTACGAGAATATCCTGTGAACGGACTTCGGCTCCAACTCTTACAACTCCGTCCGGATCAAGGTCGTTCAGTCTTTCCATGGCAACGTTAGGAATATCGTAAGTGGTCAACTCGGGACCAAGCTTGGTCTCTCTAACATCAGTTGAATAATCTTCTATGTGAATGGATGAGAAAACATCTTCTTTGACAAGACGTTCTGAAATAACGATAGCGTCCTGAAAATTACATCCTTCATAAGACATATAAGCGACAACGAGGTTTTTACCCAACGCAATTTCTCCGTCTTGCGTAGAAGGTCCGTCGGCTAAGACTTGGCCCTTCTTAACGCTGTCTCCTCTATTTACCAAAACTCTTTGATTTAAACATGTAAAAGCATTTGAACGGGCAAATTTCAAAAGCTTGTATTCGTATTCTTTACCCTTGTCAGTTTCTAAAACAATATGGGAGGCATCTACGGCCGTGATTTTGCCGGCTTCGGTAGCAACGACAACCATTCCCGAATCTCTGGCAACTTTACCTTCAAGTCCTGTTCCGACATAAGGAGACTCTGGTTGAATAAGAGGCACAGCCTGCCTTTGCATGTTAGAACCCATCAGAGCGCGGTTAGCATCGTCATGCTCTAAGAACGGAATAAGAGAAGTGGAAACAGAAAACATCTGTCTTGGAGATACATCTATATAGTTAACGTCCTTAGGTTCTGACGTTCCAGGTTCACCATGAATACGGCCAACTATTTTGTCGCCAACCAAATAATTGTTCTTGTCAGTTTCGGCGCCCGCAGAAGCGATAATATATCTTTCTTCCTCAACAGCATCCATATAAGTAAACTCATCGGTGACTTTTCCTTTGGTTACTTTTCTGTAGGGGGTAAGGATAAAACCTAAATCAGAAATTTTTGAGTACAAAGCCAAATGTCCGACTAAACCGATGTTTGGTCCTTCGGGGGTGGCGATAGGACAAATTCTTCCATAGTGAGAAGGGTGAACGTCTCTAACTTCAAAACTAGCTCTTTCTCTGGTTAAACCTCCAGGCCCAAGAGCGGATAATCTTCTCTTGTGTTCCAACTCGGATAAAGGATTGTGCTGGTCCATGAATTGAGATAATTGCCCTGAAGCAAAGAATTCCTTCAAAGCAGCAACAAAAGGCCTCGCATTTATAAGCTGGGACGGGAGAACGGTAGCAATATCCGAAGTGGACATTCTGTCTTTGGTTATTCTTTCCATGCGAGCGAAAGCTATTCTCAATCTGTCCTGCAAAAGTTCCCCGAGCGTTTTAACCCTTCTGTTTCCCAAATGATCTATGTTATCCGGAACAGACGACGGATTGTTGTTAAGTTTGATAATCTCTCTCAATATTGAAACGATATCTTCTTTTCGGAGAATTCTGTTTTCGGTTTTATCTAAAGCAAGTTCTTCATTGAACCTTTTGTTCATCCTAAACCTACCGACTTTAGAAAGGTCGTATCTGGAAGCGTTGAAAAATAAATTGTGGACCATCTGTCTGGCATTGTCCGGAGTGGCCGGATCTCCCGGTCGGATTCTTTTGTAGAGCTCAATCAATCCCTCCTCTTCATTTGAAGATGGGTCGGCCAAAATTGTGGCAAGAATGTATTTAACGGTAGGATCGGTATCTACATCTTCAAAAAGTTTCTTTATTTCTTCGTCTTTGGTTATACCAAAAGCCCTGAGCAAAGCAGTAGCAGGAACTTTTCTCTTTCTGTCTATTCTACAGGAGATGACTCCGTTGTATTCAGTTTCAAATTCAAGCCAAGCACCCCTTGAAGGAATAAGTTTTGCCCCAAAAAATCTTTTGAATCTGGATGATCGAGACATTGAGAAGAAAACACCGGGACTTCTAATAAGCTGAGATATAACAACTCTCTCAACACCATTAATAATAAAAGTTCCCCTCGGGGTCATAAGGGGAAAATCTGAAAGGAATAGTTCCTGTTCTTTATATTGATCGGTTCTTTTGTTTCTTAAACCAACTTTGACCTTCAAAGGAGCTTCGTAGGTAATGTTTTTTTCTATCGCTGTTCTTTCTTTGTATTTTGGTTCATCTAACTTGTAATCCAAAAAACGCAACTCAAGTTCTTTTCCAGTCCAATCCTCAGTCGGAGAAACATCCTTCAACAATTCCCTTAAACCGATATCCAAAAACCACTTATAAGAGTCCAGCTGGACCTGCACCAAATTAGGAGCTTCAAATTGGTCTATGCCAAATTTTGAGAATATTTTACGCATAAAATAAACACGGTCTCTCCTGTCGTGCTTGACGGATTCCTATTTACTAATTTACTCGATTAATTCTGGACAAAATGTGGTCGGCAAATTGTTAGATTCTTAAATAATCACATCCACTGATGAGCGGACTACGATCATTTAAGAGTCTAAAAATGGCTTATTTACTTGCTTTTATTGCCTCCACGAAGGTTTGGGCTATTTTATAGGCAGAACTTGACTTTTCAATGTTTCCAGCTACCTTTACCTTTTTTAAAGACAGTGTTTCTATTCTATTCCTTTTACAAATTTTGTCAACAGCCGATATCAACACCGAGTCCAAGTTGGCCTCAAAATCAAAAGTCAAGGTGTCTATGCACACTTTACCCTTTTGAAGTTTCAACTCCCCTTCCCCCCTCTTTTCAGTGAAATTTATGATTAAATTCATTTTGTTTAATAAAATTTTCGCTCCACCTCATCCCAAATCAGACCGCATAAAACCCTACTGGGTTTTTGCTCTACCTACAGAGATTCCCGGGCTAAAGCACCGTGAACCTTCTCCGAGCCGGCTACCCGCCTGCGGACGTTCTTCTTTGGAATGGAGGTGTCGCTAACTATTTAACAATACCGGATTCTTTTAGCTCCTTGCGGAGTTCTTTAAGAAAAGCGTCCAGAAACTTTGCCCGACGAGAAGCCATCTTTTTTCCTGTCTCTGTTCGCATTGAATCTCCAACCAACAATAGGCGTGTGAAAAATAAATCCAAGCTTGCCGGTAGTGGTTGAGGATATGCAGGAGGTTTACTGTTTTCCCTTAATGGATCTTCCGGAAAATATAACAAACGGTTCATTTGTGCTCCTGATGTAAAGGTCCTCATTATAGATATTGCGCCCACCGATTCAAGGCGATCGGCATCCTGAACAACTTTGCCCTCAATTGTTGACGCCACTATGCCTTTAGAAAACGAGCACTCACGAATACATGTCTGCACTTGTTCAATTTTTTCTTGAGGAAATTTTTTAATTTCCCGCAAAACATTTCCGGCAACGTCCGCGCTTTCGTTGGTTTCGTTACGGCTCTCCGGCAAATCTTTTCTATATACGACAGTGTCGTGAAACAATATGGCGGGAATAACCACCTCAAGATCAGCTTTTTCTTTTTTCCCTATTTTAATACCCAGATTTAAAACTCTCAAAATATGATTAAAATCATGACAAGGGTCATCCTTTGTCTGTCTTTCTTTAGATATTATCTTCAGTTGTTCCACCAGTTTTTTATTCATAATTTAAGACTCTTTATTTTCCATTATCTCAACGTTTAAGTCTGCGGCTTCATTTATCAAAAAAACTTGAATAATTCTAGCTGCTTTAAATTGTTCCATATTGGGTTCGTTGTTTTCTCTATGTTTGAAAAACTGATCTTTGTGCTGTTCTTCTTTAGAGGTAATTATTAAAATCAATCTGCCACGATTCTTCAACAAGTTTGGGTCTAAAAATGCTCCTTCCACAACAACTTCGTCACGGTTTTGGATTTCCTTTTCAACCCCGCCAGACAAAGCATCTCTTACCGCCTTCAAACCCTTAATTACATTCTCGGTATTTAACTCTCCAAATTGGCTAAACGCCTGACTTGTTCCTAAAAATAAAAAAGGTGATTCTTCTTTGGTGGTTAGCTTTTTAAGCTCGCCTCTCAAGGTATCCGCTTCAAATAACGGTAGATTTAATTCATGGGCTATTTTCTGGCTTAAATAAGTCTTCCCGGAACCTGGGACTCCATAAATAAAAACTTTTTTGTTAACCATTTTTTCCATATTCCAATTTAACCACCAAAATCTCATTGCTACAAGCGCGACCAGCCCATCTCTGATTTTGCCTATTCTGAGGATGAGAAAATATACGAAAGCAAATTAAGGGATTTATCCAAAATAATAGGTCGAGCGCCACGCCTATCGTAATGATGGACGGGGAAGCAAGCGAGGGTTACCTGTTATTTTGGTTTAAATCCCAGATGAGCTAAGTATATTTTTGAAGACGAGGACCGAGGTCAAAATTAGAGATGGGCTGGGAGCGCCTACCCATACCTTTTAATGCTCTGCAAAATACCCAATCCACTCATTATTGAGATAAGATAGCTTCCACCATAACTCAAAAATGGAAACGGAATTCCCGTGACAGGCATCAGTCCAATATTCACCGAGGCACCGATGAGGGCATGAGCAAATATGAACACCGCCATTCCGACAGAAAATATCTTTCCAAAATTAGAAACGACCGCCCTGCCTATCGCCAGTATCCTGTAAACAATAAATAGAATCACAGCCATCACCAATCCTGCCCCGACAAAACCAAACTGCTCGGCAGTAGCGGCAAAAACAAAATCATTGTGTGGCTCCGGCAAAAATCCCAAAGTTGCTTGAGAACCTTTTCCCAAACCGTTACCCAACCAGTATCCCGAACCAATGGCAATTTTAGACTGGATAAGGTTATATCCGCTTCCCCTCGGATCATTGCCTGGATTAACAAAAGTTAACAGTCTGTCTTTTTGATAAGGTTTTAAAGCAAACATCCAAGAACCATATGAAACAACTACCGCCATAATAATCAAAAAGAAAAAATGTTTTTTATTCATTCCGATAGCCACTAAAACACTTATCCAAATCAAAGAAAGTATTATCGCCGAACCCAAGTCCGGCTGAGCAAGAATTATCAAAACTGGAATGGCATAATAAATTCCTGAAACCAGAATGTGTCTGAGTTGATTGATGTGAACATGTCTTCGGGAAAAATATTTTGCCATGAGAACAATCAACATCAGCTTCGCCAATTCTGCAGGTTCAAAAGTAAACTGACCCAGAACTATCCAAGCATTTACACCCCTGACCGAGCGTGAATAAAACGTAAGAACCAAAAGAAATATCGAAAAAAAATAAAGAAAAAGAACCGGAAAAGAATAATTTTTGAGATAACGGTAGTTAAAAAAAGAAAGCAAAACCATCACTCCCAACCCGATAACTACAAAAACTATCTGCCTTGTTAGAAATGATCCGACCCCGTCAATACCATACATATTAAGAATACTAAACAAAGAAACAGCCACCACTGTGGCAAATAAAGGAAGGTCTATTTCCCTGAAGTATCCTCTAATAGAATTTCTGAAACTTTTCTTGAGAGCCATAGCTTTTTATGTAGTTTGAGTTTTCAAACAAATTAGTTGATGCTTCCACGTCCTGTCTTGCAACATTTCCGGGCAATGCAAATGGCCAAGCGACATTAAAACCTCTTTCTGATTTAGCAATAAACGTTCTGACATCGGTCTTACCTACACCTATAATATTGCCCGTATCGTCAAACAATATAACCGCTACATCTATTTTGTCAAAGTCATAATTGGAATTGTTAAACAAAATGGCATCCAACTCCGAACCTTGACCGGACGGACTGGCCTGAGCAATGCGATAGTCTTTTCTTCTTAATACAAAGTTTACCGCATTATCAGGCATGTCTAATTTCTCCCATTGAGCATTTTTAATTACAAGTTTTAGATCTCCGACTTCTCCTCCAATTTTCAATGCAGTAAGCACAAGCCATTTTGTCTGACCGGGCAAAATATAAAATGAACCCAAACTTGAACCTAAGCTGAACTCCACCCTGGAAGCACCAAAAGAAGTATTCGGGTTAAAAACCTGTGCTACAAAATCATAGTCACCTTCACCAATTTTTAAAAACTGACTTGAAATTATTTCTATCGGCATTATTGCCGGCTCACATGATTTTCCGCAAGCCAATATTCCACAATCAAGACCCTCTTCTTGGCCATTTTTAATTCCATCAGTGCAAGAAACATTTGCCACAAATCCGGAATAAATACCAAAACCGATCCCGCCTAAAATTAAAACGAATATTAATCCTATAAAAAGCTGTTTTTGGGTTCTGGCTTCCATATAGATATTATATCCAAGAAAGATAAAATAAAAAAGGCGTCTCACTTGAGACGCCATCTGACACTTTTTTAAAACCCCGTGTTTTGTAAATTCATTATCATTAGTATCATTTAAACTTTGATACGAGCAAGTGGATAACTAAATTTTTTCCAACTTAAAACCATTAGTCTGGCGACTACCTACTTTCGCCGGATAAATCCAACTATCATGGGCCTTGCAAGATTTCACTTCTGAGTTCGGAATGGGATCAGGTGGGACACTTGCGGTATAGTCACCAAGCTAATGGCTTTAATCACTTATTTTTTCACAAAAGAAACTTAATTTTACAAGGAAGTCATTACCCATTAAAAATGATTTATTAGTAGCTCTCGACTCAACACATTGCTGTGCTTACATCTGAGCCCTATCAACGTAGTAATCTTCTACGAATCTACGATACTTAATCTTGAAGCCTGCTTCGCGCTTATATGCTTTCAGCGCTTATCAGAACCAAACATAGCTACCGAGCAGTGCCCTTGGCAGGACAGCTCGTAGACCAGAGGTTTGTTCATCCCGGTCCTCTCGT
>Ga0209542_10008740_pt1 | contig 18812 bp, 19 predicted proteins | sample RifCSPhighO2_01_FD_184028 | JGI IMG/M metagenome (GOLD analysis project Ga0209542, IMG submission 184028) | Soil microbial communities from Rifle, Colorado - Rifle CSP2_plank highO2_0.1 (SPAdes) (version 2) | ecosystem: Environmental > Terrestrial > Deep subsurface > Rock core/Sediment ...
CTCACGACATTTGTATCGGCATCGACCGTACTGGTATCCGTTCTTTTTCGTTAGGTGCGAACCGCATTTCGGGCAAATATTCGCCCTTTTTTAATCTGCATATTAAATATTTCATGTTTTAGCTTGTCTGTACGCCACCGTATCACAAAATCAGCCTCTTAAAAGTTTCTTTAACTCTTCAATCTCGGCCGCCATGGAACTTTTCGTGAATTTCACGCAGTCTTTTGTTTGTCACATGGGTATAGATCTGCGTTGTTGCGACATTCTTATGTCCTAAGAGTTCTTGAACGCTTCGTAAGTCGGCCCCATGCGCAAGCAGGTCTGTTGCATACGAATGCCGGAATGTATGTGGCGTGACTTTCTTAGACAAACCAGCAAGAATAGCGCATCGGGATATCGTTTTTTGAATAGAGCGAGCCGTGAGCCGCTTTACATCTTCATCTTTCGATCGTTGATTAATAAACAAAGGTTCATAGACATCCCGCCGAGATGCGAGATACGTGCGCAGCCACTCCGCGGCGCGCGGCGATATGAAAATCGTACGCACATATTTGCCCTTGCCGACGATCGATAGCTCATAGGTACGTGTCCGGCTCTTATCATCTAGAAAAGAAAGTTGATCAGTATTGAGCGCTACTAATTCGGAAACGCGCATGCCGGAGGAGAAGAAGAGCTCCATGATAGCTCGATCGCGAAGTCCGCCGGGTGTAGAAATGTCGGGAATAGCAAGCATCTTCTCGACATCGCGCATCTCGAGGAATGAGACCGTGTGGTCTTCTTTTTGCTTCGCAAGCTTTATTTTAGAGGACGGGAGCGTATCAATGTCTCGATCGGCGAGATAATTCAAGAATGCGCGCAGGGCGATCAGATAATAATTTTGGGATTTTCTACCGAGATTGCTTCCTGTCGGCGTTTTATATTGTCGGGCGAGATAGAGGCGATAATCCCAGATATGCTTCGCTGTCAACTCGTGCGATGGAAGTTTTGGTTGCGCGGTTTTTTTGAGCCAGCCGGAAAATAATTTTAGATACTGTTTATAGTTGCGCTGTGTATTACTTGATAAACCCTTTTCGATCTCACAGTATTCGAGGAAGGGAAGTATATGTTCAATCAGCGGATCGCGGCTTCTCATGCCTCTATCATACGATAGAGTATGATTCGCACAATATATGTAAAACGACGTACGTGGGGATAACGCTAAATGAGTCTTCTTTACACCTTAAACCTTGCACCTAGTTCGGTAACCCACTGCCAGAGCTGTGAGAAGAGATTGAACAGGTAGGTGAGATTCTCTTGGCCGGCAGGAGAGTTGACGACCGCCTGTATCGACACACCGAAGAAGGAGAGCGCCAAGAAGAGGACGAAGACAGAGAAGACGAGGCGGAGCAGAGAGACCATAAGAATAGTATACGCCATTCTCCTATCTCCTATCCCCCGCCATCCCGCCTAGCCGAGATTCGCTAGTTCTAGAGATACGAAAGAGGGTTGAGGTAGTCGACGGGGTTGGCGGCGACGGTCTTGATGCCGGCGCAGTTGACTGAGCCGAGCGCGCTCGCATCCACAATCCGTACGCCTGCGGTCGCATACACGCCGAAGTGCAGATGCGGCCCTTCGGCAAAGCCGGTATCGCCGGAGAGGCCCACTACCTGCTCGGTGGCGACCGTATCTCCCGGGCGCACATACACGAATGAAAGGTGGCCGTAGATAGTCGAGAGCCCGTTCGCGTGCTTAAGGAGGACCCATTTGCCGTACTGGCACCCGTTCTTGATCCGGACGCTTTCGGTGTCGACGACGACGCCGGAGAGGGCGGCCTTGACCGGCGTACCGATGCGCGCTTTATAGTCGACGCCGCCGTGCGTTCCAGATTTATAGAGGCGGACGGAGTCAACCGTCCTTCCGAAATTCTGCGTGATAGAGAGTTGAGCGAGTGGTGGAGCCAATATCCCGGCACGAGCGAGAGGGATCGAGGAGGGATCGAGCGCTTGGCGCAGCTGGGACTCGTATTCAAAGAGCTTGGCCTCGAACTCGGCCTGCTCGGCGCGCTTCTCGGCAACGAGCTTCTGGTACGTGCTCTCCTGGTTCTTCGTATCGGCAAGAAGCTTCTGCTGTGCGGCTTTCGAGACTTCTACTGACTTCTTCTGTATCGCAAGGTCTCTCTGGAGGGCGACCAATTTCGCTTTTGCCGTAGTTACTTTATCGCGATCAGTCGCGAGTTCGGTGCGCGCGACGCGCAGATCGCTGATGTCCCTCTTAAGTGCCCGATTGAACTGCAGAGCTTCGTCGGTCAGCTGCCACGCTTCGCTGAGGGAGTTTGAAGAAATGAGCGTCACGATAAGTGGCGTCTGTTCCCTCTCCACTATGTGGCGGAGCGATTTGGATATGGCGTCCTGGTCCGCGACGATGCTCGTCTCCTTGTCATCGATAGAGAGCGAGAGTTGTTTTATCTGCAGGTTGGCTGAAGCGATCTTGCTCTCTGTCACTTTGATCTGCGAGGCGAGCTGCTTCTGAGAGAGCGAGAGCGAGCTGATCGTCGATTGAAGCGTATTTTTCTTTGTGCCGAGCATATCAAGCTCCTTCTGGAACGCCGCAACCTCTGCCTGCAGTGCCGCGATCTGTTTGTTGTTCGTATCGATCTGGGACTGAATGTCGGCCGCCGACTGGGCGTATGAAATGGCGGGCAGGAGAAAGACAGTACACAGTGCACAGAAAACAGTGAACAGAAAGGGATCTCGATAAGAGCAGAGACGGCTCATCCTTCGAGTATAGCAATAGCTTTCTGTATGCGCGAAATCGCTTCGTTTTTCCCCAAGATAGAGACGAGGGTAAAAGGGTCAGGCGAGCGTTCTTGGCCGGAAAGTGCATAGCGGAGCGGCCAGAGGAGGGCGCCGCGGCCTCCCTTCCCTCTCGCCTCCGCCTCGTCGACGAGCGGCATGAGAGTCTCTTTAACCGCTACGGGAGATACGGCCTCTCCGAGGCCTTCCACGAGCTTCAAGAGGCCTTGGAGGCCGTTTTTAGCCGTTTCTGGGCGGTCGGCGGGCTCCTTCGCCAGGAGCTTTTCGCGGTCAAGCGCGGACGCATTAAATAAGCAAGAAAGCTCTCCGTCAAGCATCTCTCGCGCTTCGCCGAAGGTCCGCGCACGCTCTTTCAAAAGCGGCACGGCCTTCCACAGGGTCTCGGAATCAAATGTGGAGGCCGAACCTCCAAGTGCACCACTTGGAGGTTCGGCCTCCACGTGCGCGAAGAAAGCGTCGTCCGAGAGCGTGCGCATCCAATACTGATTTACGGAAAAAAGCTTCACTTCGTCGAAGATGGCGCTTCCCTTTTGTACGCGAGAAAGGTCGAATGCTTCGATGAGCTCCTCGCGCGAGAGATACTCGCGGTTGTCGCCCGGATTCCATCCGAGGAACGCGATATAGTTGAGCACCGCCTCGGGTAGAACGCCGATATCGCGATAGTACGTCAACGGCTTGGCTCCGCGACGCTTTGAAAGTTTCTTACGATCAGTGCTGAGGACGAGCGGCATGTGCACATAGGTAGGCGTCGGGAATCCGAGCGCACGCTGGATGAGAATCTGCCGATGCGTGTTTGAGATATGATCCTCGCCCCGGATCACGTGCGTAACTCCCTCGTCGACATCATCAACAACAACCGCAAAGTGGAAGACCGGCTCGTCGAGCGAGCGCGCGATGATGAAATCACCAAGATCGCTCGTATCAACCGTGATCGTGCCGCGCACGACATCCTCGAATGACACCGATATGCCGGGATTCCTAAATCGGATAACTTCGACGCGTTCTTCCGGCGTCGCGGGCGTCTCTTTGGAGATATACGCTACGTCGTCTGAGATGAGCTTTTCAAGGAGCTCACGGTGTCGGGATCGGTGCTCGCTCTGACGATATTGCCGATCGATAGGAAGATCAAGCCACTGCAGGGTCTTAAAAATATTCGCTTCAGATTCTGGGTTGTAGCGCGCAGTGTCGGTGTCCTCGATACGCACGATGAATTCTCCGCCGTAATGCTTCGCGGCGAGATACGCGAACACGGCTGTGCGGTGATTGCCGGCGTGCAGAAGGCCGGTCGGCGAGGGCGCGAAGCGGGTGACAAAACGTGCCATATCGTTCTAGCTGGGCTCGTGTGAGAGCGCGATCGAGAGTACGGCATCGGCGAGAACGCGCGCGGCGTCAGGGTCGGTGAAACCCGCAGCTGAGGCGCTCATGCGCTCGCGGAGCGCGGCATCGCCGAGAACGCGGCGCACCTCGGAGACAAGGAGGTGCGGCGTGAGATTCTCTTCTTCGAGCACAATAGCCGCGCCTGTCCGGGCGTAGCTGTAGGCGTTCGTGCGCTGGTCGTGGCTCACCGATTCAGGGATTGGGATGAGGATCGCCGGCTTCCTCCACAGGCCGATCTCGGCGATCGAGCCCGCGCCCGCGCGCGAGACGATCAGGTCGGCGACCGCTGCGGCGCGCTGGAGCGACGTTTCAGAGAGATATTCGAGCGGATGATATCGGAGCGCGTGGGGAGAGCCCATAAGTGCGACTCGCGCGACCGTCTCCACATTTTTGAAATGCAGGGACCCCGTCTGGTGGATGATGTTGGCGAGCGCGACGAGGTCGCTTAGCGCCGAGAGCACGGTCTCGTTTATCGTGAGCGCGCCCTGCGAACCGCCGAGGATAACGAGCGTCGGGACGCCTTCGTCGAGCTTCAAGTACTGCCGTGCGCCCTCCACATGGAGGTTGGCAAGCGCTTTCCGGATAGGGATGCCGGTGCGGGCGATGCGGCCGCGCACCTTCTCGGGGAACAGCGCCGCGGCGCTCTCGAAGGAGATCGCGATCTTCTCCGCCCACGGAGCGGCGAGCAGATTCGCGCGGCCGGGCTTCGTGTCCGACTCGTGGATGAGTATCGGGATACCGAGGAACCGCGCGGCGAGCACGGCCGGTACGCTGCCGTAGCCGCCCTTAGAGACGAGCACGTCGGGATAGATGCGGAAGAGCGCGAAGACGGCTGAGAGCGTGCCGGCAAGCGTGACAAAGTAATCGAGGACATTCTTGAACGAGCGGTAGCGGCGTATCTTCCCCGCCGGTATCCGGATAAAAACGATTCCGTTTTCGAAAAGCGCTTTCTCGTCGAAGGAGTTCGGCGCGAGATAGTAGAGCTTGGGCGTGACGAGGCGCTTCTCGCGGACGAGGTCGCCCACCGCCTCGGCGATAGCGATAATCGGATAAAAATGTCCGCCCGTCCCCGCTCCCGTAAACGCGATGGTCATGGCAAATAGTATAACAGAACCTTCGCTGATTCAGGTTATGCGCGGCGATGCGCGGCGACGTTGAGGATGATGCCGCACATAAGGAGAGTCGCCATGAGCGCGGTGCCGCCGTGGGAGACGAAGGGTAAGGGTAACCCGGTGAGCGGTATCATACCGAGCATCGCGCCGATATTGATGAGCGCCTGCAGGATGATGAGGAAGGAGAATCCGAAGGCGACAAGTCCGCCGAAGAGCTCGCGCGAGTGTCCCGCGATGACGATGCCGCGGGCCGCGAGCGCGATAAAGAGCGCGAGCAGAAGCACCGAACCGACAAAGCCCGTCTCTTCGGCGAAGACGGCGAAGACAGAGTCGCCGGCGGGCTCCGGCAGATAATTGAACTTCTCGACGCTCTGGCCGAATCCCCTGCCGAGGAGGCCGCCGGAGCCGATTGCGATCAAGGATTGCTGGATCTGATAGCCGCTCCCGAGCGAGTTCGCCGAGGGGTTTACAAAGGTCTCGATGCGTTCGAGCACATACGGCCGCACGAGGATCACCGCGCCGATCGCGGCGAACGCGCAGACCGCGAGGATGCCGAAGTCGCGCCAGGGCGCTCCCGCGACGAAGTACATCGCTGCGCCCGTTGCGATAAGGAGCAGGGTCGTCGAGGTGTTCGGCTGTGCGAGGAGCAGGACGGACGGTATAGCGAGAATGGCAAGAAAGGGGAGCAGTCCTTTTCGGACGCTCCCGAGTCCACGGGCGCGCGGCGCAAGCCACCACGCGAGAGCCAGCACGAACCCGATCTTCAAGAATTCTGCGGGCTGTACGGTCGTGAAGCCGATATCTATCCAGCGCGTCGCGCCGTTCGCCATGAGGCCGATGCCGGGCACGAAGACGAGCGCAGTGAAGAGGACAGAGAGGAGGTAGAAGAGGGGCGCGAAGCGCCTGATCCACGCGAGCGAGACGGCGCGGGCGGCAAGGAATGCCAGAAGCCCGAGGCCCAGCCCGAGCACGGCTTGAATGATGATGTCGCGCGAGACAGAACTGCTCTCGCGCGCGAGAAGCCCGAGCGCGGCAGAAGAAAAGATGGCAAAGCCGGCGAGCGTGATCGAGAGGACGAGAATGACGAAGATGCGATCGCCGGAAACGAGCCTCATTGTATAAGCGCGACAGTCATGCCGGCGATCGCGGTTACCATCGCGATCACCCAGTAGCGCATCGTCACTTTATACGAGGGCCAGCCGATAGCTTCGAAATGGTGATGCAGAGGGGCAATACGGAATACCTTTTTCCCGAAGAATCGCTTTGACGCGACCTGGATGATATTGGACGCCACCGTGGCAACGAGCGGGAAGGCGATGATCGGCAGGGCCGCGATGCCGTAGCCGCCGCCCGGCGTGTCGGTCAAGAAGGCGATAACGGCGAGCGTCATGGTGAGCCCCATCGTGCCGGTCTCCGTCATCCAGAAGCGCGCAGGAGGGATATTGAACCATAAGAACGCGAGGATAGCGCCGGCTACCGTCGCAGAGAACGCGGCGAGATTGATCTGATTCTGGAAATAGGCGATGCCGGCGTACGCCATGAAGGCTGTACCGAAGATGCCGCCCGAGAGGCCGTCGATGCCGTCGATAACGCCACCAGCGTAGATGCCGAGCGTTACGAGGATGAACAGCGGGACGATAAGCGCGCCGAGCTCTAATGCGCCGTCGGCCGGTATGCCGATTGCGGTCATCCCGACCTTCGCATAGAACCAGAGACCGACGAACCCCGAGACGAGCGTGACGAAGAGGAGCCGCGTGCGCAGCCGTATCCCCCGCTCACCCCTTGGCCGAATGTCGAACAGGTCGTTCACAAATCCCATGAACGCGCCGGCAAGGAGCGTGACGAGCGGTATCCACGTCTGGCTGCGCGAGAGGAAGTCTAGCTTTTCAGTGAATGGCAGAGGGAACAGCCGGGCGAGCGCCCATATGCCGAGTGTCACGATAGTCACGCTCGCCCATATCAAGATACCGCCCATCCGCGGCGTTTTCGTCTCTGTGCCGGCGTGGACGGTCATGCGGAGCTTCTCGAATTCTACCGCCGGCGTGCCGTCGAGCGCCGTCTTCCCTGTCGACTTCTTCCAGACCTTGTATGTATAGAGATAGTGTGTGAGGAGTGGCGCGCAGAGGATGCCGACCGCGAACGAGGCGGTCGCCGGAATGAATACTTTAATGATGTCGCTCGTTATCATAGGTGTCTTGCCGGGTCATAAGGAAGCAATGCCGGCGAAGTGCGCGAGCGCGGCGGCAACGAGCGCTTCCCCGTCGGTGAAGCGTGCATCTCTCGAGGAGCCGAGGACGACGACCGCGATCGGATGCCCGAGGCCGGCGTCAAAGACGAGCGCGAGGTTGCCGCCGGCGAGATCGGTGTAACCGGTCTTCGACAAGAGGAGACTTGGGATCGTCGCGACAATAGGGTCCGTGTTCTGCACGCTGAAGGAGGTGCCCCCGAGCGAAACGGCCTCGGCAGAATGTTCGGTCGTGGCGGCCGCGACGGCGGGTGCCTTCTCGACAAGCGCGCCCGCGAGGCGCGCGAGATCGTAGGCGGATCCGTACCCGCCGGAAACGGCCGCGCTCACGTCAAGACCGCTGCCGTTCACGGCATAGGTCTGGGAGAGCGCGAGCGCGGCCGCCGCACTCGCGAGCGCTTCGTCTGGCGAACGGTTCATGCGCGCGGCGGCCGCGCTTACGATCGCCACTGCCCCATCATTCAGCGATGCGGTGAGCGTGAGGCGCGCGAGGTCCGCGAGCGGAAATACCTGCCCTTCATTGAAAGCGCGCGGCGCCTCCGCGCGGGTCGCTTCGAGAGGAATCGTAATTGGCGTTTCCAGCGAGAGCGTTGCGAGCGCCGCATAGACGGTGAGCAGCTTCGTGAGCGAGGCCAAGGGCAGCTGCGCATCGGCGTTTTTCGCATAAAGTGTCTGCCCTGTTGCAAGGTCGTAGACGATCGCCGCCTCCGCTTTGATGGATACCTGTGCAAAGGCGTTTGGCGCGGCCGGCGCCTCGGCGGCAAGAGAGGCCGGAGATTTTTGGCTCGCGGCCGACGGAATGAAAATAAAGAGTGCGAGAAGGCCCGAAGTGAATAAAAGTGCGATGCCGGCCTCGCGCATTCCACGCGCATGCTCGGCAAGTTTCTGGAGTTCAGAAGAGTCCATACATTTATTCAGTTCCGCCCGCGCCCGGTTCCGCCGCGGCCGCAGCCTCCTCTTCGACCGCCTTTCTCGCCCCTGCAGCGAGCTCGCTGTAGTGCGGGAGATCTTCGCTTCGTGCGGCGCCGAGATGCGCGAGCGCCTCAGTCGTCACGCTATAGCGGATGCGGCGCCTGTCGCGCTCGTCTTCCCTCCCCTCGATGAGGCCGCGCATGAGAAGCGTCCGGAGCGACGCGGATGAATTGACCCCGCGCACCCAGTCGATCTCGCCGCGCGTCGTACCGGAGCCATAGGTGATCGTCGCGAGCGTCTCGATACTGGCTTTGCCAAGGTCGCGGGAAAGTTCGCCCTCGCGGAACTTCTTCACGATCGGGGCGGCCTCGGGCGCCGTGCGCAGCTCTAGGTCAAAATCGGTCTCGATAAGCGTAAGCCCGCTTCCTTTCAAGAGGCCATCGAGCGCCTTAAGCGCGAGCGCACATTCGGCATCCTTGATGCCGAGGAGCTTGGCAAGCTGTTTTTTCTGAAGCGGCTTGCCGGAGGCGAAGAGGAGCGCATGAAGGGCGGCGGGCGGCGTCAGCATTACCTCTATTCTATCTGTCACTCCCCTCTTGGGCAACGCCACTTCTTGGGGAAAGGTACTTATCCGTAGTGCGGGATGGCGGCAGAGGCAGTGTGACGGATGCGGATATCGCCGTAGGTGTCGAATTGTTCGGCGGCGACGGCGCCCTGCTTCACGAGCTCGAGGAGGGCGAGGAAGGAGACGATGACTTCAACCTTTTCTTTCGCTGTACCTGCATATTCATTAAAAGAAAGCGTCATCGCGCTCTGCACGTGCTTCGCGAGCTGGTCCATCATTTCTTCGATGGTGACAAGCGGCTTCACGCACGCTTCAGGCAGTTCTTCGACTGCCTCGCGCGCGGCGAGCACGCGCGCGAGTACGTTGGCGAGCGCCTTAGCCGAGAGGTCGCGCGAGGGCGCGAAGACTGGTTCGGGCAGGCGCTCTCCTGCGGGCACCATCATCGATTTCCCAAATAGGCGGGAGAGCTCGCGCGCTGCGTCGCGCACCTTCTCATATGCCGCGAGCCGGCGCTTCAGGTCTTCGACGTCCGCGTTTTCATCGTCCGAGAGTATGAGGTCGGGAATGAGCGACTTCGACTTGATAAGAAGCAAGGTTGCCGCGATCTGGATGAAATTCGCAGTCTCTTCCATCGGAAAAGTCTCTTGTGCGCGGACATGCGCGATGAAGTCTTCAGTGATGTTCGCGAGCGCGAGCTCGTTGACGAGGAGCTTCCGCGCCTCGATAAGGTCGAGGAGCACTTCAAAGGGTCCCTCGTACGAGTCAGTCTTTATGGTGAACGGCATAGTGTTCTATAAAGCGTACGAGGAGCCGCACACTTGCTCCGGCCGCGCCCTTCGCGAGCCCTTCTCCGGGCGCATCGGTCATGCGCGGCGTGATGTCGAGGTGCGCCCACGGGCAGTCAAGCTCCTTGGCGAACTGCCAGAGAAACATGCCCCCGTCGATCGCGCCGCCGTAGCGGCTAGTACTGCCTCCCGGCACATTCTTCAGATCGGCAAACGTGCCCTTCACCCGCTCTTCATATTCGTCCCAGAGCGGGAGCCGCCAGACGTAGTCGCCCGATGCTTCTGCATCGCGAGAGATCCTTTCGGCGAGCGCATCGTCGCGCGTGAGGAGGGCGCTCGCGTAGAGCCCGAGTGCAGAGATCGCGGCGCCGGTAAGCGTGGCGACATCGATAACGACCGCGGGCTTGAAGCGTTTTGCATAGGTGAGCGCATCAGCGAGGATAAGCCGTCCCTCTGCATCGGTATCGAGGACTTCGATCGTCTTGCCGGAAAGCGAGCGAAGCACGTCACCCGGCCGATACGCGTTATTGCCGGGCATGTTTTCGGCCGCGGGAATGAGTCCGATCACCTGTCGCTTGAGCTTCAGACGCGCAACAAGCGCGACCGCGTGGATGACCGCGGCCGCCCCCGACATATCCATATGCATTTCATATATGCCGCTTGACGACTTCAGATTGAGCCCGCCACTGTCGAAGGTAACGCCTTTCCCAACAAGAACAATCGGCTTCCCCTTCCCTCCTTTATATTCAAGAATAGTGAATGTCGGTTCCTCGCTTGAGCCCTTCGCGACGCCGAGTACGGCGCCCATGCCGAGCTTCTGCATCTCCTTTCTGCCGAGCGTCGTTACTTTGACTGGCAGGCCCCTCACCGCTTGCTTCGCCGCCGCGGCAAGAAGCGTCGGGGTCATATCGCCGCCCGGCGTGTTCGCGAGCATGCGGCAGGCGTTTATGGCCCTCCCTATTTCCTGCCCCTTCTTCACGGCTTTTTCGGTCGAGGGCGAGGATTTCCCGTAGAGAAGAATCTCTTCGACCGTGTGCCAGCCCTCTTTCGGCTTCGTCTTGAAGGCGTTGAATTCAAAATTGGCCATTTCGAAGTTCTCCGCCGCGCTCTGCGAGATATGTTCCGGTGTAATCTCGTGGAGGTTTTTGAAAAGTTCCGGTGAGCGGTCGAACTGGATCGCGATTTTCTTTGACTTATTCGCTTTCGCCGCGGCGACGATCGAGCGGCAGAGCAGGATGAACTTCCGCGCGTTCATCTCGCTCGCCTTCCCTGCCCCAAGCTCAAGCGTCTCCACTCCCTTCTCCCGCATCAGCTTCTTCGTCCCCTTCTTCTCGTCAATGAGGGCGACGCGCACATACCCTTTCGGCGCGCTCTCAATGTCCCCCTTTTTGAAGGTTAGCTTCATCGCACTATTTCGTGTCCACTTTGAGACCGAGCTCCTTCAATTGCTTGTCGGTCAGAGGCTTTGGCGCTTTCATCACGGCTGTCTGGCCGCCGCGCGTCATCGGGAAGGCCTGCACCTCGCGTAGCATCGTCTCGCCGGTGAGGTTCATGATGTTGCGCTCGACACCGAGCGCGATGCCGCCGTGCGGCGGCGTGCCGTAGCGGAAGGCGCGGAGCATGTGCCCGATGCACTCCTCGAGTTCCTCGCTCGTGAAGCCCATCACCTTGTACACCGCCTCGAGTATCTCCGGCTTATGCGCGCGGATGGATCCGCCGCCGGATTCGAAGCCATTGCAGACAAGGTCGTACTGCGTCGTCAGTATCTCGCCGATGCGCTCGCCCTTCATGAGCCAGTCAATGTGCTCGGGGATCGGCATCGAGAACGGATTATGAGTAAAGGTCCAGCCGCCCTCGTCTGTCTTCTCAAAGAATGGGAAGTTGACGACCCACGCGTACGCGAGCACTCCCTTCTCTTTATCTTCATCCGTCCGCAGATCGAATTTATCAGCGCCGTACGTCTCCATCGCCTCTTTGTAGGAGATGCGCGGGAAGGGTTTCTGCGTGATAACGTAACCCATCGCTTCTACCACCGTTGTGACCATCTTCTCCACCGCCGCCATTACATCCTCCATTGTGACGAAGGACATCTCGATGTCAACCTGCGTGTGCTCGAACCCGCGGTCGGCACGGAGGTCCTCGTCGCGCACTGCACGCGCGATCTGGAAGTAGCGCTCGAAGCCAGCGGTCATGAGGAGCTGCTTGTATTGCTGGGGCGATTGCGGGAGCGCGTAGAACTTGCCCGGGTTGAGGCGCGAGGGGACGACGAAGTCGCGCGAACCCTCGGGAGTGGACTCGGTGAGGAGCGGCGTCTCGATCTCGGTAAAATCTTTGGAAAAAAGATATTCGCGGCAGCGGCGGATGAATTCGCTACGGAGCTTCATATTTGTCTGCATCCGCTTGGAGCGCAGGTCAAGGTAGCGGTATTCAGCGCGTACCGATTCATCAATGCCGCTTGTGTCGCCCGAGATATCGAAGGGCATCGTGTCGGAGGGGTTCAGTATCTCGATGCCTTGTATCTCGAGCTCGATATCGCCATCTGGCCGGTCTTTCTGTACATTCTTCTCTGGACGCTTGTTCATGACGCCCTCGACGCGGACGACGTATTCATTGCGGATATCTTTCGCGGTCTCCATCGCAGGGCTCCCGGATAGGACGACGCCCTGCACGAGCCCCGAGCGGTCGCGGAAATCAAAAAAGATCATCTTCCCCTGATCCCTTCGCACGTCTACCCAGCCCGATATGGAAACCGTTTTGCCGATATGGTCTCCCAGCTCTCCGATAAGCATTCGCTGCATATGATTATTATGCCACACCTATTGCTTTACGCACCTGCTCCATTTTCTGCTCACTTATCGCGCGAGCTTCTTGTTTCCCTCTCGCGAGTACGTCGTTCACGAGGCCGGCGTCCTGCTGGAGCTCCTCATACGTCGCGCGCATCGGCGCAAGGTAGCGGTCGAGGTCTTCGATAAGCAGTTCTTTGAGCACTTTGTAGTTGCCGCGGTGCTCGTTATATATCGTTTCAAGCTCTTGTTCACTGCGCACGAGCTTGTGTATCTCGTACACGTTTTCAGGACGCTCGCCGCTTGAGTCAGTTACGATGCTCATCACCGCCTTGGCGAGTTCGTCGCGCGAGGCAAAGAGCGGAATGACGTTCCCGTAGCTCTTGCTCATTTTCTGCCCGTCTGTGCCGGGCACCACCGCGACATCCGACATGATATATGCCTCGGGCAATTTGAACACATCTGTCTTAAACACGCGATTGAATTTCTCAGCGGTGTCGCGCGCGTACTCGATATGCTGTTTCTGGTCAGCTCCCACCGGCACAATAGCGGCGTCATACATAAGGATGTCCGCGGCCATAAGCATCGGATAATTGAACGTACCGACATTGAGTTCTTTATTTTTCGCCTCCGCGTCCTTATAGGCGTGCGCGCGCATGAGACACGGCATGGTCGTGATGGTGTCGAATATCCAACAGAGCTCAGTATGCGCCGGCACATCCGATTGTTTGAAAAAGACGACTTCCCTGGGATCGAGGCCGATCGCCAGATACGCCATGACGATCTCGCGCGTGCGTCGCCGCATCTCCTCGGCATCCTGTATCGAGTTGAGCGCGTGGTAATCGGCGATGAAGATGAATGGGCGGTACTTCCCAGTTTTCGTCAGCTCGACGAACTGGCGCATCGCGCCGAAGTAGTTGCCGATATGGAGGTCGCCGGTCGGCTTCACGCCGGAGACGAGGACAGGTCTCGAATCACTCATGAAGATACGATATCACGCCGAAACTACTTCTGCATACTTCTCACAAATCTCCTGCATAAGGCCCGGCCCCTCAAATATCATGCCGGAAACGAGTTGGATAAGGTCGGCACCGGCTTTGAATTTCGCCATTGCTTCTTCCGGTGTAAAGATACCGCCGGTGCCTATGATAGTGAATCGCTTGCCGTAGCGCTCTCGCGTTTTTCGGATGAGCTGGTTTGAAAGCTCGAAGCAGGGCGCCCCGGAGAGGCCGCCGCGGAATTTTTTTGGCGCATCTTCCGGATAGGTCAGGTCGGCGTAGTTTTTGTTCAAATTCCCGATAATAACACCGCGTATCCCGTTTTTGTCCGCGATCTCAAGCATCTTTTCGAATTGATTCCACGGGATATTGATAGGCATTTTCAGATACACGGGTTTATCGCACGGTATCTCGCGCAGGCGGGGCAAGAGTCGTGCAAGCAGTGCCGGGTCGCTGAACACCTCGCCGGTATATGAATTAGGACAAGAAATATTAAGGGTGTAATAATCGCCGATACCCGCTTCGTTCAGTTTTTTAAAAGATTCTGCATAATCACGGATACCGGCCTCCACATCGGTAGACGCGGCTTGTTCGTTGGTGCGCGCTATCGAGATGCCGATGATGAAGCCGGGAATGCACGGCGTCTTCACAAGCCGCTTGATAAGCGCATCCACTCCGTAGTTGCGCAGTCCCTTATACACGACGATACTCTTATTGCGGATGAGACGTGTCAGGCGCGGGCGCGGATTCCCCTCACAGGGGTGCGCAGTCGTCGAGCCAATTTCTTCTCCGCCAAACGAAAGCGAAGGCAGTATCCGCGTCAGTCGGCCGTTCGAATCGAATCCGGCCGAAAGCAGGACCGGCGTGCGGTATGTATTTCCATCCACCGTCTTGCTGATATCGGGACCTTTGTAATTATAGAAAAAGTCTGTGAATACCCGTCCGATTTTGAACCTGCCAAGATTCTCTCCAATAAACACAAACACCTCGTGTACGTGATCCGGATGCATCTTGAACAGAATCGGCTTGAGCGCGTGCTTATAGAGAAAATCCATCATACGCATGGCTATTGCAGTTTTTTGCAAAACATTAGCATAGACTCGGCGCGTGGCGTAAGCTTGTGGCGTACGTTATGTCCGTCGTTTCGTTTCATCACCAATCCCACGATTGCAAGTTTGCGAATATGGTCGGAGGCGTTCTCATAGCCGATTTTCAGTTTTTCCGCTATATCAGCCACCGACAATTCCGGCTCCTTGTCGAGCAGATCGACTATTTTCAGCCGATTATGATTCGCGACCCCCTTCAGCAGTCGTTCGATGCCTCTATAATTAAGCGCCATTGGCATCAGTATACATCCTCTCCGCTTACCTATATTGCAGTGTTTTGCAAAATGCTGGTATAACAGTGAACGGCAGGGCGAAGGTCTGAAACCAGCGAAGCTCCCTTTGATATAGAAAAACCGGCGGAGTATGAGTCCGCCGGTCTACCGATGAGGGAACGGTTCTTGTTCTGCCCAATGTCTCACAAGTGAGAGAGGAACAATTACCCGTTTAAGGAGCTATGCTCCACCTAGATCGGTATTGTAAGGTGTTATTTCTTATCATCGGATTTCTTTGGAATTGGATCCGACATCGTGAGACTCACCTGCCGCATCCCGTATGCCTTACCAATGAAGCGGATTAGAATCTCTTTGGAGAATGTCTCCAATTCTTCACGGGAGAACCCCGTGTCTTTCGCGATCTGGCCGAGGGTGCGCTGCAATTCCGAGCCGATCTTGATACCGCCTTCTTTGTCCAACTTCGCCCACAGAAGCCCAAGAGCATTCGAAACTTACAGTTTCAGTACACCTTGCGGGTAATTTGTTCCAAGTATTCACAAATTACGCTCGCAAGGTCTTCGAATCCTCCACGCACGTCTCCCAGACGTGCTCCGGCGCACAAAATGCGTTTCGCTTATTTTGTGCAGTATTCTTGAATTAGTTCGAACGCATTTCGCCGCCTGCGGCGGCGAGGAAGTCCCCCCGCGAAAAAATCCAGAATTTGCGGCGGAGTCGCACCGATAACAATTTCCAATTTTTCTTTGGCGGCATTCAATTCAAAAATTCACGAAGCGAATGCCTAAAGAATAACGAATTTTAACACTTATGACAATGGTTTTGAAAAAAGAAAGGAGCGTTGGTCGTTGGCAACCTGACGCTCCCCTAAAAAGTCCCCAGCCTGGCTCGGTACAACTCGAGGAAGTTTGGGAACTGCGAATGGATGTTTTCTGGAAGTTTGTCGAGTTTGAACCATCCAATCTCGTCAAACTTGTGCGGCTCACCATTTTGGACTTTTTCTCGGTCAATGCGGACTTTGAAATCAAGCGCTATCCAGTGCGTGGGTTTTTCATCGTGGACACGATGAACGTCCCGATAACCGAGAAATTCATAATCCAAAACATCCGTACAATACTCCTCCCGAATTTCCTTACGGATGGTTTGGTCAATGGTTTCGCCGAACTCCAACCCGCCACCGCCGATGTCCCATCGTCCGTGCTCATCCCGAGTATTGCTGTTGCGTTTTGCCATAACGAACTCACCTTTTCCGTCATGACAAAAATACACCACACAAACACCGACATGATCCACTCCTTTTATCAGATTTTTAGTCATGACTTTGGCCTCCTTTCGTTAAGGCAAAATGATTTAAGTTTCTTAATGAAGAATATCAAAAACAATGCGGAAAGGCAACTAAAAACAAAAAGAAACTCTGCGAGTTTCCGTCTCCATCTGTAATGATTAAAAAAATTTTTCTTCTTTCCGTTAAAACATGGTTCGAGCCGATTGTTTTTCCGGGTTCTTTGGCGGTTTTGATCGGTGCGGCTTCGCCGCAAATTCTGGATTTTTTCGCGGGGGGTTTTCCTCGCCGCCGCAGGCGGCGAAATGCGTTCGAACTAATTCAAGAATACTGCACCATTGAGGAAATTGCAAGTTTTGAAGGTTCGCCTCGCTTCGCTCGGCGACTAATTCGTATTGGATTTTCGGGGTAAAAACGAATTGGCGATTTTGAAAGAAGAAAAGAAAATTTTTTAATCCTTAATCCAATAAACTTATGAAATACATACTTTACGCTCGCAAATCTACCGAAGAAGATGATCGTCAGGTTTTAAGTATTGAAGCGCAACTCGTAGAGTTGCAAGAGTATGCCACCAAAGAAAAATTGGAAATTGTTGCCTCGCTCTGCGAGGCTAAAACCGCCAAAGAGCCCGGCCGAATTAAATTCGCAGAAATGTTGTTATTACTCGAAAAAGGAAAGGCAGACGGGATAATTTCTTGGCACCCAGATCGTCTCGCTCGCAATTCTGTAGATGGCGGCAAGATAATTCACTTTGTTGATCGCGGCTTGATTCGCTCCCTTAAATTTCCCACCTTTTGGTTTGAAGCAACACCACAAGGATTGTTTATGCTCAATATTGCTTTCGGCCAATCAAAATATTTTGTAGATAATTTGCGAGAGAATGTGAAGCGAGGACTGCGGCAGAAAATACGAAACGGCGTGTGGCCCGGCTGGGCTCCGGTGGGCTATCTAAATAACGCCAAAACGAGAGGCATTGATGTTGATAGTGAGAAAGCACCCAAAGTTAAGGGGTTGTTTGAAATGTACGCCACCGGAGCATATACGCTCCACTCTCTCGCAAATTGGTGCAAAGAAAATGGTTTAGTTGGAAATCTTGGTAAGCCACTGGTTATCGCCAACATTCAGAAAAATCTACAAAATGTTTTCTATCTAGGATTGATGAAATGGAAGGGGGAAATTTTTGAGGGACAACACGAGCCGTTAATTTCAAAGAAACTTTTTGATAAATGCCGAGAGGTTATGGCAAAGCGCGGCAAAAAGAAAGATATTCGCAAACATCATTTTGCTTTTCTTGGCCTGCTGAAATGCGCTTCGTGTGGTTGCTCAATAACCGCCGAAATCCAAAAAGGACATCACTATTACCACTGCACGAAAAAGAAAGGGCCATGCCAAGAAAAGCACTTTTTGCGAGAGGGAGCACTAACCGAGCAAATCAAAAGTTTCTTTGTCGAGCCAAGACACGGAGAAAGTTTTGACCGAATTACAAAAAGACGAGGAGCTAGCAAAAGAGGAAGCTAAAATTTCTGTTCAAAATCTCAAAGTAAAATTAACCGAAGTTGAAACCAAGCTCGAGAAACTGTTGGACGCTTATCTTGGCGAAATCATTTCTGCCGATGACTACAAGGCGAGAAAAGAGAATCTTGTTACCCAAAAGATCGAGCTTGGCGAGAAAATCCGAGACTTTGAACAGAATGGTTTGTCTTGGCTCGAACCGGCTCGTGAGTTCATTTTATCCTTGAATCAAGCCGCGAAATTAGTTGAAACCGAAAACAAAGAGGAAATGACAACATTTCTTAAAACAATCGGCTCGAACCATGTTTTAGAAAATCGCCAATTCGTTTTTGCCCCGAAAATCCAATACGAATTAGTCGCCGAGCGAAGCGAGGCGAACCTTCAAAACTTGCAATTTCCTCAATGGTGCGCCGGGGAGGATTCGAACCTCCGTAGACCGAAGTCGCTTGGTTTACAGCCAAGTGCGATTGACCGCTCCGCCACCGACGCAATCGGTCTACTATAGCCGAAAAATGGCCATATTTCAAAAAACAATCCGCCAGGCGAGGGGGCCTGGCGGTGCTACTTGAAGAGTTCGTAATTGCCGTCCGCGAACTCATGCATCATCTTGTATGCCTCATGAAGCTTGGACTGGGCTTCAAGCGACCGCAGATCTTCTATCGCCCGAAGCTTCATAGAGAGCTCACCAAATTCCTTCGGATGGGCCTCCATACAAGCCACGTACGCTTTGGTGGTGCGATATAGTTTTCCGATGAAATTCTCGAAAAAATGCAATGAAAAATTGTTCTGGTGATGCTTGAATTCCTCCAATTTAAGCACCGGGTCTACGTTTGGCATTGTGTCCTCCTTTCTGCATGCAACATTACAACAGTGCGAATATAAGTCAATCAATTTCCTTGTAACTACTCACAAAACCGGGTAGAGTTATCCACATAATAGCCATACAGAACCTAGCTTTTTTGATAGAATAAGGGTATAAATGAGAGGATATTTAAGCACTGAAATCCGACTCCAAATCAGCGTCACCAGACTGAAACGCAGTGTCGAACGTTATCGCCTGAAAATTAAGCAGCAGGCCGTTTTGATTGAAGAAAAGGACGAGAAAATAGCTGAATT
>Ga0209542_10008741_pt1 | contig 18810 bp, 19 predicted proteins | sample RifCSPhighO2_01_FD_184028 | JGI IMG/M metagenome (GOLD analysis project Ga0209542, IMG submission 184028) | Soil microbial communities from Rifle, Colorado - Rifle CSP2_plank highO2_0.1 (SPAdes) (version 2) | ecosystem: Environmental > Terrestrial > Deep subsurface > Rock core/Sediment ...
ACTATATCAAGCATTACAATGGGGCAAGGCCCCATATGAGCTTGAATTACAAAACGCCAAAAGAAGTTTGGGACGAATTATGTAAAGCAGTTTCGTGATGTAAACCAGTTTCGGGATAACAGACTGGTCAATTTGAACAGAAAAGTTTATATAGTATACTATGTATATACTGTAGTTACAGGTGTTACATTGGCAATCTTTTACAGCAAGCATGCAAGAGAAAGGATGGTTTTGAGGGGAATAAGCACCAAAGAGATCGAAGACGCCATCAAAATGGGTTCAAAGCAAATACAAAAACCGGATAAACTCCTTTCAAATTACAGGTATTTTTGCGTCGTATACAAGAGAATTGGAGAAAATACATATATAATCACGGTAAAACCAAGGTGAGAAAAATGAAATGCCCAGTTTGTGAAAAAGGAACATTAAAGCAAGCTAAGGTAAAAGAATCTATGTTTGGTATTTATTTGGGTGAGTTTACTGCGCAAGTCTGCTCAAAATGCGGGGAATCGTTCACTGATGAAAAAACCACAAAAGCCATAGAGTCTGCTGCAAAAGAAAAAGGCATATGGGGACTTGGGCAAAAGACTAAAATTACGAAGACCGGAAATTCACTTGCCATCAGAATACCGAAGGAAATAGCCAAATTTCTGAAGCTTGAAGAGGGCAGCGAGGCTTTTATGCATCCAGATAAAGACAAGCTTATTATTGAATCTTTAGGATAGGGCCATCTCACCTCACGTCCTGCACTTTCTTCACTAGTTTACCACATTCAAAACTGCGATAAGTCAGTTGGCTTTTAAGTTTTGGACTATTTCTGTTTTAGAACTTAAACTGGGTTTCTTCCTCTATAATTATTTTGGTGGCCTTGTCTTAGCAGTAGAATGCGTAAAATGAGATGACAGAAAGAACACATAAATATGCCTGCCTTTTCAATCCTGCCTCCCTTTCAGGTATTTTAGCGCATCGCCTACAACATAAATGCTTCCGGTAATGAGCACCAGGTCCCGCGGCCCGGCCTCGCTTCGCGCCAGCTCAACAGCATCTGCAACATTTGCCGTGAGGGCAAAATTCTTTGTGTACTGCTTCACTTCCTTTGCAAGCTCTTCAGGCTCTGCTGCCCTCTCCTCCTTCACCTTTGTCAGGAATACCTTGTCAGCCAGCGGGCAAAGCTCTTCTATCATGCCCTGGTAATCCTTGTCTTTCATGGCCCCGAAGACCAGCACCATCCTGTCAAACACGCTCTGAAGCCTTTTCAGCTCAATGACGAGGACATTTATCGCAGCTGGATTGTGGGCGCAGTCAACAAGCACATTGTTCTCAATGAAATCAAGCCTGCCTGGCCATTCCGCCGATGCGAGGCCGATTTTTATGCTCCTGTCAGGAAGGTCGATGCCCATTGTTTGCATTGCCTTGGCAGCAGTCACCGCGACTTTTGCATTCTGGTGCTGGAATTCCCCCTTGAGCGACAGGCTCACATTCTTGAGGTCTCCGATATTGAGAATTCTTCTCTGCACTTTGTGCGTGGCAAGCGGAACCAGCTTGCTCCGCTTGGCCTGGCATGTTTCCTTTATCACTGCCAAAGCATCGCCAGTGCAGCCTGTTACAACAGTTGCATTTTCCTTGATGATGCCAGCTTTTTCTGTTGCTATTTCCGCGATTGTGCCTCCAAGGTGCTTTGTGTGGTCAAAGTCAATGTTGGTAATGATTGAAAGGATGGGCTGCGCTGTGTTTGTTGCATCCAGCCTGCCGCCCATGCCAACTTCCACAACAGCGAAATCGACTTTTTCATCCCTGAAATGGAGAAATGCCATTAGGGTCAGGATTTCGAAATAGGTCAGGTCAACCTTCCTAAGGTATGGCCGGACGTAGTTCACAAGCTCGGCAAATTTTTCGTCTGATATTTCCCTGCCATTGATCATTATGCGCTCGTTTATTTTTACCAAATGGGGGGAAATATACCTTCCAACCTTATGCCCTGCAGAAGTCAATATTGCGTCAAGCATTGCGCACACACTGCCTTTCCCGTTTGTGCCGGTCACATGGATAACCTTGTATTGCAGCTGGGGATTGTCCGTGAGCTGGAGGGCCCTGGTCATGTTGGCCAGGCCGAGCTTCATGCCTTTCTGCATCTGGATCCTGTCGAGAAACTGGATGGAGCTTTCATAATCAAGGTATTCGTCATCAAGAAATTGCCTCGAGGCCAGGCTGTCATCATCAGGCTGCTGTTTTTTCAGCATGCCCTGGCTTTTCATCCTTGCCTGGAGCGCGCTGTATTCCTTCCTCTTTACAAGCATCTTTTTTTCCAATGCCTGCCTTATGTCAGCAGCCGCATCCCTGACCTGCGCCTGGATTGCAGCCGGAACTGGAAGCTCGCGTTTCGCATAAATCTCATCTATCTGCGAAAGGAGCTGCCCTGCCAGGGCAGGGTCGTCGTCAGCAAATTGCGCAAGAAATAGCTTGTACCTGGCCAGGCTCAATGCCTCTTTCTCCTCAGTGCTCAGATTTTCATCTGCCAGGCTCTGCACTGTCTGCTCATCCTCTTTTTCATCCATGGCAAGAATTGGGGATATCTAATATAAAAGGTTTATTCTTGGGAATAGGTGTGTTGAAAATATTTGTTTGGCACCATTAATGCGAGCGCCCAATCTGAACTGGTTAACAAGCAAAGGGGATTGCAAGAGGAATTTGCTTCATCATTGCACACATAAACACGCGAGCCGGTGCCAAAACCGAGGCGAAAGCCGAGATTTTCAACACAGCCTTTTAGAAATCAGTCCTTGAAATGCTCCATAATGGTCTCGACCATCTTGTCAGCCATCTCCTGGTTTCTTGTTATTGTTGCCGTAATCTTGTATTTATCAGTGTAGCACAGCTTTGTATAATTTTCAATCCAGTCCAGGTCAAAGGTGTCTGTTGCGCTATTATACACTTTCTCAGTGAGTTTCATAAGCTGCTTGGGAATAAAGGATTCAATTATTATGTCGCCGAAGACTATTATATTCCCAAACGGAGCTGATTTCACGCCCAGCTTTATCTTGGCATTTAGCAGCTTCTCATAGGATTCCTTGCATTTCCTGTCAACCAGGCTGTTTCCCTGCACAAGTATGAACCACTTGTTCAGCTTTGCAAGCATCTTTGCAACCTGGAGATACCTTACGCTCTTTACAGTCTGTATCAGCCAGAGATGCTGGAAGACAAGGTATGCTGTCTTGTTTTTTATTGCGCCAAAAATATTTGAATATGCCGCCTTGGACATGAAAATTGTGGCTTCATTGAGCGAATCAAAGGTGAGATGCTTTGTTGTATTGGGTGCAAGATTGAGGTTAACTGACTCGGAATAGTTTTCTTCGAGTATCCGTGTAAAATGATTAAGCTCATCAATGTAAACCTTGCTTATGGAGAAATCCATGGCCGTCTGCGTCAACACTTTTTGTGACTTGAGCTCATGGACTGCCTGGTACACCGCATGGTATGTAACATTCTTATTATTGTTTTTCACGGCGTTCAGCAATTTGGAAATTGACAGGCCCTTGCTCACACTCAGCTCCTTGATTATGATATCCTTTACAGACAAATTCTTCGGGTGCGGTATCACAAGGCTGAATGGCATTTTCTTAAGTTTTTGTTTCAGCTATTTAAATCTTTGCTTAAACAGGATTAAGAATAATTAGATAATATCTGAGCCCTTCCTACATTTATCGACGAGAAAATACTGTCGTTGATTTTGACCTGTGGCTTAAAGCCCAGGTTAAAAAACGCTTGAATTGCGTTGCGAGTCCTGTGGTGCATTTAATTTTGCAATTTTTGGGCTTGTTGAAAGGCTAAAATTTTGCTTTGACAATCTTGTTTTAGCTGAAGCCATGGACCGCATTTGAATCAGCTTCTGGCAGGGACGCCTGCTTGAAAATTTGGTTTGAATAGCGGAAGCTGCGCAGAAATAATCTTATGATGCGAAGGGAAAAAATGAAGCAGAATGACAAAGAGCAAGATAAGCCGGGCTCATGGAAGAGTCTTTTTACAGTTTCGCCTGAAGAATATGCGAAAAGAAGCCAATTTGAGAAATACCTATGGGGCAATGCGCCTGAACCAGGCTCCGACCCTTTTATTGCTATAATCTATGGAGCAGGGGCAATAGCGGCGCTGGCATTGGCATTTTGGGCTGATTCATGCTCAATGAATAGAAACGAGGATATGGTCAGGGCTCATTTGTCGCCACGGGCCGTTGCCCTTAATTTAACGGATGCCGACGAGAATTCAATGCTTAACAGAAATACAGGGACCCTCAAAATAGGTGATTTGGAATTCACCCTTCGGCACAAGGATGTTGATGCGGATGGAAAATATGAATCTATAATGTATCAAATGGATCCCAATAATGAGGGTAAAACAATTGACCAGTTCCTGATAGAAAAAGACAGTGCAGGAATACGATTCAGGAGATATGAGGTGAAGAAATATTTTACGCCCGGAAAAAAGTATGCCGACAGCACTAAAATTGTGTACAAGTAGAGCGAAGCACGGGCAAAATGTTAACAATTTGTTTCATTTCATTTAACTGTCAGCTTAACCCGGCTTAAGATTCTTGTTGAACAAAGTTAAAGAGAATTTCATAACCTAGATGGAAGGCTGCAAGGCAGGGGAACAATGCTTGAGGACAAATTAGACAGCGATGGGCAGGGACAATTTGAATCCCCTAATAATGCTCTTCCGCAACTCACAGGCCAAAATCTCGAGAACCGGGTCAAGGTGACTTTCAGGGACATCTGGAGGCAGATGAGCTGGAAGGACAAGTTCCTGATAGGCGCGTCAACAGCAGCGTCAGCGCTTATCTCAGGCCCGTTGATGACATTTTCCATTGGGGCCGTGAACATGATAGTCTACAAGCTTCTGCAAAAAAGGATAAAACAGCCAATGAACCGAAAAGGGGTTCTGGCCGAGGCAATCTATGGCAATATCTACACATCCTGGGGGGTTGCGCTTTACAGCGTATTCCACAAGCTTACCAGTGTTGCTTCGAGGCTTCTTTTTGGATTCGGATTCATGTTCCCCGTGTCACTTGCCCTATATTTTCCAATGAAGCACCTTCTTCATAATTACACCTTCAGGGAATTCACAAAAGGAGTTTTCACCGGCAGTGTCTGGAAGGATTCCTATGAGTCCCTGAAAGCCAATTACCCGGGGGCATTCAAGAAAATAATGCTGTACGGGAGCCTTCCCCTTTTCCTGTTCTGGGGATACACTCCTCCCAGCCTTCTTGAATCACAGCCATTGATACATGGAACGGTCGGTGCAGTTGGCAGGGTCGCACTGAAGTACACTGTTGACAAGGATATCAAGACCAAGCTTGGAACTGCCGTGTACGGCAAACCCAAAGAAAGCCAAGCTTATGCGTTGGCATAGCCTAACAATGGAAAACAACAGACAACAATGAAAGATTTCCTTGGAATTGAAAAAGGAATTTAAATTCCGCTGAGGAATACATTAATATATTGATGGCTTATTCTGCGCTTCCGGATAAGCATGGCAAGTAACGGAATAGATATTTTAGTTGTCGATGATGAAGAGGCATGGCGGGATATCCTGTCATACTATGCCGAGCCCTATGGCCTGACAATAAGAACCTTTGAATCCGGCTGGGAGGCAATCCACTATTTACGGGGCTTGCCGTCATGGGACATGCCTAAAGCATACTTTGTGGATATGAGGACAGGGGATGACCATAATGACAGAGCAAGCGAGGCAGAGCTTGAATCGCCGCTGGAGATTTTTTGGCGGGCCAAAGCCAAGGGCGCTGATAAATATTTCAGGTTTCTGACAGGGCATTATTCTGACCATGACGCCCATGTTAAGGGGATTACCAATGCCCAGGTCATACTCAAGGGCGAAAAAGGTGCAAATGGAAAGATAAAACAAGTTCTGGAAGCAGTTTCAGCTGAAAAGCAATACAGTCACAATCCAGGCGCCTGAGAAAAAATATCAGAAACTCCCTCGCGGGAGCCTAAAATAAAAGAAAAAATAAAGGATAAAAATTACCTTCTTCCGGCCCTGGCCATTTTGGCTCTGGAGACGTCGCCCTTCTTGTCTACAAAATACAAGTAACCGGCAACTTTCTTGACTCCTGTCTTGGCAACAGTTTCCTGCTTCTGCCTGCCTTTCTTTCCGCCGCCTCTTGCCATCCTGGCCCTGGAGATGTTGCCCCTCTTGTCAACAAAATACAGATATCCCTTTTCCTTCTTTACGCCGGCTGATGCTACTTTCTCTGCCATACAAATCTACCTCCTTGTTGTTTTACAAACCTATAAGGTTACACCCTCTGAAAATAAGGCTTCACCCTAAGATAGGTTATCACCCTTATCCGAGGCTGATGCAAAGCACCTATAAATATTTTTCGCTTTTGCCGACGGTAATTCCGAGGACAAAGTTGTCATTATACGAGGATAAAAACAAGGCACACCTTCTTACCTCCCAATAATCAAGGTTAATCTGCTCGAATTCCCGGTAAATCTTTTTAAATAATCAATGCTGTCTTTTTCAAATGACTCGAGAATTGCAACAGGAAACAAAGGACCTCCTTGACCGCCTCCATAGAGAGGGTGGCCACACCTTCAAGGAAATGGCACAAAGGGCAGAGATCTCAAGTACATCTGTCATGAATTATATACGTGCACGTGAAAGAGGATACAGCTCCACAACTGAATACCTTAAGGAAAAGAGAAAGAAATACAGACGGAAACATTATCTAAGACATGAACGTTGGGAGGAAGCTATTGCAAATGCCCCGGAGGCAGGCAGAAAATTGGCAGAGATGATACACTCTTACATTACCGAAACCGGAGAAACATTGAAAAAACTGTCATCCAACACCGGAATTCCTTATTCTTGGTTGCGCCGATACAATTATGCGCTGTCATGGCCCTCTGAAGAGCATTTAAATCTGTTAGCTTCGTATATTGAACCAGTTCGGATGTATCGGGACGGAGTGATGAGCAAAACAAATGAAAGGCCTGAGGCAGGGCAGGGAGGTGCAAGAAAGACAGAATATCTCGATGCCTCGCAGTATCGGCAATTACGTGATGCTAGGCAAGCATCAACTCTGGCAAGCAATGGTGGCAAGCCACGAATTGCGCCACTGGGCTTTGAAATTAAAAACATTGTGCAGGAAGATTCAACACTTGATTATATACTCAGTCCAGAGATTGACATGAATCGCAGCAACTCTAACATGGACCCTGAGTTCGTGGCCGAAATCATCAAGAAGCATTTTATCATGAATTTGAGAACCCAGAAATGGCTTGTTGAGCACCTTGACCGCGAATTAACATTAGAGGATATTGTGATTGTCACGCCTTCAAGCAAGAACCCGTACAAGTATCACATCGAGGCAGCCCTGCCCCACGCTATGCAAAAGCAATTCCGCAGGTTTGTGAATGACTTGAAGCGGAAATTGGCGCCTAGCACTGTCAGTGGCCGGCCAAGGCTAGAAAGCCATAAGAATGACGCGCAATAAAGGAAGAAAAAGCCTTATTTGGCTTTTTCCATGATTCTGCTGACAGTTGTGCCCCTATACTTATTTTTCGTTTTAGCCGACGGACACACCGAGGACAAAGTTGTCATCATACAAATATAAAAAGTGGCATTATTTATGCAGCCTGGTTTTTTTTGTGAGTGCGAAGTGAAGACAATAGCTAAATTTTAAAAATGAAACCTGATGCAACAGCGAGATGACACTGCGTCTGACACCACAACAACTTGCACAACTGGACAGGTATTACCTGCAGAGTTCGGGTTTTGAAAGCCTTTCCAGGGAAGCCATTATAGGTTATGCACATAAAATGGCGATTACATCCTATGCTGTCAAGAAGCATTTCCAGAGCATTGAAAGCGGACAGCGCAAGATCCCGGATTATGTAAAGGAACAATTCCAAAAGGGAGAGCCGCTAAAATTTCCGAATAATCGCGAAACTAAACGGCTGGAGGAACTTGCGCAGGCGCCGCCGGATAATATAGCCGTTGCAAGAATCATCGAAGGATATGCCAGGCAAAACAATATGTCACAGAGAGCTATTGCAGATTTGGCACATGTGAGTTACTCCGTGATAACACATTATACCCATGGCTCTTATTTTCCGAGCAGTGAATCTTTGTCCAGGCTTGCAGGCCTTCCCAATTTGCCAGAGCCTGATAGGAAAGTTCTTTTGGCTTACATCAGCCAAATCCAGGCTAAAAAAGAGGCCGCGAAAAAGGGGCACCCCAAAAAAGAAAAGGAAGCATCAAAAAAAGATACTAAGAATATACCCGATGTACCTGGCCCACGAGAAGCTCAGCGCCTTGCACACATTGCCACGCTTCCAGGCGAAAACCAATGGATTGCGAATGCCATACATGGCTATATGGCCGACAATGACTTAGGCATCCATGAATTGTCCAAAAAGTCAGAGATTTCTGTTAAATACATATCCTCTATGCACTATGGCAATATGATTCCCAGCAAAAAAATAGCTTGGCGCCTGGCCAGGCTGCCAAACTGGGATGATTCCGTCAGGGACAGGCTGCTGGATTACGCTGGTGAAATGCAAAACATAGATGCACAAGCACATCCTGAACCAGCCAATGCCAGGCAAAAGACCGGGGCACAGCAAACTTCCCTGGTTGAACGTATCTCCCGAATACCGATACTTGGTTATGATATTGAAGGCATAAAATTTGCGGGAAACACCATTGCCTATAAACTGAAGGAAGAGGCAAGTGGGGAGAATGAAGAAGGAAATCAGGGGCTTGACCCTGAGCTTGCAGCAGCAGACTTAAAGGAACACACTATCAAGGCATTGGTATCAAGCGGGTTTGCAAAGTACTATGACCCAAGCTTTTCCCTGGAGGACATTGTCACTGTAACCCTCATAGGAAAAAAGGGACACTTGTATTATGTTGACACGGGCCTGCCGTCTAAGGCTTACAATGAATTCAGGGGATTTTACCGCGTGCTCAAGAGAGCCCTGGCAAGCCAGTCAAAAAAGGCTAATCATGCCATTAGAAATGAAACGCGTGCCGATGCAAAATAAAGGAAGAAAAAGCCTGTTTAGGCCTTTCCCATGATTCTGCTGACCTTGGTGCCGCACTTCGGGCACTTGCCTTGCATCATTTTCATGCCGTTCTTCGTAATTCTTTCAGTAGGGTTTTGCATCTCAACTTGTTGCTTGCACTTCATGCATCTTCCTGTTACCATTTAGTCCCACCTCGTAACTGGCTTAGGCTTACTAAACCATGATATACGCCAATTGACGTACTAATCATATATAGTTTCAGTTATCATATATATAATTTTCGCAGATTTGTATATGAAATGCCCAAAATTGGTCATTTACCTTATCAGAACTTGCTGGCCGCCTTTTACTATTTTTCCTATTTTAGCGCATGAAAATTTGGCCTTTCTTATTGCTGCCATTGTCTTTGCTTCATCTTTCTGGTCGACTACCAGGACAAATCCAATGCCCATGTTAAATGTGCGATACATATCATCCTTTGGCACTTTTCCAAGCGTTTCAATCATATTGAACACCGGCAAAACCTTCCATGACCTTGTGTCGAGCTCTGCTGAGCATGATTTTGGCAGGACCCTTGGGATATTTTCGACAAGGCCCCCTCCAGTGATATGCGCCATGCCTTTTATGCCAGTTCTTGCATTCATCACAGCCTGCACTGCCTTGAGGTAAGAGGGATGAATGGCCATCAGGGCTTCTTTTATGCTTTGGCCACCCAATCCAGCAGGCTTGTCGTTCAGCTGCATCTTTGCCATGTCAAAAAAAACCTTATTTGCAAGGGAATAGCCATTTGTCTGCAAGCCATTTGAAAATATGCCTATGACTGCATGGCCGGGCCTTATTTCCTTTCCAGTCACGGCATTTTTCCTGTCCAAAATGCCGACGATAAACCCTGCAAGGTCAAAGTCGCCAGGAGAATACAATCCAGGCATTTGCGCTGTTTCTCCCCCTATAAGGCTTAAGCCGTTTGCTTTGCACGCAGCTGCAACACCTTTGACAATCTGTTCCACAACCATCGGCTCTGCCTTGCTGAATGCAAGATAATCCAAAAAGAATAATGGCTTTGCACCCATGACTAATATGTCATTCACGCAGTGGTTTACAAGGTCCTGGCCAACTGTGTCATACATGCCGCTCATTGATGCAAGCTTAATCTTTGTGCCAACACCATCAGCACTTGAGACCAGGACAGGATCCTTCATGCCTGTCTTGCCAATAGAGTACATTGCACCAAAAGCGCCAAAATCAGCCAATACATTCTTTGAGAAAGTGCTTCGGACATGCTCGCCAATCCTCTTTTTTGCAAGGTTGTTCTTGCTTATGTCCACGCCACTGTCCTTGTAGGTGACCATGCTCATTTGAAACCGCCGCATATATAAAAAGGTTCTGACTCGGCTGGCCTTGCCCGAAAAGTGAGTTTGGGCATCAATTTTGCGAAGCCCATTCCCGGAGGGATTAAGCATTTTTCGGGGTTGCAGAGGAGAAAAATGCAATTCGCGGGAAGCTGCAAAGCTGAGCAGATGCCCAAACCGAGCCGGAAGGCGAGTTTTCGGGCAAAGCCGACTCGGCTCCTATCAGCATATGTCAAGAACCACCGGTCAGACGGAGTCACTTTGTTCGTCGGTTTGCTAAAGCAAACGACCGGTGGAATGTCATGTTTAGTTCCACAGACCTCGTGGTTAGTTTGGAATGCTTCGCATTCCTAACTCCATAGAAACCTCGCGGTTTCTGGGGCACCGAAAATGCCGTGCATTTTCCAGTGTCCCAAAAATTGTTTCACAATTTTTGAGGACTTGAGCATGATCAGAATTTTCCAACCGAGTGAGAGAAAATGCAAGCAAAGCTTGCCACCAGTCACAGACTGGATGGAAAATTCTGACATTCTATGGCAAGACAGCACTGATTTTGTCCTGCAGGAAGAAAAAGTAAATGCCGTAAATCACCGCAATTGATGCGATATTGATGAGCAATCCCTTTTTCAGCTTGGCCTTGTCCTGGAAATTCAGGAAGAACATGGTGGCCATGACTGAAAGAAAGCCACCAACATGCGCCAAATGGCCTATGCCATCTTCGGCCGGATTCAGGATTCCCGTTATATCTCCATAAATTGCTATCCAGCCCACAACCATGATTGGCAAAGGGACAATAAGCTCGTAAGTCAGGTAAAACGGGTCCATGAGGATGGCGACTGAGACAAGGCCCATGAGCGCGCCTGATGCGCCCACTCCTCCCATGTTCTCGCCAAGCAGGTACAGGCTTATCAGGGAAGAAAATATATTGGAAACAACCAGGGCGCCAAAATAAACAGCGGCTGTCTTCCAGAATCCCAATGTCCTTTCCACGGCACGGCCGAATATGAAAATAGCTGCCATATTCCCGAGCAGATGGGCAAGGTTCAAGTGCAAAAAGCCAGAGGTGATAAGCGTGTGCCATTGGGAAATCTGCAATACGTCTGAAGGATAGTTGGCCAGGGATGACATCGTTGCCTCGCTGAATGTCGAGGAGTAAAAAAATGCTGCAATATTCAGCAAAATTATCATGACTGTGAATTTGGGCTCCCAGACAAACCGAAAGAAATCGGCGAATGGCTTGAACAAATCACCAACCTGCTTCTTTTTGAAAATGATCATGACCAGCGTTATGGGTGTCAGGAGGATATTCCAGATGAATTTCCAGACAAACTGGGATTCAGATTCAATTTCAGCCATTTTGGAGCACTACAGCACCATCTGAATAAATAAATTTCGATTGCCATTTAGCCAGAACGAATTTGTTACAGAAACGATATGCGCTAAATTGTGCTGACAAGCCGTGCAATGTGCTTGATCAGGCCGTTCATGCTCTTGACATAGCCAACTGCGTTTGCCGCTGCAAATGTTGCATTTTGGATGAGGTACTTGTCGCATTTTGCATTTGCCTTTTTGCAGTCCTCTATAACCCTGAAAGCCAGGGCGCGGTCCTTGGTGTAGAAGCTTTTCATGACGCTGATGTGCAGGTCATTGATCTCGCTGAAGAGCTTAACAAACTCCTTGTGGGACTTTTCATTCTTATCAGTCATCTGCCTTATGTACCTGGCTGCCCTTTTTGCCTGGTCGCCAATGCTCTCCATGTGCGAAAATGTTATCCAATAGTTCATGACATCCAGCATGCTCATGTTCATTTTTCTCGCGACCTGCGGGTCGGAGATTGCTTTGCGCAATACCCTGAATGCAAGGAACACCAGCCTGTTGACATCTGAATCCCTGGCATTGATGTTCTCGTAAAGGTCTGTCTCAATTGTTTTCACTGCATCGCTTATCATGCTCCTGATTATCATGTCCACCCGCCTGAAGATGTTCTGGAGGTCTATCTCATCTTCATTCACGATGTCATGGGCGGTAATCCTCTTGGATGTCAAGTCCATTATCTCCAAGCCGCTCAAGTCCCGAAGAACGCTCTTGATGCTGCTGACATTTTCGCTGACATTTGAGCCAATAAGCTCAATGATATTGAAATTCATCAGGTAGGCAGAAATTATCTCGCTCCTTATTGTGTCCAGATCCCTGTTGTCAGTCTCAATTATTGTCTTCTTGATCTCCACCCTCTTGATTTTTTCGCTGGGCATTATCCGCAGCTCCTGCGAATCATCCTCAATAAAGACAGAATCCCCCTTCTCAAGCTTATTTTCAGTTATCCAACTCTTTGGAATGGAGATGACATAAGAATTTTTCCCGAACCTGATGATTCTTCTGGTTTCCATTGCAGTGCGCCTTCCAATCCGGTTATGGAGGAGATTGAATTATTTTCGGACAAATCTATATTTATCCCCCTCATCTATATAGTATATATGTTATATGGCATAGTTATATATTCATCTCTATTTAAAGTTATGCATTGGGATTGAGAAAGACCCTGGGTTGAGAATGAATCGGCCATGGAGGTGGAACCAATGAGAGGTGAGCTAATAGAAACCGGAGACGACTTTTACAAGGTCGACAACATAGAGGAAATGGTAGAGGAAGACGAAATCTCAGCTGCCGAGGAAGGCTTTATGTTTGGCTGGCTTGAGGCCGAGAGCACGGCAGAGGAAGAAGAGTAGCGATAAAGTGATGCATAATTATGGCAGCCCAAAATAAAAAAAAGGCAAAACTGGATTATGCTTTGGTAGCTATCCGGCTTGTATTTTTCCTAAGTATTTTATCCTATTTCTTTGGCCTATTCTGAACTTTGTCACAATCTTTTTTTCCGACGATAAAGAATGCGAAATTTGCCCCAAAAATATATGGTAAACTTTATATACCTCAAGAAATCCGATCTTATCGAGGAAATGCTTCTAACCAGGCTGGATTTTCGGGATAAATTGGCAAGTTAGGGTGGTTGGGCAAGGCAATTTAAAAAATGGAAAGCAAAAGCTATCGCGCAGATGACATACAGGTTCTTGAGGGCCTTGAAGCAGTCAGAAAAAGGCCAAGCATGTACATTGGCTCGACAAATATCAAAGGGCTGCACCACCTGATATACGAGGCTGTTGATAACTCCATAGACGAAGCCCTTGCCGGCTTTTGCAACAAGATAACCGTTATCATCCATAAGGACGACTCTGTCACTGTCGAGGACAACGGGAGGGGCATCCCGGTTGACATGCACCCGAAATACAAAAAGCCTGCCCTTGAAATTGTCATGACAAAATTGCATGCAGGGGGCAAATTTGACAAAAAGGCCTACAAGGTCAGCGGCGGGCTGCATGGCGTCGGCATTTCAGTCACCAATGCCCTTTCAGCAGTCCTTAAGGCGGAAGTGCGCAGGGACGGAAGGCTGTTTTCGCAGACTTATGAGCTGGGCGTGCCTGTAAATGAGATGCAGGACAAGGGGCCGGCGGAAGGCACTGGCACAAGAATCACCTTCAAGCCTGACCCTTCCATATTCGAGGAAACAACCATCCATTATGAGACTGTCGCGGCACGGCTGAGGGACTTGTCCTTCCTTAATCCCGGGCTGAAGATAACAGTAATGGACGAAAGGGATGTCAAGCAGGCAGACTATGAATACAAAGGCGGGATTGTTGACTTTGTCAAGTATCTCAACAAGAATAAAATTGCCTTTGGCAACGTTATTTACTTCACAAAAGAGAAGAACAGCACAAAGGTCGAGGTTGCGCTGCAATACAACGACGGCTACACTGAAAATGTCCTTTCATTTGCAAATAATATCAATACAGTTGAAGGCGGCACGCACCTCACTGGATTCAAGACAGCCCTGACAAGGTGCATGAATGCCTATGCAGAAAGGATGGGTGAAAGGGAAATCAAGCTCACGGGCGACGATGTCCTGGAGGGATTGTCTGCTGTTGTCTCAGTCAAGCTGACCGAGCCCCAGTTCGAGGGGCAGACAAAGACCAAGCTCGGGAACTCTGACATGAAGGGCATAGTTGATTCCCTTGTGAATGATGCTTTCTCATCCTATCTTGAGGAAAATCCCTCCACTGCCAGGCTTGTTGTTGAAAAATGCGTCAATGCCGCAAAAGCAAGGGAGGCGGCCAGGAAAGCAAGGGAGCTGACAAGGCGCAAGAATTATCTTGATTCATCATCCCTGCCAGGCAAGCTGGCTGACTGCTCCAATCGCGACCCAAGCATGTGCGAATTGTACATTGTGGAAGGCGACTCAGCAGGCGGCAGTGCCAAGCAGGGAAGAAACAGGGAATACCAAGCAATTTTGCCGCTGCGCGGAAAAATACTGAATGTTGAAAAGGCGCGCCTGCACAAGGTGCTGACTTCAGAGGAAATCGTCACAACAATCACAGCGCTGGGGACTGGCGTTGGCGAGGAATTCGATGCCAAAAAGCTCAGGTACCACAAGGTAATCATAATGACGGATGCTGATGTTGACGGAGCACATATCAGGACACTGCTGCTCACTTTCTTTTACAGGTACATGAAGCCCCTGGTGGAAAACGGCAATATCTACATTGCACAGCCTCCGCTATACAGGGTCAAGAAAGGCAAGGATCTAACCTATTGCTACAATGATGAGGAATTAAAGAAAATAATTGGCGAGGCCGCAGCTGAATTAAACTTGGTATCAGCAGACGCCAAAACTGCACGGAAAGAAGAGGCAGGGCCAGATGCCGAAGGAGAAGAAGGGGAAGAATCTGGCCAGATTGCCAAGAAAGTCAAAGGCTATGAAATCCAGAGGTACAAAGGCCTTGGCGAGATGAATCCGCGCCAGCTCTGGGAAACAACCATGGATCCTGGCACACGAACGCTTCTGCAGGTCACAATTGAGGACGGTGTTGAGGCTGACCAGATTTTCACTATCCTGATGGGCGACCAGGTAGAGCCGAGAAGGCAGTTTATCCAGGACAACGCGAAGAAAGTTGTCAACCTGGATGTTTGATTTCGTCTATTGTGCAAAGCGTGATTTCTATTAAACATTAAATTAATAAACTAGTAACGATAGTTATACTGCATTGCCGCGGTGAGCATGGGCATTTATACTCTTAAGGGCCAACGTTTAAGCGCAGTGGCTCAATACCTGCGCAGCAGCATAAGGACATCTAAACAACCCGCACTGACAAAGTGGGCCTATTCCCTTTGGGAATATATTTTGAATATTTTGTTTTGAGTGTTTCAATTTTGGCATTATTGGATATATGGTATAGGGCATATTGATTTTATTGTGCAGATGAGCATCAATGTATGAACAGCGTGATGAATTAGCCGGTTTCAATTGTCACTACCAAATAATAGTAAACTTTATAAATAAGCACCTACAAGGCTTTTATGCGGCATCTTGTCAGAAAATGCCGCCAAATCAAGGTGAAGATGGAAATGAGCGAAAACAATATTGCAACTGTTGCCGAGAAACTATTGGAATATCATAATCTTGCTTATGCGCCAAATGCTGTTTCTCCCCAACATCTGCAAAGCAGCCTGGGGTTTATTGAGAGGCAATTGATGTCACATCCTGAATATGGCCTTAACGAACTCACAGGGAGCGAGTTGGAGAGGATCACAGCGACAACTTACAGGGCAAATGGCGAAGATGCCCAAACAAGGACAAAGCTCCGTTCTGCAAAAATTTGGGCAAATTATCTTGCTGATGCCATATATTTTTACCGGATCTTGAATGGTGAGCAGGAGATTGTATCAAGTGATGCAAATGGCGGAAAAAAGATGCTGGTGCAGACAACAGCAGATTTGGCCCACCTGAAAGATGCAGGAGCGGACCAGTATTTCTGGAGTGACCCGCTGTTGCACAGGGCAAGATCGCGCAGAATAAACTCAGCAAGCAGCAAGGATGCCAAGGAGTTAGGGATAAGATTGCCCACTTATTCCGGGATGATTGATGATGTGGCGCAGGACCCGGAAATCAAAAAAAAATATGGGGAAAGCATTGATTTTTACAAAACTTTTATTGGAAGGCGCAAGGGGATGAAGGCTCCAAAGCCAGGGAAGTCAGAGGTCAGAAGTTATAATGAGATGGATTTTGGTGTCATGGCACCAGTCAATATGTCACGAAGAGGGGGCGCTTCATAATCTTATTTTAAATTTCTTTGAGGCAGTACAGCTTTGTCGATTCTGGCAGAATCCTCATTCTGAAGTGATAACTTTATAAATTACTTAGACTTGCTATGCCTCCATGACTTTATACTCAAGTATTGGCGCAATAATGCAGAATAATATGATATATCCGAGGCAGTGAAGTATATGAGCGGGGATGCAGGGACAGGAGGGGAGGCAGGGAACGGCACCAGCCACGGCAATTCCAGCCACAGCAGTGCAGTCGATCTGCTTTATCCTAAACGTGATGAGGGCAAATATACCAGTTTTATGGTTGCCCCCTTTCGCGGATTAAAAGAGATGCTGTATGCAGACCCTTTGGCAGCAGGCAAGGCTGCAAGAAAAGAAGGCAGCAGCACACTTGATGATTTGGCGACTTATTATGCAGGGTCAGCAACTGGCTATGCAGCTGCACAGTTGCCAAAGGCATTTATCCAGGAATATACTGCACCATACCTTGGGGCGTCTGTCTCTGATGTTACATGGAATCCTTATGTTATGCAATTCATAGGCCCACAATTGGAAGGTGGTTCAGGCCTGTCAATGCTTGGGACCTCCTTGCTGCCGTATGTGGCTACGGTGCCAGCCGGAGTGTATTTAATGTACAAGGGAATAGAGAATAAAAACATGTACCAGGTCGGAGCAGGAGTTGGCATTTCCACTTTGCCTCTTTGGAATATTCTTGGCGATATTGCAGTTTCCACAAGCAAAATACTGGGCTATTCCGGCACCTCAGTTGGTTTGGCAACTCCTGTGGCAGCAATTGTGCTCGGGGGCCTGGCCGCAGGGGCAATTTACAAGATTGGGAAAGGCCTGGTCAGGCCTTTGTTAAAAAAGGGCGAAGGGCAGCATCAAGAGGCAGCTCATGGCCAGAATGAAACTGCAGCGGCATCTGCTTAATTAGGAACCTGCATTTCAGGGTAGGATTTTTTGTTGTTTCTTTTCCTGGTTTTTCTCTTTTGCCTCCAATAGAATCCTGCGATAATGCCGAAAGCCATGCCTGACAGGTGCGCAACTGCACCTATATTTGTCGGAGCGAGTGCAATAATCAGGTTTCCAATTGCCCAGGCAACTGCTGCAAGCCACATTCTCATCGGGATATAGGAGATCCAAATTACCATTTTGGGCCGCAAGACAGCAAGCATCCCCAGTATTGTGTAGACCGCGCCTGATGCTCCCAGGGATGAGCTGTAGAAAGGCAGGGTTGCAATATTTGCGAATACCCCTCCTATGAAAAAAAGCCAGAGAAAATTCCTGGAGCCAACCTTTTTCTCAAGGATAAGGCCAAATAATGCAAGCGCAAACATGTTGTAGGCCAAATGCACAAAGCTTCCGTGCAGGAAAATGGAGGTTAACAGTATCCACGGCCTATAAAGCACCTCCGAGCTGTTCATCATGAATTCCGAGGTCACTGTTGCAGAAATCTTCTGCAGCATGAAAGCGCCTATACAAATAGCTGCAAGCTTAAGCGCCCACCAGCTGAACCTATTGTTTCTGGCCATATCCATCAATCAAACAAGCTTCGGATTAAAAAATTAATCATAATATAGAATAATTAAACAATTATGTAACTGCTATGGCTATCTGGAAAACACTTATTCCCTTCGCATGCCATGCATGCTTTGGCCTGTGCTTTTCTGGAGAGTCTTGTCATGCAGGAAATAAAGCATAATCACAAAGGAAAAGACAAAAATGAAGAATCCTGAAATAAGCTGGGTGGCATAATTGTCGAGCTCTTCCCCATTGGCTGATGCAGCAAGGCTTCCCGTGTTCAATGCCTGGATTTGCTCGCTCCTTGAATCATACTGGCTTTTTGTAACCTGGGCAATGGCTCCGCACATGTCCTCGGAACCGCATACGCCTGCACTTTCCTCTCCATAGAATGGGCAGCAGACTTCGGTTTCCTGGCAGGGGATATCCAAAGAGCAAAGCTCCTGCACCCCGGCACCCAGGGAAACAAATCCAGTTATTCCCTTTCCAACAAGGAACAATCCGGCCAGGCCAATTGCAAACAAAAATGCGATGAATGTTTTGGGCTGCATGGTTCCAGTATGGCACTATTTAGTATTTAAAATTTGTGTGCGGAATGTCCTTGTCCGAAAACCCGCCTTCCGGCTCGGTTTGGGCATCCGCTCAGCATTGCAGCTTCCCATGCATTGCATTTTTCTCCTCTGCAACCCCGAAAAATGCTTAACCCCTCCTGGAATGGGCTTCGCAAAATTGATGCCCAA
>Ga0209542_10008742_pt1 | contig 18808 bp, 16 predicted proteins | sample RifCSPhighO2_01_FD_184028 | JGI IMG/M metagenome (GOLD analysis project Ga0209542, IMG submission 184028) | Soil microbial communities from Rifle, Colorado - Rifle CSP2_plank highO2_0.1 (SPAdes) (version 2) | ecosystem: Environmental > Terrestrial > Deep subsurface > Rock core/Sediment ...
ATGAGATTATCCCAATTGGGAAAGGAGTCCAGGGGGCGGATATTCTTCAAAATGTAAGAAACCAAGCAGGTAAAGTAGCGGGAGTCATAATGTGGGAAACGAAAAGAGCCAAGTGGACCCCCTCGTGGATAGCTAAATTAAAGGAGGACGGAAGAAAAAACGATGCGACGATGGTTGTTTTGGTTTGCGAGAATTTACCCAAAGAGATTGAAAATTTCAGTGTTACGGATGGAGTTTTAATTACGTCGGTTCCATATTGTATAGCTTTGGCCGGAATACTGCGAAGAAATGTGATGCACATCGCTCAGGCAAAATCGGCCTCGGTCAATAAAGATGAGAAGCTGGAAATGCTTTATGAGTATATTCAAAGCGATGCATTCAGGCACAGGTTTGAGGCGTTTGCAGACGGCGTTAAGGCGATGGAAGAAGATTTATTGACCGAGAGAAGATCGATGGAGCGGATTTGGAAGAAAAGAGAGACACAAATAAAACGAATGAGTCTTAACTCTTCGAGGATGTTTGGGGAGCTGCAGGGAGTTATGGGAAACTCTCTGCCGGATATTAAAACCTTAAAGCTTGAGAGTGGGGATTGATTTAACATACCTGAAGTGTCAAGGGTAATCTACTCAAGCGTGTAAACGTCTATGTCAAAAGAATTTACATCAACAGAAAAAGTACATTTTAGTAAAATTGCAGAATTACAATACCTAAATAGAGACTATCGGGGGTGGACAAGTACGAATGAGGACCACCTGTTGCTTCTAGAGGGTTTAAGGGGAATACACAGAAGCGGAGGTTTTTTCGGAGTGGGTGAATTTCAGGTTTTGGATATAGCACTGCAACTCGGAGCAGACGCAATCGTCCTTGGAGATTTAGACAAAAATGCCGTCAGGAAGAATCTGGAAGTTTTAAAAATTGTCGAATCCTCAGACACAGTAAGTGGAGTGTTACCCAAAATTTTTAAACACATTGAACTTATAGACGGAAAAGATGAATTAAGTAGTATTAAAGAAAAAATGACTCTAGAAGGAACTCATACAGGTGCTAGAGTCAAACTTGCATGGGCGAGATCTGAACCTGAATTTATAAAACTAAAGACACTTATCAGTCAAGGTAGGGTTGCAGTAGCTCAAGTTGATATCACGGATCCTAATACAACGATAAAAGTTGGAGAATACTTCAAATCGCGTGGTTCAATTCTAGACAGCGCATATTTGAGTAATATAATAAGTCTCGATAAGTTTGGCAAAAAATCTCGGCTTCAACACAAAGGTGCAGCAGATGCTCTTTATATTGCCGGAGGGCGTAATCATACTTTACTGATCCGTTCTGGACAAACCACCAACCCAAAAATTAAACAAAAAATATTAGAACATTATCCTTCGTTAAGTGAACGCAGAAACCTCATTCAAGAAGCTATGGAGGATACTGAAGAAAGAAAGACTCATTATGGAAATAAATTCCAAAAACTACCAGAACGTATTGAACGTGTATACACAACCAGTTTATTTCTGTATGCTTATGAATATTTCACTCAAGAATTAGGGGACTACAGGACTCATGTAAATACTTTATTAGAAAGATAGTTATACGTAGACTCAGTTTAGATACTTGGTACTGGTAAATTCTTACTTTTCTTAGTTAGACCATGCTTCATATTAAAGATTAAGATATCTAAAAGCTTCTAGATAAGAGCCAATAATATGGTTATAATTCAAGCATGGATTTGATGGAGAAGGTTACATCCCTTGCAAAAAGGCGGGGATTCATTTATCCGGGAAGTGAGATCTATGGCGGACTAACGGGATTTTGGGATTACGGCCCTTTGGGAGTTGAACTGAAAAATAACATTAAAAGACAGTGGTGGAAGGATATAGTTTATGATCGAAATGATGTTGTAGGAATTGATGCGGCTATAATTATGAACCCCGAAGTCTGGAAAGCCTCGGGACATTTAGATGCCTTCACAGACCCTCTGGTTGAATGTAAGATTTGTCACCAGAGGATTCGTGCGGATAACTCCGAAGCGATTCAGGAACATGAGGACATGCATAAAAGGGAAAAAGGCCTGCCTGCCGGCAGACAGGTTGAGTGGACGGAACCAAAATCTTTTAATTTGATGACTGAAGTCTATCTTGGAGTTACAGAGCCCAAACAAAAGGCCTATCTACGGGGAGAAATTACCCAGGGTGTATTTGTTAACTTTCGAAACGTCGTGGATTCAACGAGGGTCCAAGTTCCTTTTGGCATTGCCCAGATTGGAAAAGCTTTTAGAAATGAAATTACTCCGGGAAATTTTACATTTAGAAGTCGAGAGTTTGAGCAAATGGAGCTGGAGTATTTTATGAAACCAGACGAAAGAAATGCCGAGAAGGTTTTTGAATTTTGGAAAAAAGAGAGGCTGAATTGGTACGTAAAACTGGGGATTAATAAGGAGAATCTAAGACATAGGGATCACGAACCAGACGAAAGAGCACATTATGCACGATTTGCAACCGATATTGAATACAATTCTCCTTTTGGTTGGAAAGAATTTGAAGGAATACACCATCGTGGAGATTGGGATTTGGGAAGACATAAACTTACTTATAAAGATCCTGATACGAACGAAGAATATACGCCTTGGGTAATTGAAACTTCCGGCGGAGTCGACCGGGCAACTTTGTTTTTCCTTTTGGATGCGTATTCAGAAGATGGTCAGAGAGTATTTCTAAAATTAGATCCAAGACTGGCTCCTTATAAAGTCGCCGTGTTTCCACTTTTGGCTAACAAACAGGAATTGGTAGATAAAGCGAGAGAAATTTATCAAACGCTGTCGGGCAATTTTTATACGGCCTGGGATGCCCGCGGTAATATAGGGAAACGCTATTTTGCACAGGACGAAATCGGAACTCCATGGTGTGTTACCGTCGACTTCCAAACCCTGGACGACGATTCTATTACAGTAAGAGACAGAAACACTGCCAAGCAGGAAAGAGTGTCGGTTGACAAATTGGAGAAATATTTTCAGAATAAAATTAACGAATGAAAAAGTTTTTACCCATCATCCTTCTGGTTATTGGTATAGTAATTTTTATTGGAGTTTACCTTTTTATAGTACGAGCGAAAAAAAATGTTGATACACCGATTGATGAAGATACGGTTGCCGAGCTTCCTTTCGGGAAACGACCATTTGTTTCTTTGACTCCAACCATGGACGGACATTATCTATTATTATCAATTCAAAAAGTTGACATTGAAGATGCAAGTTCTTTGGACTACGAGCTTATCTATCAAGTTCCGGATGGTCCAACACAAGGAGTTCCCGGAACAGTAGACATAAAGGGAAAATCTTCGTTTGAAACAGATCTCTTACTTGGCTCCGAGTCTTCGGGTAAATTCCGTTACGATGCGGGAGTGGAACAAGGAAACTTAACATTAAGATTCAGAAACGATGAAGGAAAACTTATAGCTAGGTTTTCCACGGAATTCAGATTATTGTCAGACATCTCTGATTTAGTGTCACCGGACTCCGGATTCAAAGTTAGTCTAGATAAAAAATCCAGTAACTTTTTTGTACTTATGGATACGTGGGGTGTTTTAGCGGGTATACCTGATAATCAAAATTTAAAAGCCGGACCTTTTGGACTATTCTCATCAGGAAAGATAGACGAGTCCGCCAAAGTAGAGATTCAAGGTGCGGAAAATATATATGTTTGGACAGGAAACGAGTGGATTAAAGCGGAAGAAGGACAGACAATTATAGATGGTATTTACATAGGGACTTCCGGTTAATTTTCTTCAATTTTTAAGTCTACTCCTAAATATATGTAGTTCATGTTTTCTTCGGCTCAACATGTAGCGGTGGATATATTATGGGTTCCATATTGACATGATCGTGAAAATATATAAGAATGGATATAACTGGTGAATACTGGTGAATAAATAATCAAAGTATTATTTTGTAAATCATTACTGCCCTTAATTATGTTAATTGGGCAGTATATTAGTAAATTAACAGAGAATAAAAGACTTGCGGTTCCTAAAAAGTTTAGAGATGAACTTGGAGAACAGATGATATTAACCAAATGGTACGAAGGCTGCTTGGTTTTGGTATCTAAACATTATTGGCAAGATTTAATTAAGCGGTTGATTGGTAAATCACAAATTGTAATTTCGCCAATTAGGGACATCGATAGATTTATTTTGGCTTCGGCTTATGAGGTAAATTTAGATAGCCAAGGTAGATTTGTAGTACCTGAAAGTCTGATACATTACGCAAAACTTGAAGACGATGTAGTATTTATAGGTTTAAATGATAGAGTCGAAATTTGGTCACTAAGTATTTGGCAAAAAATGGAAGAAATATCAGAAGAGAAAGCATACTCAGCAATTGAAAAAATTGCAAAGAAGGAAAAAATAAATGATTAAAATATACAAAGAAGTTATGGAGCAAAGTTTAAAAATTGTAATCGAGTTTTTGAATAGTGTGGAAATAAAGTCTGCTGATATAAAAAATGTTAAATTACGAAAAGTTAGTAGTGCATGAACCAGTACTGGTCAACGAGGTTATAAAGGCATTCCGATTAGACAACGCACATTTAAAAATAAAATCACTTACGAGGAGGCGATTTATAGATGCTACTTTAGGAATGGGAGGACACTCAGTCGAGATAATTAAACACGGAGGAAAAGTTTTGGGAATTGAGATGGATCCAGAAATGATGAGTTTTGCCGAGGATAGATTAAAGAAAGCCTGCCCTCCTCCACACCGAGATTCGGTGTGGAGGTTTTTTAAAATTATCCAAGACAATTTTGTTAATATTGAAGAGGTTGCGAAATCTTCAGGTTTTACAAAGGTAGACGGCATTATTTTTGATTTGGGTGTAGCCACTCCCCAATTAATATCTTCGGATCGTGGTTTTTCATTCACGAATGAGGAAAGTTTGCTTGACATGAGACTAAGCAGCGCAACTCAAGGAGTTACTGCGGCTGATCTAGTAAATTCGCTAGGCAAGAAGGATTTGGTTAAACTTTTTAGGGAAGTAATGAACTCTAAGGATGCTATAAGATTAGCAAATTCAATTCATGAAAGTCGAAAAAAACGTCGCTTAGTAACAGTAGGTGATTTTTTAGCAATAGTTGGAAGTATTATAAAACCTAAAAAAAATCTGCATGTAGGTACGTTACCGTTTTTAGCACTACGGATTGCTGTGAATAGTGAATTATATAACTTGACGGAAGCTTTACCTCAAGCATTTCGTTTACTGGTTAAGTTCGGTCGCTTAGTAGTAATTAGTTTCCATTCGTTAGAAGACGAAATAGTAAAAAAATATTTTAGAGAACTGGAAACCGTTGGTGTCGCAAAGATCTTGACTGTTAAACCGATTGTCCCCGAACCCAGCGAAAGAATAAATAATCCAAGATCAAGAAGTGCCAAACTAAGGATTTTAGAAAAAGTATGAAATATAGAGCTAAAGAGAAAATTAAATCAAAAAGTGGGAGAAAACAATTAAATTTAAAAAGTTTGATGTGGATTATAATTTTATTTTTTTTGATACTAAAAGTATTTTTTACAATTAAAACGGCATCGCTTGGTGCAAAACTTGCAAATATAGAATCGAAGACACACGTTGTGGCGGAGCGTAATCAAGACTTAACTTACGAGCTTGTTAATTCCTCCTCACTCAGCCGCGTGCAAGACCGGGCGGGAGAACTTGGTTTTATAAAACCCGGACGAATCGTCTATATAGAAAGCGAGAATCCGGTTGCAAAAGTCCAATGATCCTAAAAGATCGCTTGTCATAAAAGAAATGATTAATCGCCTAAAAGTATATTCATTATGTTTACTTTTATCCTTTTTCATTCTTATAGCCAGACTTTTTTATTGGCAGATTTATAAAGGCAAGGGATTATCCGCTCAGGCAAGAGTTCAATACCAATCAGGTTACGCATTGTTAGCACCGCGTGGGAATATTTTAGCAGCCGACAGCACATGGCTCTCGGCCAGTGGAAAATCCTGGCTGGTATATGGTGTACCTCCCGATTTAAAAAAAGGAAGTAAAAAGACAGCCGAAACACTGGCACCATTTTTTGTAGAAGACGAAGATAAGACTTCATTGCTGTCTGAGATTGATAGAATAAACGAACTTTTGTCGAAAGGTGGCATTCAATGGACTCCCTTAAGAACGAAGGTAAGCGATGAGACGAAGCAAAACATAGAAAAATTAAATCTGAAAGGAATAGGATTTGAATTTCAAGAAACAAGAATATACCCTGAAGCCTCTTCGGGAGCGCATCTTTTGGGGTTTGTCGGTAAAAACAATGAAGGACAAGATGAAGGATATTTCGGTTTAGAAGGATTTTACGACAAAACATTAACAGGAAAACCGGGTTTTATTACGAGGGATTCAGATGCATCGGGAGCACCTATTATATTGGGAGCTTTTCGTGAAATGTCGGCGATAGGTGGAGTAAATTTATTGACCCATATCGATAAAACAGTACAGCTAACTCTGGATAAAAAACTGAAACACGGTATTGAAAAGTACGGTGCTCTTGCGGGGAGCGCGATAGTAATGAATCCTAAAAACGGCGGGATATTGGGGATGAGTTCGTTTCCGTCTTACGACCCCCAGAAATATTGGGAGTATGGTGATCAGTTTTTCAACAATCCTACAATTTTTTCTTCCTTTGAACCCGGTTCAATATTTAAAGTTTTAATAATGGCGGCGGGGCTTGATTCTGGTGTTATTAATCCGGATACTAAATGTGATAGCTGTTTCGGACCTCTAAAGATTGATAAATATTTTATAGAAACCTGGAACAATGAATATTATCCGGAGTCGACAATGACAGATGTTATTGTTCACTCGGATAATGTGGGAATGGCTTATGTCGGCCAAAAATTGGGTCAAGAAAAAATGTTTGATTATCTGAACTCATTCGGTATAGGGCAAAACACAGGAATAGATTTGCAAGGGGAGATTTCTCCAAAATTAAGAGAAAAGGGGTCGTGGGGAAACATTGATGTTGCGACTGCCAGTTTTGGTCAGGGTGTTGCAACTACACCGATTCAAATGTTACGAGCAGTCGCCGCTATTGCAAATAAGGGACGTATTATAACACCTCAGGTGGTAGACAAGATTATAGGGGAAGGTTGGGAGGAAGACATAAAGGAAAAGGATGGTGGAAGGGTGATTTCTGAGAAGGCGGCGAATGAAATGACTCAGATGATGGTAGAAGCAGCAAAAAAAGGAGAAGCTAAGTGGACCAATATTGGCGGATTTAAGGTCGCCGGTAAAACAGGTACTGCTCAAATTCCTATTGCTGGGCATTATGACGAAGAAAAAACTAATGCTTCTTTTATCGGTTTTGCTCCATACGATAATCCGAAATTTATCATGATTGTGACCTTACAAGAACCTTCGTCGTCTCCTTGGGCGTCAGAAACTGCTGCACCACTTTGGTATTCTATTGCAGTTGACCTTTTTAATTATTTTGGGATACAACCCGATAATTAGCTATTTCATGATAAAATAAGTTCGATCAAATATGAATATTAAAGTTAGGGGTTCGCAGGTTTTATCCGGAGAAATTTATCCTTCCGGCAGTAAAAATTCTGCGGTGCACATTATTCCTTCTACCATTCTGTTTGACAAACCGGTAACGCTGGAAAATGTACCAAATATAACTGACGTTGCCAGGCTTGTTCAAATTCTGATAAAGCTTGGGAGTAAGATTGACTGGAATCAAAACGAAGATCGTTTGACAATCGATAACACTAAGCTCTCTTTCGAGAAGCTAACTTTGGAAGATTTGGGGAATATGAAAGGAACTTCTTTACTTTGGGGAGCGCTCCTTGCACGGTTTGGAAAAGTTGACTTCAGTAAATTGCCAGGCGGATGTTCTTTGGGAATAAGACCTGTAGAACCGGCTTATAAAGCGTTTAGAGATATGGGTATAAAAATCAAAGAGAACGAGGATGGAGTAGAAATGGATTTGGCAAAAGCGCAAGCTAAAGAAATCTGGTTGACTGAAATGAGCCCGACTGTAACAACAAACACGATTCTGGTCGCTTCGTTTTTAAAAGGTAAAACAAAGCTTGTGGGTGCAGCATCCGAACCCCAAGTTCAGGATGTTTGCCATTTCTTAAATAGGGCGGGAGCTAAAATTAAGGGTATTGGGTCTAATATCCTCGAAATTGAGGGAGTTAACAGAGTTGGTAGTATAAATCATAAGCTCTTAAGCGATCATTACGAAATTACAACATTTCTTGCCCTAGCAGCATGTACCGGAGGCGAAATCAAAATCCACAATGCAATGCCGGAATTTTTCCCGTCGATCAATTATGAATTTTCAAAATTTAATATAAATATTGAATATGAAGCAGATACCGCGATAGTTCGCAAGAATCAAGATATTAAACTTCTCGGATCATTTGATAAAAAAACAAATATAGTAAGAGCCCAGCCTTGGCCTTCTCTACCTGTGGATTTATTGCCAACATTTGTTCCATTGGCAATTGCCGCAAAGTCAGGATATATGATGTTTCATAATTGGATGTATGAAACGGGATTATTTTGGACGAGTGAATTAACAAAACTGGGGGCAGAAATTATTATGTCCGATCCCCACAGAGTTATCGTTTTTGGAGGTCGGAAGCTTAAAGGAACAACACTTGAGGCTCCTTATATTATTCGTGCGGTCGTAGCACTGGTCATGGCAGCGATGATTGCCGATGGAGAAACATTAATTCTTAATGCCGATACTTTGTATCGTGGGCACCCCAATTTTTCCGAGAATCTGAGGAAATTGGGTGCAGTGATCGAAGAGGTCATATAAATAAAGTGGGGATACTTTTTTGCCAAAGCACGAATATATGAAATTATCTAAGCTTCTTTATGCCCTTCAGGAAGGAAATCTGAAGTACGAAAGCTACGGACCGGTTAACAAAGAAATTCTAGATCTTACAAATGACTCGAGGAATGTTAAAAAGGCGAGCTTGTTTGTTGCCATAAAGGGCCTTCATAGCGACGGACATAATTTTATCGATCAAACAATATCCTTAGGAGTTTCGTGTGTAGTCGGAGAGCAGAGGCCAAAAAGAGAGTGGGGTACGAAGATAACATATATAAAGGTAAATAATTCAAGGCAGGCATTAGGTTTAATCGCTTCTGCTTGGTATGGATATCCGTCAAGAAAGTTAAAAGTTATTGGTGTTACGGGCACCGACGGAAAAACTACGACTGCAAACCTAATTCATTATTTGTTGACAAAAACTGGTAGTAAAGCCGGTTTGGTTTCGACGATTGGTGCCAAAATAGGAGATAAAGAATATGAAACAGGACCGCATGTAACAAATCCTGATCCAATACCCCTACAAGAGTTACTAAAAAAAATGGTTAATCAAAAATGCGAGTATGCAGTTATAGAAATTACTTCTCACGGATTGGATCAGGAAAGAGTAGCGGGAGTAAGTATTGACTCAGCTGTACTTACAAATATAAGCCACGAGCATCTCGATTACCACAAAACAAGAAGTAATTATCGTAATGCCAAAGCCAAACTTTTCAAATTAGTTAAGAGAGCTGCGGTTCTTAACAAAGATGACGAGTCTTATGAATTTATTATGAATGTAGTTCCTGCCAAAGCCAAGCTTATTACATATGGAGTATTAGAAAAAAATGCAGATATTTTCGCGCAAAATATTCGCGAAAACAGTGGTGGTACGGTATTTGAATTAGTTGATGGAGTAGATAGTTTTACTTTAAAAACAAAATTATTGGGAGATTATAATGTCTCAAATATATTAGCAGCAATCGCCATTGTAAGACAGTATCGAGTTGATATTAGCGATATAGATAAAGTACTTTATTCATTTAAAGCACCGATCGGGCGAATGGAAAAGATTACTGGTACCGATTTCGAGATATATGTCGACTTCGCTCATACTCCTAATTCTTTGGAAAAAGTACTTGGGGAATTAAGAAAGAAGTTGGATCAAAAGAAAAGTGGGAAATTAATATCTGTTTTTGGATGTGCTGGTGAGAGGGATAAGATGAAAAGATCTTTAATGGGTGAAATTTCAGCGAAGTATGCCGACGTTTCAATTTTTACCGCTGAGGATCCGAGAAGCGAAGATGTTAGTAAAATTATTTTGGAAATGGTTAAGGGTGCAAGAAAAACCAGCGCTAAAGAAATTGAGTTCAAATACTATGATGATTCGAATCATCGAAGTGAAAAGAAACATATCTATATAAAAGTTCCCGAACGTGGGGAAGCGATAGGTTTTGCAATACAAAGATTAGCAAAAAAAGGTGATATTTTAGTAATTTGCGGAAAAGGACACGAAAAAAGTATGGCATATGATAATTTAGAGCACGCTTGGTCCGATCAGGAGGCGATTGCCGAGGCCATGAGATTAGACGACAACATGACTGCGATAGTGTTAGCTGGCGGAAAAGGAACGCGAATGAATTCTGGCTTACCAAAAGTACTTCATAAAATTGCCGGTAGGCCAATGCTTTCATATACATTAAATACTTTGCGTAAAGCAGGGTTTGGAAAATTAATTTTGGTTGTAGGTTATAAGTCCAACAAAGTAATTAAGACAATAGGTCCAACAGCTACTTACGCTTATCAGCCAAAACAATTAGGTACAGGAGATGCTTTTGCGAAGGGACTCAAGTGTTTACCTGCAAAATTGAAAGAAGTAGTTGTGTTAAATGGGGACGATAGTGCTTTCTATTCTCCACAGACGATATCAGATATTGTACAAAGACACAAAAAAAGCGATGCCAAAATTACATTTGTATCCCTTACGAAGCAAGATCCTTTCGGTTTGGGAAGAGTTATTAGGGACAAAAACCGCAAAGCTCTTGGTATCGTGGAAGAAAAGAATGCGAGTAGCTCAGAAAAAAAGATAAAAGAAGTCAACATTGGATTTTATGTTTTTAATTCGGAGTGGGCGAGAAAAAATGTAGAAAAAATACAAAAAAGCCCTGTAGGAGAATACTATATAGTAGATCTTATTAAAATGGCGATAAAACAAGGACAAAGAGTGGAAGTCTATGAGCTTAAAAATAAAGACGAATGGGTTGGAGTGAATACTTTGGGGCAACTCGAGGAAGCTGATAAAAAAATGCGAAAAATAATTTCTAGTAGCTTTAAAAATTCGGCCAATTAAATGTAGTAGGGCACGTACAAGGATACTCCCTGTACATTATATATAGTAAATAATGGATATTAGGAAATTAAAACACGTTCATTTTACAGGTATAAAAGGGGTTGGCATGGCGGCTTTGGCGTTATATTTTCGTGATTTAGGAATAAAAGTTACAGGTAGTGATGTAGAAGAAGTGTTTGTTACGGATGAAACTTTGGCTAAAAATGGAGTTCTCTGGACAAGTGGTTTTTCGGCAAACAATATTGAACCAAAACCAGATTTACTGGTTACAACAGGAGCGCATGGGGGATTAAAAAATCCTGAGGTTTTGGTGGCAATAGAGAAAGGTATTAAGGTCCTAACATATGCCGAAGCCTTGGCGTTGGTTTCCGGTGATAAAAAATTAATAAGCGTTTGTGGGGTTGGGGGTAAAGGATCAACTTCGTCCATGATTGCAGTAGCGCTGGATGTTAATAATCTTCATCCGTCTTTTGTGATAGGTATGGGTAACATCTACCCACTGGAAACTTCAGGTCGGTATGACAAAAATGGTAAGTATTTTATTTGCGAAGCTGATGAATATGCAATTTCTCCGGGAATTAACAATGATCCGAAATTTTCTTTATTGAAACCTTTTATAACGGTAGTTACAAACATAGAACACGACCACCCCGATATTTATCCAAAATTTGCTGACACATTAAATACATTCAGAAAATATTTTTTAAAGATTCCGAAACAAGGCTTGTTAGTGGCGAATATTGATAACTTAAATACTAAAAGGACAATTAAAGGTTTAAAGATTCCGATTCAGACATACGGATTTTCTAAAGATGCTGACTGGCAAATAAAAAATCTGAAATATTCGGAAGGTAGAACTGCCTTTAGCGTATATTCTAAAAAGGACAAAATATTTTTAACTGATATTAATCTTCGTGTACCCGGAAAATTTAATGTTCAAAACGCAATGGCGGCGTATGTGGTTGGAAAGAAAGTAGGATTAACAGATCAGGAAATAAAACTGGGATTAGAACGATATTTGGGTTGTATGCGAAGGTTTGAAAAAAAGGGAGTGTTTAAAGGGGCGGCATTTTACGATGATTATGCCCATCATCCTTCCGAAATAAAAGTGACTTTAGACGCCGCGAGGAACTGGTACCCCGAAAAACGGATTATTGCGATTTTTCAACCGCATACGTTTTCGCGAACAAAGATTCTTTTTAAGGACTTCTCCAAAGCATTCGCTGACGCAGACGTTGTAGGATTTATGGATATTTATGCATCGGCTAGAGAGTCGAAGGACAATACAGTTTCTTCTAAATTATTGGCGAAAGAAACTAAAAAGCACAAAAAGAATACTTATTATCTTGGAGATCTTAAAAGTATTCTAAAATGGTTAAATAAAAACACTAAAGAAGGCGACATTGTGATAACAATGGGCGCAGGCGATATTTTTCATATTTACAAAGATCTAAAATCTGATTTAAGCATCCGAAAGTAATGAAATCAAATATAAAAAATAACGTTCTACTTTCAAAACATACTACTTTTAAGGTAGGAGGTAAAGCAAAATACTACGTTGAAGTAAAAAATAAAAGCGAGTTACGGCAAGTAGTCAAATTTTCTAAGTCTAAAAAAATCCCCATTTTTGTTCTCGGTGGGGGGAGTGACATTCTAATTAGTGATAAAGGTTTCCCCGGGTTAGTTCTAAAATATACTGATGCCTCGCTTGAGTTATCTGATGGTAAAAATAAAGTTTCAGTTACAGCAGGAGCCGGAATGATGTGGGATGATTTGGTTTCGATTTGTGTACAAAAAGGCTTACAAGGGATCGAGTGTTTATCAGGAATTCCCGGATCTGTTGGTGCAGCTCCGATTCAAAATATTGGAGCATATGGGCAGGAACTAAAAAATACTTTAGTAGAATTAATAGCTTTTAATATTTTAAATAATACCTTTGTTAATTTTGATAAAAAGCAATGCAAATTTTCTTATCGAAGCAGTGTTTTTAAAGATCCTAGTCATTGGCAAAAATATCTAATATTAAATGTAACTTTGAAATTAAAAAAAGACGGTAAACCTGTAATTTCTTACGAATCTTTGGCAAATTATTTGAAGAGTCAAAAGATAAAGAATCCGACCTTATCAGAAGTACGCGAGTCTGTACTAAATGTACGAAAAACAAGATTTGAAAATTACAAAGATGTTCCAAACGCTGGATCGTTTTTTAAAAATCCTATTATAGATGAGAAAAAATTGTTAGAGTTAAAAAAGCATTTTCCTGATATACCTTGTTATAAAAATACTGAAAGATCTTATAAATGTTATGCTGGTTGGTTAGTAGAGAAGTCGGGATGGAAGGGAAAAAGGTATGGCAATGCCGCTGTTTCTTCAAAACACGCTTTAGTTTTAATAAACCCACAAAGACGGGCTAAAGCAAATGAAATAAAAATATTAGCAAGTAAAATCACAAACGATGTTTATAAAAAATTTAGAATCAAATTGGAACCAGAGGTTCAATACATTGGGTTTTAAATAATGATCAACTTCAAAAACAAAAAGGTTGCGATTCTAGGATGGGGAATAAATGGATCGGATGCCGCAAATTATCTTCTGGAGCAAGGAGCCAAAATAACAATTTTTGATGAGAAGGAGAGAAAAGAATTTGACTTCTCTGACTTTGACATTAAGCAATCAAAACTTATTTTGGGTAGACAATATCTAAGAGAAGGGTTAAGTAATTTTGATTTTATTTTCCGCGCTCCCGGTGTTTACCGTTATCTTCCAGAAATAATAGAAGCCGAGAAAAAAGGAGTAGTTGTTACCTCAGTGGTTAAACTTTTTTTTGATTTATGCCCTGCGAGAATTATCGGAGTGACAGGAACTAAAGGAAAGGGTACTACGAGTACTTTAATCTATCAAATTCTAAAAAAAGACGGCAAGGATGTTTATTTGGCGGGGAATATCGGTGCCCCCATTCTTGAACTATTGCCAAAACTAAATTCAAGTAGCTTAGTAGTTTTAGAATTATCCTCTTTTCAGCTCATAGATATGACAAAAAGTCCTCATTTAGCCGTTGTACTAAATATAACTGAAGATCACATGGATTGGCATAAAGATAGGGACGAGTACGTAAAATCTAAAATAAATATTGTCAAATTTCAAAATGAAGATGACTATGCGGTCTTAAATTATGATTATGAAACTTCAAAAGATTTTTCAAAATATACTAAAGCGGAAATTAAATATCTCAGTACGAAACGAAAGGTTGAAGGTTGCTATGTTAAAGATGTGTATTTTATTTTGGAAGTAGGAAGCAGGATGTATGAAGTGGGAGAGACAAAAAATCTCTTATTGCGGGGGAAACATAATTGGGAAAATGTTTGCGCGGCAGCGTGTGCTTCTTATTTGGCGGATGCGAGTATCGATTCAATCAAACAAAGTGTATTTTCATTTAAAGGATTGGAACATAGATTAGAACTTGTCGCAGAAGTGAAGGGCATAAAATTCTATAACGACTCTTTTTCGACAAATCCCCAAACTACAATTGCAGCTATTCGTTCGTTTGAAGAGTCTCTGACATTAATTTTAGGGGGATCTGATAAAGGATTAAATTATGATGAAATGGGAAAGGAAATTGCGAAAAGAAAAAATATTAGAAATATTGTACTGATTGGAGAAATTTCTAATTTTATTAAAAAATCGATTGATAAGGCCAAATATAATGGTGAGATTTTAAAACTTGGCAAGACTGATATAGAAAAAGTTGTAGAAACCTGCTTTGAAATAACTCCAAAGGGTGGAATTATTTTGTTATCTCCTGCAACAGCCTCATTTGATATGTTTGGAAACTACAAAGAAAGAGGAAAAAAATTTAAAGAAGCAGTAAAAAGACTAAAAATTACTGAATAACTACCAACGTCCTTTTTCAATAAACTTTCTAAATTCCGACATAATTATTTTGGTTACTGCACCGGGTTTTCCGTTGCCAATAATTTTATTATCAACGTTAACTACTGGCATTATTTCTTTGTTACTTGCTGAGAGGAATAACTCATCGGCTTCATAAAGCTCTCTAATTTTCACTTCCCTCATTTTTGTGGAGTATAACTTTTTACATATATTTAATGACAGCTCCCTTGTTATCCCCGGTAAAGTATCTCCATCGGGGGTTATGATCTCATTTCCCTTAATCAAAAATAAGTTACTTTGTGTTCCTTCATAAACTTTATTGAGTGCCTTGTGGATGTAAATAGACTCGAGTGCACCCTTTTTCCTTGCTAAATCCATTGCCTTAACTGCGTGGATATAGTTTAGGCTTTTTGCCTGTGGAGATTCGCGATTGTAGTCGTAGGTAACTGCCTTTACTCCGTTTTCGTAAAAAGAAGTCGGAAAAGTTTTTCTGTCATTGACTGTAATTACAATTGTCGGCTTTCTACCAAGTCTTATTGTATTTTCGCTTTCTCCACCTGTTATGATTATTCGAATAACTTTTTCTTTACCGTTTTTATTTTTTGCTATAGTTTTATTAATGAGTTTTTCGAGTTCTGGTAAGGTCCAAGGAATCTTTAAACCAATTAATTTAGCCGAAGTAAAGAGCCTTTGGAGATGTTTTTTGATCAAAAATGGTAGGCCATCCTTATAAGTTACAATATAATCAAAAACACCATAACCTCTTACAAATCCTAAATCACCCACACTTATTTTAGTTCTACTTTTGGCGATAAACTTTCCGTTTAAATAGTAAATAGGTTCGTTTAATTTCATAAAAATATTTTTGGATTTTATAACATATATAGTTATATTACAAAATTAGCTTCGTTTGGTGGTACAATTGATTAATGTCTGGAAAAAGAATAGTGCTTTTACACGGTTGGGGGGCGAGTACCCAGAAGCTAGAACCTTTAAAAAGAGAACTTGAAAAGCTTGGTTGGCAGGTAATTTTACCTAAGCTAGCAGGTTTTGAAAGTTCGGCGCCTAAAGAAGTTTGGGGAGTTAAGGAATATTCGAATTTTGTGCGTGAAGAAGCTGTTAAAGTTTTTGGAAAAAAAGGATTTTTTGTTTTCGGTCATTCATTCGGCGGCGGCGTTGCAATTAAATTGGGCGTGGGTAATTTAAAAAATCTTCAAGGGATTATACTTTGTGCAACACGAGGAATTTCGCGAGGTAAAAGTGTGAAACGGTTGCTATTTGCGACTTTGGCGAAAACAGGAAAATTACTTCTCATTACACCCAGCCTGGCAAATAGTTTTAGAAAACTTTTGTATAAAGCAGCTCAAGAGCATGATTATGAAAAAACCCAAGGAATAATGCGCGAAATTTTTAAAAAAGTTATATCTGAAGATTTAAAACCTTTAGTTGCTAAAATAAAAACTCCGGTACTAATTTTATGGGGAGAAATGGATAGGGTTACGCCAATCAAAGATGCTTATTTTATAAAATCAAAAGTTATAAACGGCAAACTTGTTACTTTTAACGCTCAAGGCCATCGGCTTCCTTATGAAAAACCGAGAGAATTAGCAAAAGAAATAGATATATGGCAGACTTTAACGCATTCGTAATTATTTTTTTAATAATATTTATTATTTGGCTTCCCCAAGCTATCTATCAGATATTGGTGTGGAGTTATTGGTGGCAAGTTAAAGAGTATAGGTTAGACAGATTTTGGATATTTTTGAAAACTGCCGATGGGAGGCAAAAATTAGGCCTTAATATTATTATCCTTAAATTTATAGTATTGGTTTTCAGTTTTATTTATATTCCGATTTCTTTGTTACTTTTCTTTTACCAAGACCTAATTCTCATAAAGGATTTATTCCAAAAAAGAGCAAGAAAACCGGTTATTACCAAAAGAATAAATAAAATTTATATTACAGGTTTTTTCGGGATTGTATTAACTATTTTCGCATTTTATTTTCTGGGTTTTCGAAGAGCTTTACTTTTAGGCGAATTTGCTTTGATTCTAACCCCTTATGTCGGTATTCTTTGGACAATACCGATAGTAAAAAGGGTTAAAAAGGAAGAAATACAAAAGGCAAAAGCAGTATTGTCAAAAATAAAACCAACCGTCATTGGTATTACAGGAAGTTATGGAAAGACTACAACTAAAGAATTCGTAGCACACCTTTTATCTCAGAAGTTTATAACGGCAAAGACGGAAGGGAGTGAAAACACGGAATTCGGAATTGCGAGGAAAACTCAAAAAAATGTTTTTAACGGCACGAAGTTTTTTGTCGTTGAAATGGGTGCATATAAAAAGGATGAAATAAGAAAACTTGCAGATATTGTTAATCCTTCGATTGGAATTATAACCGGAATTGAAGAGCAGCATCTTTCGCTTTTTGGAAGTCTGCAAGATATTAAAGACGCCAAATATGAGCTTATCGAGTCATTGCCTAAGGAAGGTATTGCACTATTTAATTTAACAAATGAATACTGTCGGGGTCTATATCAAAAAGCAAGACAAGCAAACAACTCTTGGAAAATTCTAGGATATTATGCAGGGCAAAAAAGGATTAATTTTAACGAAAAACCAGACATCGTCCTTACTCCAGAAAAAATAAGTTCCGCAGGTTGTGAATTTGAATTAGAGTACGAGAATGAAAATAAAAGATTTTACGCTCCAATTAAAGGATTGCATCTTTTACAGAATTTGGCAGCTGCTATATTAGTAGCCAGACAGTTCGGATTAAGCTGGAAAATGATTAAACGAGGCATTGAGACGCTTGTGATGCCTGAGGGTACGATGAATGTTTACCGTATTAAAAATAATGTTTTAGTCATTGATGATTCAAGAAACAGTAATCCGAGCGCTTTTTCTTCGGCGCTAGATTATTTATCATTAATAGAAGGGAAGAAGAAGGTAGTAATTACAAACGGAATTATCGAATTAGGTGATAGTTCAGATTACATACATTTCCGACTCGGCAAAGAAATGAAGCACTCAATTGATAAAATATTGCTTACCAACAAGGATTTTTATGAAAGTTTCAAAAAGGGGTTAGGAAAGTATATATATAAACTTGTGTTGATAGATGAGAGGTTTGCATTAAAAAATATCGAAAAAATCTTAACAGAAGGGAATTGTGTGGTACTTCTGGAAGGTCGATTGCCCAGTCTATTAACTCAAAAATTTAAAAACTAAATGTTAAAAACTATTTCAATTTCCCATTCTCCAAATGCTCAAAAAGATGATATCTTGTTGGCATTAAAAATACTTTTTTCTCCAATTTCCTGGTTTAATTTTCGTGAGACCGAAAAGCTGGAACGGGAGTTTGCCTCATATTTCGGAAAGGATTATAAAGCGTTAGCAGTTAATAGTGCCCGAAGTGCCGAGTATTTAATTCTTAAGTCTCAAAATATCGGACAAGGTGATGAAGTAATAGTTCAGGGATTCACTTGTGTAGCGGTTCCGAATAGTGTGCTTTGGAACAGTGCTAATCCTGTATACGTAGATATAGACAACACTTTTAATATTGAAGCGACTGATTTAAAAAGAAAAATTACAAAAAAAACCAAAGCAGTTATAATTCAACATAGTTTTGGAATTCCGGCAAACATAACTAAAATTAAAAATGCAGTTGCCAATAAAAAGATTTTGATTATCGAAGATTGTGCCTTGTCGCTTGGCGCAAAATATAATGGAAAAAAGGTCTGCACTTT
>Ga0209542_10008746_pt1 | contig 18798 bp, 23 predicted proteins | sample RifCSPhighO2_01_FD_184028 | JGI IMG/M metagenome (GOLD analysis project Ga0209542, IMG submission 184028) | Soil microbial communities from Rifle, Colorado - Rifle CSP2_plank highO2_0.1 (SPAdes) (version 2) | ecosystem: Environmental > Terrestrial > Deep subsurface > Rock core/Sediment ...
GGAAAATTCTTTCGCAGCGTAGGAAATACAACTACTGAAGCCGTCCAGCACTACATTACTTCTTCTCAACCTTGGGTTTGTTAATTTATTTTTTAACATTTTATCTATTGATACCTCGCCCTTTAGGGCGGGGTTATTCATCTTTATATTAATTAAATTTTTATTGCTTCTTTTCATCTTTTAATTTCTTCTTCACTAAATTTATTAATTTATTTATAATCTTCTTAATTTCTTCTTTATGATTTATATAGAAATTTCCACTTTCTTTTCTTCCATAATAAACCGTGCCATGCCTAAATTTGCGCATATTCTCTAAAATTTTAATTTCGCCAGAATCTAAATCATATTTTTTTGATAAAAATTGTATAAGAGATACATGGCTTAAGGTTTTATATCCTTCAAGGTACATAATTGATGTGATAAGTTGAGTAGCTATTTCATAATATTCTTCTAATAATTTATATGAAACACTTTCTGGAATTAGTTTTATTATTATATTTAATCTTTCTTCAGCCATCTCAAACAAATCCCTAGCTCTAGCTTCATCTTTGCTTATTTTGAAAATTTCTTTAGATTCTTCCATATAAGACCCACCCATTTTTTACATTATCTTTAACACTTCCTTCGAGTTCGCTGATATCTTTAATAAACGTTACATGCAATTTTCTTAAGAGTTTCTTTTCATATTTTTCTAAGTCAATCTCTTTTTTAACCTTGCTGACAGCTAATAAATCTATATCGCTCCATTCTATATCCTCTCCTCTTTGATATGAGCCGAAAAAAATCAATGTTTTTGGGGCGATTTTATTGATTATTATATTTTTAACATCAAATAAAGAATACAAATTATACGCTTGTTTATAAAATAAAAATTTTTCATTTTCGTGGTTGGCTACAAAACCATTAAACGGCCTAGATTCTTTTTTTATTATCAAATTTTCTTTTTCAAGTTCTTTAATATGGTTTCTGACAGATGTCTGAGCCAGTGAAATGCTCTTGCTTATTTCTCTGATAAAATGTATCTTCGTCGGCTCCTTGAAAAAAACTTCCAAAACTTTAATATAACTACATTTTTGTATCATATGATATATTTATATTGATAAGGATATATAAATGTATCCTTTAATTTTTACTGCCTCTCTATTAAAACTAAATTCTCGCCAATATTTTTTTTAATAGTCAGTTTTACTTTCCCGTTAGTATTTTCTATGCAATAAGGATTTTCATTCTCTGTTATCTTAATAAGATCTATATGCTCTATTTTTTTAGAAGACAAGCCCTCTACAGCGTCTGTTGGATAAAACAAGATATTATGAGATAATGAGTCAGTTCCAAAATTTAAATTCTCATAAATCTGCTGGTTTCTTCCTTCTGCTGAAGCTGCAAAGTCAACAAAACACACTTTTTTTATTTTTCCAGGAAGCAAATATTCCTGCTGTTCAGATACTTTAGAAGATTTCCAGGCTTTATTTATGTCATCTTGTAAATCATCGTAAAATTTTGCAGTTTCTGTCTGCTGGCCGATTCCAATAAATGCCCTTACAGCATAGAATCCGACAACAAGAAAAATAACTATTAATATAATTGAAAAAATCATTCCAAAAGACAGTTCTGTTTGGCCTCTTTTTTCAGCTAACATAAAAAATAAAATGAAAGATTACTTATAAATCTTTATCAAATTTTCAAATATTTATCCAATATGCTCTCTGACTAATTTTTCAATTTCTTTAAAACTCCTATTTCTATTTGCATTAAAGAACAAATAATCTTCAATCCTTTTATTTTGAGGGGAATAGGCGCTTAGGCTGTAAATATTAGCTTCTATTTTATCATGCAAAACCCTCGTTAAAGCATACAAAATTCCAGGCCTATTTTGCTCGCACTTAAAACAAAGTTTGTAATAACCCTGCCTTTGCAAATGCTCTAAACTAACATCTTTTGATAATGATCGTAAAATTTCCTCCGGATTCCTATAAATAAAAGTTTTATTGGCAATGGCGCTTTCCAATTTATTCATTAATTCTTTAATGGATTTTTTAGGAGGAACAAAATCAAAGAAATCTAGAGCAAGATTATGCCCTGAAAGAGAATAAGCATGTGCCTGTCTTATATTAACATCTTCTTCACAAAAAATTCCTGCTATCACTGCTAATAAACCAGGATAATCGACTGAGATAATGTTCATGATATCTGCATTGTTCATATAATATGCCCTGACTATTGGTTTTTTATTAGAGTCAACCTTCTGCAATAATGGAACCCAAGTCATAATTTGATTGGCGTATCTGCCACTCCTGAAATCAGATCCCAGATCTTCAGCAATTGACTGCCCCTCTTCATCCAATGCCAGTGGATCATAAGGCAGTTCTTCACGCCTTCCTAAAATCCTGTTTGTAGCTTTAGTTTTTAATTCTTCAATATTCTGCCAAAGATGGGGCTCGTCTTTCTTCTCAACAAAGCCGTAATCAGCATGCGTAAATAAAAATAAGGATCTTAAATAATTAACATCTCTGCATTTTTCAACTAAATCTGTTACAGTTGCATGATCATTCAATCTTGATTTTCCAATATCAATAAGAAGAGAGTGGTTTCTTACAAGAAAATAAGCCATTTCAAGTATTTCTTGCGGGAAAGAATACATATCTCCCAGCCGCTTAATATAATTTTTTAAATCAATAGAATAAACTCCCTTCATTTCTTCATCTATATAAGGAATCCTCTTAATAAGTAAAGCCAGTTTTATTGCAGCAGTATAATCTTGGGATAAAAGAGAATACTCTTTGGCAAAAGAGGATGTAGGAGATTCTTCAGAAATAAGTTTTTCAAGAGTTGCAATTTTCTGCCTTGCAAATCCTCCTTCAGTCAGGTTGGATGCTCTACACTGAACATCATTAATTGATGATTCCAATTTTGAATATCCTGGTAAGAGTTTTTCTAAGGCATTTAATTCAAATAATTTCTGCACAGTATTATAAAAAGATCCTTTTTCTTTTAATAATTCTACAAAAATAGAGTTTGGCTCAATCCATTCATGCACAGATTTTAGAGTTGAAAGATACTCTGCAGGATTTATTTGGAGCCCTCTCCTTTGAGAGATTAAAAGTAAAGAAAATAATTTTTTGTTGCGTTCTTCTGCTGTTTCATTTGTTGTTTTCTCTTTAAAATAAAGCCCTTGAAATCCATAAAGAATTTCATTTCCAAGAAAAACCCCTTTATTTAACTTCTCATACATCTTGCTTTGAGCAAACTGATAAATTTTCCTTCTTGCAAAAAGCAGTCTTTCTCGCACATCTTCATTTAATGCAGCAAAATCATCTCTTTTTAATAAGTCGTCATTAATATGGTCTGTTTCTTTCTTTTGTTGGGTAAAACCAAAATCTCCTCTTTTTTTCTGCTTGTTTAAATTCAGCCAAGACCGCAATTGCAGTAAAAATTCATAGCTTCCCAAAACCTCTTCAGGAACTTCCCTGCTATGATAAATTTGTGTTATTGGAATAAAATGCTCTGACGCCTCCATCCACATAGCTACTTGAAAGTTTCTCAAACACCCGACCCCTTTCTTCAAATTACAAACCTCTATGTTGTCTATAGAATGCGGATATTTCTGCTGCACCTCTTCAAGAAAAGCAACGTTATGCAAGAATAATTCTAGTGAATTATAATTTTTCTTGAAGGTTTCATTAATCTCATCAGCAAAATCCCGACTGCCTGCAAGAAACCTCATATCTAAAAACTGATTAAGTTCCTTTTCAGTAAAACTCTGCAAATCACTAATTTGATGCACTAGCGCAGAATGAGAGTCTAAGAAATATTTTTGTTCAGCCCCATAAATTATACTTTCTTTATATGCTTCTGCAAATTCCTCTGTAATTCCCTCTAGATTGTTTACAATAAGCTTTAAATCAACATCAGAGTTAGGATTCATTTCTCTTCTTCCATAGCCCCCAACAGCTAAAAGAGCAAATTTTGAATTTTTCTCTTTTTTACTAAAAAATTCATTTTGAAGATTATCAAACCATCTCTTAATAAAAATATCATATATTAGTGATCTTTCGTGGACAATTTCAAATCCGCTTAATGAACCATCAAGAATTCTGCTATTATTGCAATGAATTGCTTTTTCAAAGGCATTAAATGGACCGAGATTATCAATCAGTGCTTTTAATTGACCTTCTGTAAAAAAGCCCATTATAAAATAATAGTAAATAGCTTTATATTTATTTATGGATTAAAATATATCTTTTTATGTCCGAAATGTTGGAGGCGAAAACCACACGCTTTAGCGTGTGGATGAAGCCATTTCGGAGCACAAGAAAATGCGCTGCATTTTCTGTGCAGAAAATTCCTTTTAAAGAATTTTCTTGCATCCTAAAATTCAAGGAATTTTTGATTAAAGATACCAACAGCATTAATATTTCCAAGTTTTGTAGTTGGCGTGGTTAGAAATAATTTCAATGAAGATACAGCAAGCAATAAATCCCCCTCAGCTAAATCAATCATATTATAAAAGAGCCAAAAGGCCTTGCAATTACACTGCATTCTGTTCCTAAAGTAGGCCTGTTTCCATATATGTCTTTGCATTTAATGTAATAAGTTTTGTCTGTTTCCCAGCCCAAATAATGCTCTAATCCATTTATATCTCTTATTGTATTTCCGTCTTCAAATAAATATACACAGTCATCCTCAGAGTAAACACATTCTGCCTCTTCATTTGTTACTATCTTAAGGTTTGTTCCTTCATGGTAAACTCTTGCAATAAGAGGCTCTACATAATCTGATTCTATTATAAAGCTTGTTGGAGCTGTTACAGCGTTTCCTCCAATATCAATGCATCTTACATAATAAGTATAGCTTCCTGCTGGAAGGAATATTTGTGTTGAATGTGTCGCTGATGGCGCGCTTTCTATAAAGTCTGTATATGGCCCGTTCATATTTAAGCTATAACTGCATAGAGAAATGCCGTCGTTAAATCCTGCAAATGTTGTCGCTGTCAGTGTTACAGGAACTCTTGCTGTATTCTCTTTAATTGTTTCATTAGGGCCGATAGATGTTATCTGCAGAGGCCTTGTTCCTTTAAGCACAAGGTCATAAGATTCTTGATTGGCAATTCTTTCATCCCTGCTAGCTGCACTAGGATTATCCAGGCATCTTATGTAAACATGGTTGTCCTTGTCGCTTTCCAAGCCGTCAACTATTCCTGTGCACATAAATAACATTTGGGCATTGAATTCTATTTCATTGTCTCTGCAGCTTAAATCATTTTCCATATTATCATAAGATTTATCCTCATGGCTCCATTTGCATTCAGCCCATTCGTTTGTATAAACATTAATTGGCATTTCAGTTATGTTTGAGGAGAAAGGCATGCCTGATGAAGGGTCTGTATCAACAATTAAAGGAGGTGTTGTGTCCGGGCTTTTATCAATGCAGAATTTGAATATAAATTCTCCTGGATTCCAGTTTCCATTTTTGTCCTGGCATCTTACTGCTATCGCATATTCTCCGCCTGTTAAAATTTCCATAGCTTCGCTGTTTTTTACATCTTCAGGCAGTTCTGCGAGAGCTTCTTCAGAAATCTGAGCAAGGCTCATCTGCTGTATATGTTCCTTCTTGAATAATGTGCTTCCTCCCATATAATAGCTCATTTCATCAAATGTCGGCTTTCTTACAAAATCTGTTTTGCACTGAGCAGGCTCGCTTGAATTTAATCCAAAAGTGAATGGTGTAAAAGCAGGAATGCATCCTTCTGTTGAATCAGTGTTGAAAATTTGTATTTCAACACCCCTGTCAGGAGGTGAGATGACTTCTGCTTCATTATATATATACCTGTAATTGCTAAGCAGAGCTTCATCAAGAGGCCTTAATACAGGAGGAACAGCATCATCTTGATTGACCCATACGCAAGTTTCTTCTTCTGTTCCTGGATTAACTAACTCACATGCCTGTCCTAAGGATCTGCATTGATATTCTGAACATGGAAGAATTCCCTGCTGGCCGCATTTTTCACAATTGCTTCCGCCTCTAGGCGGCTGCCATACATGGCCCGCATAAACAATGCTTTTTTGTTTTGCTGTCTGGAACAATGCTAAAAAAGCAAGCCCTGCAACACCTGCTCCAACAAGAGCAGATTCTCCTAAACCAAAACCTGCATATTTTGCTGCTCCTTCACCTGCAAATAAGCCAAGAGCAAGTGAACCAGTTGCAAGATAACCAATATCTTTGTCTTTTTCAGGAAGAACTTGTGTAGCTAATAAAGCTGCAGCAGAAGCCCCTCCAAACATCCAGGCAATCAAGCCTGCATTATCATCACTAAATCCACATTTATTTGTTGATGTTTCTCTGCCAGTTTTTTCATCTTTTACTTTAGTTGATTTACATATTTGGTCTTCTTGAAATATTTTTGATTCTCCGCAAGCTCCATCTACTGCATTTTCCGCGCCTGTACATTGATTCAGGCATTCTCCATTTACACATGTTTGAGTAGCTGTGCATGCAGTGCCACAAGCTGAAGCTGTTGAATCACCAGGTGCTGAAACAGAAGTTTCTTCTTTACTACCATCTAAAGCTTCGGTATCAGGACAATTTGAAGTAGAATATGTTCCGGGATATCTACTAATTCTACTAGTGCAAACGCTAGGAGGTAATGCAACGCCTGCAACACAACTACCCTTTGTAAATTTACCATAATGCCATATGTCATTTTCTAGTTGATCTACACAAGTTTTTGTTCCCTCAACTGGCAAACTCGCCAATGTTCTCCCCTCCCCACTCACAACTCCAATCTCACTTCCTAAAACATAAGCAAAAGCGATTGTGCTGATTACCAATAAGAAAATCTGGCTTAATGCCATGCTTTTTCCAGCTTTGCTCATGTTTTTATTAATTTTATTTTTTTGCATTTTAAAATCCAAATAATTTTTCGTAGTCTTTATGATTAATCCAATCTAATACTAGAGCAATGATTTCTATTTTATCTGGTGTTGCAATTGAGTACAGCATCCTCCATCCCTGTGGTAGATTATAAATCCATAAATTATTAATGCTGTATTTTTTAATGAATCTTTTTGGAATTAAATTCTTTTTGACATTTCTTCCGCAGAAAACATTTCTACTGATTTCTTCAAATGCTTTTTCTATCTGCCTATAAACCTCTTTATCTTTTTCTTTAATATCTTCAAATGCACTCTTTAATTTTTTTTCAGCGAACACTATTTTTCCTTCTTTTTCCATGTCAGATCAAACCTCTTTTTGTATTTTTGCCCAAGTTCAGGGTTCCATATATAAACAACATAACCGGCTGAATCATAGGCAATTTTATTAATGCTTTCAAGATATTCCATTATTACTTGAAATGTCTGCCACATCGCCTTTCTTGGCAATCTTTGGAATATTTGCGTTTTTGTATACTCTCCGCTGTTTTCGTAAATAAATTTTTCAACCATCAAAACAGTCTGAAGTGTTGGAGACCTTTCAACATTTCTTTTTTTATATGCGTTTATATTTTCCATTATGATTATATCAATTGATATTATTTAAACTTTTCTATTTTTTCAATAGCCTCAAATATATTTCTAAGATAAAGATTATAATCTGACATATTCTGCCTCATTTTTTACATATTTTAATTCTGGAAAGAGATTCTTTTCAATTACTAAATCAACTTTTCTTTTGAAAATTCTTTCTAAGAAAGATATTAAATCCATATAATCATCAAACTCTATTTTATCAAATGTAACTAAAATATCAACATCACTTTTTTTATGCTGTTTGCCTTTAGCAAAACTTCCGAAGATTCCAATTTTTTTTACTCCATATCTCTTTAGAATTTCTTTTTTCATTTCAATTTTTTTTATTATTTCTCTTTTGTTCATCTTTAAGTTCCCACCCCAATCTCGCTTCCTAAAACATAAGCAAAAGCGACTGTGCTGATTACCAATAAGAAAATTTGGCTTAATGCCAGTGCGCCTTTTTTGTTTATCATCTTAATACCATCCTACTTCATTATTTAGTTCAGAATTTACTGAGTATTCTCTTCCAATTTTTTCTCCAGGAGTTCCTGCATAATTATTTTTAATTCCGCAATCTCCAAGCGCTTTTGATTCTGTTCTTCTGCTGTTTATCCATTCTGGCTTCAGATTTTTATTTTTGTCAAAGCAGTCTTTTCCTTTTTTTTGGTATTTTATTCCAAATAAACTATCCCAAAGCTTTTCCTTGTATTCAGCAACACAGTTGTCATTGACAAGAGCGCAGACGCTTTCGGCTTCTCCAACTTCTGCAGGTGTTCCTGCACCGGTTGTTCCTGTTATTCCTTCACCGCTCCAGAACTTTAAGCCAGGAGCAAATTTCGGAACGCAATTAACTTTTCCAGAATCTATCCACGTGCAGTCCCTTAAATCAGTATTTTCGCAGTCATTAAATCCTGTTTGCAGAACACAATCTTTCCATCTGTTTACACGGCATGTAGCTGTCTTGAAAGCTCCGCCTGTTTCAGTTGCCCTTGGGTTATTTATGTCTGCTGACTGTATGCATACTTCCTGCCTGAAATCAGCGCATGGCTCAACTAAAGCTTCTCCGTCATAGCATACAACCCTAAAATACCTGCTTCCAGGAAGATTTTGTGTTTCGAGATCTCTTGGATTAAATTCATACTGCATTATGCCGTTAACAACACTAATAGAGCTTGTTCCTCCAGAGCTTGCACACACGCTTTCACCCTGCCTCAATTCTTCATATTCCGGAGTTCCATCGCCGTTAATATCAACATTCTTGCAGTTCAAATCAGCGCAGTAATTGTCCCCTCTTTCTTCTTTGCAGGTGCTTCCAAAATAATAATCGCAGTTTCCGCATGCATTATCTTTGCCTATGTTCGCCTGGCCTGCTCCGCAGCTTTCTGCTTTTGAAATTATTTCATGCCAGTAATTATTGTTTATATTAACTTGCTCGTTTGAATTATAAATATTAGCAAGGTTTCCGCAGGAATCTAAATAAAAGACTTCATCTTTTCCTTCTACACAGGTTGTTTTTTCAGTTGGAGTGCAGTCTGTTTGCAGGTCTGGGTTTGTGCATAATTGATTTTCATAAAATTCTGTTTCTGTCCCTAATGCAATGCACTCTTCTTTTGTCTGCATTTTGCATGTTCTTGAAAATTCTTCTTGGAAAACACACGCTCCCATAACTTTTTGCCTTGCGCTTGATATGCATGTAACTTCATCCTGAATGTCTGTCCTGAAATCTATATCAAGCCCGTATTGCGTCGCTAATTTTCTGCATCTGGTTCCAGTAACAAATGCTGCCTGGTCCCCTATTAAACAGCATCCTAAACTGCATTCAGGAATATTTTCAGAACTTCCTGCTCTCCAGAATCCGCCCTCTTCTTCATTGCATGCCATTTGAGGGGAATTTTCAATGCAGACTCCTTGATTTCTATCAAGGCATGTTCCTAAAGCGCAATAGCTTGTAGATGCACATCCTGTTGGCTGTATATTATATGCCGTATTGCACTCGCTTTGGTCTGGCGTATCAACGCACCATGTATCATCATTGGTTCTTTCACAGCAATAAGAAGTGCTTACTACTTCTCCTGCAACCTGAGCAATTGCAAAATATCCTAAAAAAATAATTCCCAATAAGAAAACTATGCTCATCACTAATATTTTTTTGTTAATTATCTCGTTCATTTTATATAAATTAATCCTCCAACAATTAAAATTTCTAAAGCAGATAATAAAAAAGATATTAATGCCTTTTTTTTAACAATAGATAATGCTATAGCCAATATATTGAAGCTTGCCAAAATTAATAATACTATTTCTAAATTCATTTTATAAACTCCTGTATTGTGGAAACAATAATACCTATAAGGGCTGTCAATATTCCTCCAAACCAAACAAGAATATTATTGTTTAATATAATCCCAACTCCAAGCGTTCCAATGCCTAATACTCCAAACATAATCACAAAAATCCCTAATATTAATCTAAGCTCTATTTGTCCTTTTTTATTTATCATTTTATTTATGCTAACCCATATCCAGGAGGCAAGGCAATGCTCCTTGATGCAAACTGGAATTTATTTCCTGTATTTCTGTCAGTTAAAATGTAAATTGTTGAGCCTTCGCCCTGCACAATTTTTTCAACTTTTAAGTCATGATAAATGTTCATGTAGTCTGTTGTTTCAGCATCTCCAATGCTAACTTCAAAGCTTATTATGCTGGTAGCTATACTTAATAGTTCATAAAGATTATTGTCCAGCAATATAACAAATTTTTCAAATCTCTGAGGCTCTTCCCCTTTGCTGACAGTTAATAGAGTGTTCAGTGTTAGAACGACTTTTTTTGGAAGAAGTTCCAAATTCATAGCCCCTTCAATATTCCTTAAATCAGCATCTAAATCATAAGTGTAGCCCTCCTCTTCATAAAAATTCTGCATTTCATCAAAACACTCTGTGACTTTCCCAGAAATTCCATTTTTAATTTCAGAAGTTACATGATTGAATATCAACGGCTCCTGCACAACACATGGAACATAATACTGCGAGGTATAGCATAAATATTTCAGCTTTTCTCCTTTATATAAAATATAATGTTTTGGATCCAAGTCTCCTCCTTGGCTTGAAATTTTTTCAACAATTTCTGTTAAATTTTCCTCTAAACAGCTCTGAAGAATGCCTGCTGGATTTTCAACTCTTGCAGGAGGCGCTGCGCCAGGAAGAATCTGAGGATAAAATAAGAAAATCAAAACTCCTGCAACAGCAATAACAACAGCAATTACAACAAAAATAGCCAGCTGCGCTTTTTTATTTTTATTAAATAAAGATAAATCTAAAATACAATTATTTTCCCTCTTTTTCATTTTAAAAATTTCCTATTTTTATTATCGTAGTTTTTTCTACTATCATAGTTTTCTTTTACATTGTAGCTTTTCTTTTTCTAAAAGAAAAACCCATTTTCATATTCTCTTTAATGAATTTATCTTTATAAATATTTCATTGAAGTTATTTTTTATATAACTTGGAGTTTTCTTTTATTTTTGACTAAAAAATAAAATTTTAATTTTCCTGCTGATTAATTATCTCTTTAACTTTGTTTACAAAACTTATTGCCTTTGTCCTGAGAGTTTCTGCTTCATTAGCATCAAAAATCTTTTGTGTTGAATAGCTTGCTTTATTTCTTTTGGTTTTTGCTTCAATATAATAAAGCACTTCTTCTTTTTCTATAGTTGTATTTCCAACAATCTCAATTTCTTCTCTGCTTAGTTCTTTTTTATAGAATTCTCTTATTAAAATAAGAAGTGTAACAAGATGGTCTTTTGTTGAATATCCTTTCAAAGCGCATAAAGCAAGAGAAGCATGGTAAATTGAATAATAAGCACTTACGATTGCCTAGTCGTTAAAATCTTTTAATTCCATAGTGGATTTTACAAATTTGAGATTATGGTCTGCCTTATCAATATGGCCTTGAACAAGCTCATTAGTCTCTGTCTCTTTCTTTATTTTCTTAGTTTTGAGATATTTTTGAAAAGCTGTTTCTCTTTTCTGTTCATTATCAAGCCATATTTCCCAAATTTCTTTAGCCATTTAATACCTCTTTGTAAAATTTATCGTTTCCGGTTAAAGGAAAGCCTGTTTTTATTGCATGTATAATTACTTTGTCTTCTTCTCTAATTATCTGTTCTTTAAAAGAGTCAAAGTCTATTATAAATGTTTGAATTTTAACGCCAGTTGTTGCTTCTATATCCTGCTTTAGTTTACTTTCTTTTGCTTCTTTTTTGTTATATATCAATAGAATATCTATATCACTTTCTTTTCTAAAAGTTCCTTTCGCTGTTGAGCCAAAGATTAAAGCGATTAAAGGCTTAACTTTAAGCTTGTCTAAAAATTCAGAAATTGCTCTTTTTCTTTCAGAAGGAAGTTCATTAAACCCTTTATAATCAAAATAAGAGAAAATCGAATAAATCTGAATGTTTTTTGGATTTATTCTGTAAAAAGTATTGCCTATCTTTTTAGTGGATATGATAAGATTATTCAACTGTAAGTTTTTGAGATGTTTAAGCGTAGTGTTTTGAGTCAGCTTTGTTTCCCTAAGTATTTCGCTAAAATAAATCTCTTTTTTCCTGTTTCTATAAAAACATTCAAGTACTTTTTCCTTTCCTTTACCAAATAAATTATTGTTCATTTTATGTACAATATTGTACACTTAATGTACTATATAAATGTTTCTATTTATTTTTTTTATAAACCTGTCTTTTGATAATTCTCTTCTCACTCCTCAAAATAACCAGCAGAAACTTTTGCAAGGCATTTTATCAATGCTTCAATCATCGTCGGCTTAACTTCAAATCATAATAAAAAGGCTTATATACTTAGACCTTATTATTAAAATATGGAAACTGAAAAAATAAACACTAAAGAAATTATAGTCCGGTTATCTAGACTTCAATCTGATATAAACTTTGTAAGAGAACATATTGAAGATATAACTTTAACAGAAGATGATTTAGAGTCCATTGAAGAAGCTAGAACGGATTTAAAAGAAGGAAAAACAAGGAGACTGTAATTCTCTAATGTATTTCATAGATCTTTCTCAATATACTCAGAAATTTCTGGATAAAATTGATTCTCACATAAAAGAAAGAATTGAAAACACATTAAAGAGATTAGAAAATAATCCTGTTCCAAGCGACGCCAAGTTTATAGGAAGAGAAGGCGGAGAGAAAATTTTTCGTTATAGAATTGGGGATTATAGAGCATTGTATTCTATTAATGAGAATAAAAAGATTATTCTAGTAATGAAAATCGATAAACGGTCAAGAGTTTACGATTAAACATTAAAAAGAGCATAATTCTCTTCTTACTCCTCAAAATAACCAGCAGAAACTTCTATTAAACATCCAGAATTTTTGTTTTCAAAAATATCCTTGCATTTAATATAATAAACTTTGGTTGGGTTCCAGCTTGCTGAATGCATTTTTGGTCTTTTATTCGCATAGGTTCTTGATGCTCTTAAAGAATGTCTTCGCATTTTCTAGGCTTTTATTGGCTGGCTCAAGATTTGCCTGTGATAATTTTTGATAAGTAAATGCTCCTCTCTTTTTTCTTTCAGTTTTAAATATCCCTAATAGTGTTTCCGCTTTTACTAAAATCTCTTCATATATCTTCAAAAGGTCCTTAGTTACAATCCCTAATTCAACCAATTTTTTAAATTCATCATAAGTTTTTTTATGCTCTTCTGGGGCCTCTGTTTTAATTCCTTTCTTTGCAAGGTACGCTTTAGCTGAATAGAAAATGCAATAATAAGAATGTGATATAACTGCACTATAATATGTTTCTGGCTCTTCAATTTTAAATAGATTAACTTGAGTGTCTTTATTTTTGCTAATAACTAAAATAATCTCTGCTATTTTAATTTCATTATTGGCTCTTTCAGTATATAAATTATAATTTAAATCCATGTTTTATGCCTTCTTTTAATAACGAATAAAATATCGCCGAATTATGAATTGCTAAATTCTTTCTCGCTATTTCCTTTCCTAAATTCTCATAGTCAACTGTTAACATCTCTAGAAATTCTTTCTTAGTTATTGCATGGCCCTCAATTTTTAAAAACGATTTTAATTCCATTGATTTAAAGACAGCCTCTATTATTTTTCTTTTATTCTCCTCTTCAATAAAAACCACTATATCTAAATCAGAGTCTTTTTTCTGTTCTCCAATTGCATAAGAGCCGAAAATAATTATGGAATAAAATAAAGTATGCTTGTCTAAAGTGTTTTTAAGCTCATTTATTGTTTTTATCGCTTGTTTTGGCAGAATTTCTTTATTAAAAATTTCAAAATATAAATAAAACTTTTCATTTTTATAATTAATAGAATAGAGTTTAGATGTCCCTATAGTTTTTTCAATTATCAGCTCTTCCTTAAGGAATGCCATAACTGCATTTTGAATAACAGAATTAGACTTCTCTTTGGACAATCCCTTAATTTCCTTATAAGTGTATTCCTTGAAAACGTTTTTTTGCAGTAGATTAAATATCTTAATCTGTTTTTTTGTTAGCATCCGGTTAATTATACCTATTTTTAAGTATAATTATACCTATTTTTAGGTTTATAAATCTTTCTCCTCTTCAATTCAATCCTCAAAATAACCAGCAGAAACTTCTATTAAACATCCAGAATTCTTGTTTTCATATATATCTTTGCATTTAATATAATAAACTTTAGTTGGATTCCAGCTTGCTGAATGCATTTTTGAAAATGCTGTTGTCATAGATGTTCCATTCCCTATATCAAATCTGCAATTGTCAAAGCGGTAATAGCATTGGGCTTCTTCGTCTGTATTTATCTTCAGACTGCTTCCTTCAAGAGATACTCCTGTTAACGATGGTGAATTAACATCCACGCTTAAATTAAATACAATTGCTCCTGACGCATCATTTTCAGCAGCATCTACACATTTTATAGGAAGATTAAATTCATTAACTCCATCAACAAGGTCGTAAAGATTCCAATAAGGCTGTTTGTGGTAAGTATCAGGGGTTCCAGGAAATCTAGACCAGAAATCATTATTAAAAAAGGAGCAGTCTGCAACACCCCCATAAGCCCCGCCTGTTGTCCACACTTCTAAATCTTTTGTAACAGTTCTATCTGCTCCTGTAATAATCCCTTCTGGAAGAGTTGCTGTTATTTCCAAAGGTGTTTCTGTTACAATCAAGCTGTATTCAAAATCTTCTGTATTTACTCTTCTTGTTTCATCATCTTCTTCAAGCCATGGAAGGTTTTTGCATTTAATGTAAATTTTATTTTCTCCTGGAGTTAAATCAGTCATTTCTTCGTCGCATTTCCATCCGATATTTCCCTCTTTATCAAAAGGCCTTGTAACACACGTCATTTCCTCTGCCATATCTTCATAAGCAACATCTTTTTCTTTAGACCATTTGCAATCTGCCGGCTTATTTACCCATAATGAAAACAAATTTTCAGTTGTGTTATATTTCAAATAACTTCCTTCAGTAGGCGAAAATTGTGTTATATAAGCAGGAGTTGGATTTGGCTCTGAAGAGATGCAGACATCAACGACAAAAGGGTCAAAGTTGTATAATCCATTGAAGTTTTCGCAGGTCAAATACATTTTTAATTCTCCAGTATATCCTCTTTCTACATCTCCCTCTGTATAATAAGATTCAATTGCGCTTACTCCTGGCATACTTACTGTAAACGTGTGGTTTCTTCTGAATATAAAATCAGTTTCTCCTGGGCCAAGCCCTATGTCTCCAATTTCTCCAACACTTATATTAGCATTATCACCACTTACAGGGCCTGTTGGCCTTGTCCAACTCCAAGAGCATTTTGAATACTGGTCTGTTGCTATTTCAAATTCAACAGGCTCAAACTCAGGAATGCATTCTCCTGAAGTTGTTGTTAAATCAGTTTTATAATTTTCAGGTGTGGCCATCTCATATCCTTCTGTTAATGCTTTGGCATCAATTATATTAGGCGCATTTGTGTCAGCAATGTCTATTGCGACACAATGGGGATTTTCTTCCTCTCCTTCATTCAGCATTTTGCACTGCAATCCAAGACTTTCACATCTGTATTTTGTGCAAGGCCTCCAAGGGTCTGCATTGCACTTCTCGCAGTCTTCTCCTCCTAAAGGAGCTTCCCATGGGTCGCATTTGAATGTGGCATCTTTATTTTCATGTTCTCCAAGGCCAGCAGTTTCAATATAGATTATAACAGCAGTTCCGAGTCCTGCAGCAATACCCGCAGCCCACAACTGACCAGTGCTTAATGAAGCATAAACAACATCAGAAGTTGTAGCTAAAACTAAAACTCCTAAACCAGCTCCAGCAACAGCCCCAGAAATTACCATAGCATCTGCAGCTGCTCCATGTATACCAGATTGTTTTGCTAATTGTGAACCAGCATATGCTCCGATAGCAGCACCGATAACAGCGGAGGCGTATGGAGCAACTGTAATCCAAAATCCTGGATTAGTAGAAGCTAAAGAAAATCCCGGACTGCCAGCAGGAGAAGTACCTCCACTAGCAAGATAAGCACTAGTCCATGGGGGGAATAAAGGAAAACCACCACTTACCACCTCAATCCCTTGAATTAAACTTAAAGGAATAAATGTAGCAATTGCAGAAGCACCGGCTGTAATTGTTAATATTAATGGAAGAATTGTCCCAAAAATTCTAATATCTCTTGTATCTTCCGGTTCTCCTTCTCCAACACTCGGCCTGACTTCTCCTGGTGTTCCTAATAAAGATGCAAGATATTCTGCTGTCTGAGGAGAAACTTTTTGTCCTGCAACAGGGTTGGCATTTTCTCTGTAATTTTCATAAGTTACCCAGTCTGCTAAATTAGATCCTGGTTTTATATATCCTCCTGCACCCATATTTCCTAATTGGCCTGGCTCTCCTAAATAATTAACATAATCCCCGCAGTCTCCTAAAGAAGTGCAAAAGTCGCTCATTTTGTCTCCATATTCTAAATTTCTGCAATCTTGATTAAAAACATCCACCCAATTTGTTTCAAACAAGTTTGTTTGCTGCCTTTCCCTGACAACTGTACAAGGAATTTCTGCAGTTGAGCACACTCTTGAATTATAGTCTGCTTCTGGCGGTATGTCTGACGATAATTCAATTCCTGCTTCAGCAAGGTCATCATAAGGATTTAAGTCAAACCCAATTGGATATTTTGGAAGGCAGAAATCAAAATTAAATCCTCCAGACTGCCCGACTCTAATATATTTCATTTCGCAATGTGCATTTGCTTCGCAGTTTTCTTTTACTGTTGCACGATCAGTATTATATCCATAGCATAACTGCGCCTGATTTGGAACGCACCTTCCAATAGACCTTGTTTTGCCTGTTGCTTCTTGTTTTATTTCTGTAACCCCACAAACCTCGCTTCTCATGTCCCCGCATTTGTCCATTCTTACTTCTCCATTAAGGCAGCTTGCAGCATAATGCTCACTGCCGACAACATCAGTGCTGTTGCCTATTTTGCCGTAATACATGCACCAGGTGTCCCCATGAAGCTTGTCTTCTGATTCTAAAGTTTCTCCTGTTTTATCCAAAAGAACAGGCGCGTCATAACAATTCAAATCCCCGCAAATTAAATCTCCATCCTTAATTTTTGTTTCTCCTGCTTTTGTTTCAGAGCAGATGCTTCCTAAAAACTGGTTGCAGTTTCCGCAGTCCTGGCTGTTTTTATTTCCATCAGAATTATCAGCTCCGCAGCTTTCTGTTTTTTCTAAAATTTTTCCAGAATTCCAGCTGGAATCTTTGCTTGAAGAATAAATATTTTCTCTGTTTCCGCAGGAATCAAACCAAAATATTTCATCTCTGTTTTCTGCGCATCCAGTAGATGCTTGTCTTTCACATTCAACTCCAAATTCAATTAATTCAGTGTTAGAACATAAATATCCCTCGAAAAACTGCCCGCCACTGCTTTCACAGCTGTCTTCTTTTGTTCTTTCACAGTTTCCTCCTTGAGATACACAGGCTCCGTCTTCTCCTGTTATAGGAACAGCCAAACATGAAAGCTGGTCCATGCTGGAATCCCATGTAATTTCAACTCCCTGTTGCTCAGAGATTTTATTGCATCCTGTTTCTGTTGTAAATTCTGCTGTATTTTCATACAAACAGCATCCTAATCCGCATTCAGGAATATTGCATTGTGAATCTTCTTTCCATTCTGCATTTTCTCCTGGGTCAACACATGTAGTATAGCTGGACATTGGGTCGCAGGTTCCTTCATTTGTATCAACACAGCATCCAACTCTACACGAATCTGTATTTTCGCACGCAGTGTTTAAAACCTGGTCGCATCCGCTTTCAATAGGTTCATTTGCTCCAGGAACAAAATCCTGGCATGATCCCTCATTTCCACTGACGCAGCAGCTGAAAGTTGGAAGCTCCTGCGCAGAAACAACTCCAATTTGTTTTATTGTAAAAAGCCAGGACATGAATTTAGATGTTTTTAATAAAATATTCTTAAGGCTGCTTTTCTCTTTTATGATTATATTATTATTATAATCCTGTATTGACTGGGAAATCATATAGCTGTTTGCAGGAGTCAGACCCACAACTAAAATTAACTCTATAATTCCAGCAAGCAAAATTCCAAAGTTTAATTTTGTTTTTTTGATTTTCATTTCTTCTTTTATTTATTATTTATATGCATTTTTTCTGTGTTTAATTGAACGAATTATTAATTTATCCTCTTTGATAATTAAATCAACAAATAATCTATAATCCCCAATTCTTATTTTGCCAAAATCTTTGTTTATTAATCCCTTAATGAATCTAAGAGGATTATCTTTGATTTCATTTATTTTTTTAACGATCCTTTCAGAATCTTTTTTATCTAATTTATCCAGAAAATCTAATGAATTTTTATTCCATTCAACAGAACTCATTTGCAATATCTTTTAAAAACTTCTTCATGAGGAATCAAATCTTTTCCTTTCTTTTTTCTTGATTCTTCAACTTCTCTAACAACTTCATCGCTTACCTCAAGCCCTGCTTCTTCATCCAAAAGAATATCTTTAATAAAAGCAATTTCTACTTTTATATCATTCAGGTCTTTTCTTATTAGAGACATCTCTCCCATATGATTTTTTAAAGTTTTGAAGCTTTTAAATTTTACCTCCTTTCAATATTCTGATTTTCATTACATCAACGGCGAGGATACCCAAACTTTTAAGTTTGGTGAGGAATCGCCGTCCTCCAATAAATTTAATTCTTTTGTCTGACTATTAGGAAGAGCCCGGATACTGGGCTCTTCGAAATAAACG
>Ga0209542_10008747_pt1 | contig 18796 bp, 22 predicted proteins | sample RifCSPhighO2_01_FD_184028 | JGI IMG/M metagenome (GOLD analysis project Ga0209542, IMG submission 184028) | Soil microbial communities from Rifle, Colorado - Rifle CSP2_plank highO2_0.1 (SPAdes) (version 2) | ecosystem: Environmental > Terrestrial > Deep subsurface > Rock core/Sediment ...
TACTCGGCCAAGAAAAGCATTGGGATTCCATACCCCGCTTGAGAAATTTTATGAATTAATTACCGGTCAGAAAGTTGTGTTAATAACTTGAATCCGCCCTTCAGGGGTAGTATCAAAGGTATATGGCAAAAATAAAGATACTCTATATCATAACAAAATCGAACTGGGGAGGGGCCCAACGCTATGTATTCGATCTAGCAACGCATCTTCCTCAAGAAACGTTTGATACCATGGTTGCGGCAGGAGGATCGGGCAACCTTTTTTCGCGTCTTGGAGAGCAAAACATCCGCACCATGCGCATTCCCCACCTCGAAAAGCGTGTCAGGATAGCAGACGAGCTCCGCGCATTCAGGGAGCTTGTCCGTATGCTCTGGCGCGAGCGTCCTGATGTCATCCATTTAAACAGCTCAAAGATCGGGCTTCTGGGCGCTATTGCGGGGCGTATCGCGCGAGTTCCCACTATCATTTTCACAGCGCACGGATGGCCGTTTTATGAAGAACGCGGAAGTATCGCGAACAGCCTCATTTGGCTTGCGTCATGGATTACTTCGCTTCTTTCACACTATACGATCATTCTTTCAAAATTTGATTTCAAGGCATCTCAAATTTTTCCGCTTATCTCAAAAAGAAAATTTATTTTCATTCCGAACGGCATTGATGAAGAGTCCGTTGTTTTTGCCGCACGCGCAGAGGCGAGGCGCGAACTCGGACTTGAAGTGCCCGAAAATTCTTTTGTGGTCGGATGCATTACCGAATTTACAAAGAACAAGGGAACCCAGTATGCCGTCGAAGCATTAGCAAGACTTCCGCAGAACGTAAAACTCGTTCTTCTCGGAGACGGAGAGGAAAAACACGAAGCTGAAACCACCGCAGTAAAATTCGGCGTGCGAGACCGGGTTTATTTTACAGGATTCAAAGAGAACGCAGGCAGCCTCCTAAAAGCCTTTGATCTTTTTATGTTCCCGTCAATAAAAGAAGGCCTTCCGTATGCCCTTCTTGAGGCAGGGTTGGCCGAACTCCCCATTATCGCTTCACATGTCGGCGGCATACCCGATATTATTGAAAACGGAAAGGATGGAATACTTGTCGAACCCAAAAATGCTAAAGGCCTCTCGAAGGCGGTGAACCAGCTTATGGAAGACCCTGCAAAAGGAGCAGAGCTCGGCACGCACGCAAGAGAAAAGATCCGCGAATCATTTTCCTTCAGCACAATGCTAGATAGAACACGCGCACTCTACCGCGGCTAACCCGAGGTGAATAAAAAAAACCGCTATTCATAAGCGGTTAAATTTTTAACCCATTTTACTCCGGCACTTTCGAAACACGCAAGCGAAAGCATGATAAAGAGCCACCCGAACACTCCCCACACGATAGAACCCATAAGAAGAAGGAAGCCACTACGATCACCGGCATCATCAGAAAAAAACATCAAGGAAATGAGCATAAGAATAGGGAGAAGAGAAAGCGCCACCCCGAGGAGCGCAAGCAAAATTCCTCCAACCAGTTTTGACGTATACAAAAGTTCCCCAACGTAAACTACGTTAATCAGATACAACCCAAACCCAAAGAGAACAAGACCTGTAATGAACTGTAAAAGTCCAAGCCACCCCCCGCCAAGACCGCTGAGCGCAAGGACCGGGCTTCCGGCAATAACGCTTATTGTCAAAATACTGATAAGAACATAGAGCATCCGTCTGAAGAAGATCACTCTTGTTGCCTCCGGCAAAAACTTTTCCCTCGTGACTAGTATAAACCCAATTTGCTTGTTTGTCAATAAAAAACCGCCCGAACCGGACGGTTTGATTTTTTACTTTGACGGATTCTTCTTTGAAAAATATCTCTTATCAGCAAAAAATCCCGCTATTACCATAAAGAGCAGCCCTATGCCGCCGAGAAAAACAAAAAGTCCCTCGGTCGCTGTCAGTCCCGTCGCTTTTCCAGTAAGCAAAAACCATATCTGTTTACGAACCGGATACAAAGAATCAAAGCCGAATGCGGTGATCCCCAGCGTTCCCAAAAAAAAGACTGTATAAAATATCTTCAGCATAAACGGCATTGGAACCCTCCCAAACCAAAGAACGCCGGTATCAGCATACCAAATGTTTTTTCCTTTGTCAAAAAATCCGCCCTAAGCAAAGGAGCGGATATTTCAGATTATTTTTTCAAAAGTTTTTCCCCGGGTTTCCAATCAACCGGACAAAGTCCGCCTGTCTGAAGCGCTTTTACGACACGGAGCGTTTCCGAAACGGAGCGCCCAACATTGTTGTCTGAAACGACCATATAGCGGAGAATGCCTTTCGGGTCGACGATGAATGTTGCGCGAAGCGCTACAAGGCCGCCCGAGTCTGTCGTATCAATCCCAAGAAGCTCGGTAATTTCTTTATTGAAGTCGGACAAGAGCGGGTAATTAAGCTTCCCCCCGAATTCGTGCATTACCCATGCGTTATGAGAGTGAACCGAATCGACAGACACGCCAAGAATATCCGCCTTTGCCTTCTGGAACTCGTCAAAGTGGTCGTTAAATCCTTTTACTTCCGTCGGGCAGACGAACGTAAAATCAAGCGGATAGAAAAAAAGCACCAGCCATCTTCCTTTATATTTTGAAATCGTATAGTCCCGGGTCTCCCCTCCGCAATATCCGTGAAGAGTGAAGTCGGGAAATTGTTGTCCTACCTTTACCATATGCTCGTGAAGCATTCCGAGGCCGGCGTGATGCGCTGATGGCCCAAAGAAATGCATGTTACAAATATACTATTCAGTATACCTGTTCCGGAGAGAAAAAGAAGGGGTTGTCTTGCGTTAAAAATATTCCCATGCTATAAAAAAGCAGACCACCCCATACTGGAGACGCCACATGAATAGCAGCAACGTAGTCGTTATTACACTCGCGATAGCACTCGTTCTAGTAAGCGTTGTCGGCCTTTTCCTGCCGGGAGGGTTTATGAGGCGCGTTATCGGAGTTATCGGGGTTGCCGGAGGACTTTATATATGCGCTGCCTTGTTCTTTTCAGGGCCTCTCTCCATTTTTTACCTAGGAGCCGCCATCATTGGCATAGGATTTGGCCAGCTATTTGATAAAAGAAACCGCAGATCCTAAAAAACCGAATGCTACGCCCGAGATGCGTTCGTAATTCGCAAACAATGACGGACCCATAGCATAAAACCGTTCCGTATTTTAGAGGGACGGCTTTTTTATTCATCGTGAGTAATTCGCTACCGGAAATATTTCAACGCTTCATACACATTCGCTCCCGCTTCAATGACGTGCGACTGCTTCACTTTCGCGATAACGCTTCCGTATACGAATTGTTTCTCAAGGAATCCAATGATGGCGCGCACGTCTTTTACACGATCGTACGACCCCAGAACTATAATGGCGACCTCGCGGTCTCCAAATTCCGAAATATGAACACGGTATATTCCCGCCATCGTCTGCAAGGCCTCATCCGTAAGACCGGCCTTTCCTCCGACGAATTGCTCGTCGTCCGCCGGCCAATTGACGTTATTCCACATGTGCTTTCGCGATTTTCCCGACGTAACAAGGGTTTTTGACGGAAGTGCCGTGAGATTAAATAAAGGTTTTTTTGAATTTTGTATGTATGTCAAAAGTTTAAAGAGATCTTCCGCAGTGGAAACATTTTTCGGGCTCATCCCGCTTGGATCTTCATAAAATGTATTCTGGAGCCCGATGGCGCGCGCTTTTTCGTTCATGACGCCGATAAAACCGGGAACAGTCCTTTTATAAAGCTCGGCAACATCATTGGAGGACGCGAGCATGAGCGGATAAAGAAATTCTTCGCTTGTCAGTTTCTCGCCCGCTTTAAGGCCGGCCGAGTTTCCGTACGCCGAAAGAGAGGCCGAATCCATCGCAAGAGTCTTGAAGCGGTTTATCGTCTCGAGCGCCACAAGTCCCGTCATGAGTTTTGTTATGGAAGCGATGGGGTGTATCTCCGTCTTGTTTTTTGCGAATAGTATCTCTCCGGTTTCAGTATCCGCAGCAAGAGCAGATACTGCCGATATGTCCGGCACACGTACGCGCGGGTGTCCCGGCTTTATTTTTTCAAAATATGTAAAGTCGCTCATTCCCGGAGCGTTCGGATCGTACACCAGAACAGTTTCGCCTTTTTCCGCAAGGTCAAAGATTTCCTTGGCGTTTTCTGTCGTAAGTCGAATGCATCCTCCGGAAAATGAATCGGCCACCGCTTTACCGCCCGGATAATACGGCCAGCCGTGAATAAAGTAATTCCCGAAAAAATTCATGCTCCAGGGCATCCAGACACTGCCGATGGTCGAAAAGTGATTCTTCTCTTTTGAAAGTATCTTATACTGGCCGTTTGGCGTCTCAAAAAAACTGCCCTCTTTGCCGATTGCGTTTATGGGAACCGATGTTGCAACTTTGCCGTTCCGGTATACGGACAAGGCCATAACAGATATATCGGCGTATATGAAATTTTCCGCGCGTGCGATCAAGTCGTGTTTTGTTCTTTTGACGCGCTCGGGCGCCGAAAAAAGGATCGCTCCCTCCGGAAGTTTCCGATAGACCGGAGCCTTCGAAAGAGCGAGATTGAAAATAAGCTCGGGAGACTCGACAATAAAAAGCTCCGGAATCTCCCGAATAATTCCTTGTCCTGCGATAAAAAAGGCGATGAAGACAAACACAAACTTTACCACGTAGAGAAAACCCCCCCAGTCAAAACTGGCCCCGTTCCGGGGGTTTTTTGAACGCCGATATCCGATTCCTGCGCCTTTAGACACCATAGTGATAAGTATAAATGTTTTTTGAAAATAAAAAAATCGACAGTATGCTGGGCCCAGTTAGGGCGCATATATTCATTACGCCGTAACGTATCGCCGCTTTGCAACTCTCAGTGTCAAAAAGACGAGAAGGGCAAGAAGCGAAAGGAACGAGCCGTAAAGAAATGCCGTCTGAAACCCGTGCCGGTCGGTAAGGTATCCGAAAACAAGGCTTGCCGAAGGAAGTGCTAGTCCGGTAAATGCATTATACATACTATACGCCGTCCCGCGAAATTCAGGTGCCACGAGGTCTGCAAAAATTTCCTTTGCCACTCCGGCGATATCCATTCCGAGGCTATTTTTTTGCTAATATCTTTTAGTAACATGTTGCCGTGCAAACTTTTTTGATTTTGCAAGTTTTTACTGGCCACCTCTTTCATAATACAGGGAAGGTCCTTTGTCCATTATATGCTTTTAAAAAGCGGCGGTCTCTGAGTTATCAAGAGACCGTATGCGCTACGCGAGTTTTTCAATCCTTACTCCGAGAAGCCTAATGCGCATTTTGTAAGGATTTTCCCGCTTGTCGAGAAACGGCAATAGAAGTTTCAGGGCCTCAATTCTAAGCACATCTTCTTTCGCAGCCGGGTTTTTCATGGTATGCGAACGGGTAAATGTCCGGAAGTCCGAAAAGCGCACGGTAACAGTTACCGTCCTGAATGTTTGAAACCCGCCCTGGGAAAGACTCCCGAGTACGTTTTTGCACATGACATAGAGCCTCTCTGAAAGAAGCCTCGGGGAGAGAGTATCTTCCTCGAACGTTTCCTGATCCCCGATTGTTTTTATCTCTTCACCCTCACAAACAGGAGAGGTATCAAGGCCGCGGGCTTTTTCATATAGTGAAAGCCCCCATTCCCCGAGCCATTCATACAGCTCGGCTTCGGAAATTTTTCGCAGGTCTTGCACAAGAAATATCTTTTTACCATACAGCATCTCGGCAGTTTTAGGGCCGATGCCGGGAATTTCCCGAATGGGGAGAGGCGCCAAAAACGGCTGAACCCTCTCCGGCAAAACAACGGTAAGCCCGTCCGGCTTTTCCATGCCTGAAGCGATCTTCGCAATAAGTTTGTTCGGCCCGATGCCGACGGAAGCCGTGATTCCTTCCTCGTATTTTATTTTTTCTTTTATTTTTCTCGCAAGATTCTCCGCCTTTTTATAATTCCAAACAAAACTTATATCGAGATATGCTTCGTCTATGCTTGCCTCTTCCATCGCACCAGAATACGAATGGAGAATTTCCATAAGATGTTTCGAAACACGACCGTATAACAGAAAGTCAACCGGTAAAAATATTGCCGATTCACTTCCTTTTTTACGGGCTTCTTCCGAAAAACGCCAGGCCCTGGCGATGGGTTGCGCGGAATGAATGCCGTATGCGCGGGCCTTGTAGTTTGCGGTTGAGACGACTCCCCGGCCGTTTCCGCCCTTCGGGTCTGCTCCAACAACAACAGGCTTCCCCCTGACATCCGAATTTGCCCGTTCCTCGACGGAAGCAAAGAAGGCATCCATATCTATATGCGCAATAATCCGCTCTTCCCGGTAATCCATATCAGAATGATACAAAATTTAAAAGCGCTCACGCCAGCACATTGAACACGAGCATCAAAAATGCTTATAAATAATCCAAAAGCCTTCCGTAATGCAAAAATTTAAACACCCGGAAAAAATACGATACCCAAACACCAAGGTTGTTGGTAAGAAGCAAAATTCCGAGAAACACCAACAGTACCCCGCCGAGGACAGAGAGGGCGTTCAGATATTTTGAGAGCTTCCGGATAATTTCAGTGGAGGAGCCGATAGCGAGCGCTATCAAAAGAAAAGGAATTGCCAATCCAAGCGTAAAAATAAAAAGAAGGAACGCGCCGCGGTATACTGTTGCGGACGCGGCAGCAAGTGTTAATACCGCTCCAAGCACCGGACCGACGCACGGAGTCCATCCAAGCCCGAAAGCAGACCCCAACAAAAAAGAATTCAGCGGTTTTCCCCGCATAAAAAAAGATGGGGCTTTTAGATTCCACCCGACCAAAAAAAACGGAAGCTTTACCACGTTCAGCATGAACATGCCGAAAATAATGACGAACACCCCGCCAACTTGGGAAAGAAGTACCCGCTCGGATGCAAGGAGGCTTCCGAGGCCGCCGGCAAGCGTGCCGAGAACGATAAAGACAACCGAAAACCCGGACACGAACAAGAACCCGTTCAGAAAAATTTTCCAACGCATCTCACGGGATTTTTTGGGCTTTTCCAAGTCCCTAAGAGATACTCCGCTTATAAACGCAAGATACGCCGGCACAATGGGCAGGGTGCAGGGCGCTAAAAAGGTAAGGACGCCGGCAATGAACGCTGACACGGTCAACGAAAGTTCCATACACTATTTATAGCTTTTCCGGCAAAATAAAAAAAGCGGGTGTTACCCGCAGCTACTGCTATTTTCCTGACTTTTTCTTAAAACAGTCGGAAAAGAAGCTTAGTTCGCCAGATGTAAATTTTATTCGATGGTCAAGCGCGTCCCGTTCGCTTTCGGAAAGACCTTCAGCGTCTACCCACACGCCGCTCTCACGGCGATAATAGATTTTTGACGGGTTATACGCCGCAAACCAGGCGTTCATGTCGGAGTTATACCACGCCTCCATTTCAACGCCATCTTTCGTGAATACCCGTACGAGCCAGTTTTTTTTCGAATCCATATAAAGAATTGTTCCGACCTTCCGGGGAGAATTTCTTTCACAGACGATTCTCGTGTCAGCTTCGGTTATTTTTCCTTTTATTTTTTCCGGATATTTTTCATCGCCGACAGGTACCGCGTATGCCGCAACGCCTAGACCAAAGAGCAAAAGACCGAAAACTGCGGCAGATACGCGCATTCAAGCCCCCGGATATTTCAAAGCACTTTTCTCTCTGTACAACAAAACAAAAAAATGCGCAACCGGTTCATGCGCCCGCCTCCGCTTCAAGAAAAAGAAAAAGGGGTATTTCTTTCCGTGCCGTGTCTTCGGCTTCTTTGCGGATACCCGGTTCCGACTCTTTATGGGATATCCATTCTTCAAGGCGCGTTATTGAAAATCCGTTCTTGCCGAGGATTTTGAAATACGCCTGGAGAGGCCTGTGGAACGCATGCGTAGTTTCCTTCTCTTTTGCGCCCGGACGCATATCTATGCGAGCGCGCGATTCGGACATATACTTATCCACCCTTCGATATTGGACTTTTTTCTCGTTATCCCAGCCCCATTCGGATTGTTTCGGAATGCGAAATGCCGGATGGTTTAAAACAATATAAACCTTTCCCTTGGCTTTAAGCACGCGCCTGCATTCAGAAATAGCTCCGGATATGTTCTCTATGTTTTGGAGCGCGAGAATAATGACAACTTTGTCGAAAAAGTCAGATTCAAAAAAATCGAGTTTGTCGGCGGACCCGACACGAAAATCTATCCCTTTGGGAGAATTTTCTTTTGCGCATAGGATAAGTCTCGGCGAAATATCAGCACCGGAAACCTTAGCCCCGGCTTTTTCGAACTCGCGCGAAAAAAAACCTTGCCCGCACGCAAGGTCAAGGAGACACTCTCCTTTTTTCAGTTCAAGCACGCGCAGGATATTCGGCAGAATAACCCTTGATTGATATGTTTCCTTTCCTTCAAGCATTTCGTCATACCAGTCGGCCACATTGTTCCATGACGTGTTTATTACCATTATCGCATATTTAGGATTAAGAATAGTTTTATCGTATCATGTTTACCGCACAAGACAATGCTCATTGGAAAAACGAAAAAATCGTGAAACTCAAAAAACAATCCTCTCGGGGGATTTTTTATACATACAATTTTTCCTTTCAGATTCGGTTAGTCACCCGAAAGAATGATGGAAATTATAATAAGAGTTCGTTTGTCCATTTTTCCGTATTATGTTTCAAAAAATTATCCGGCTGTGAAAATAGTCGGATGCACTACCGGTTCGTAAGGGTTTGGATGCCTGTCTTATCCCTCATATAAAAATAAAGGAGAACACCTAAAAAAGCGGAGCCGATAAGATATCCCCCAATAACATCGGTCATCCAGTGCGCCCCGAGATATATCCGGGATATGGAAACAGCAAGCACCAATAGAAGCGAAAAAGCGCTGATGAACGTTATCAGCCAAGCGGGAAATCTTCGCGCGTAGAACATTGTTACGAAAAGAAAACTAAAAAATACGACGTAGTGAACAACATGCCCGCTTGAAAAACTTGGGTCAGCCCCCATATCGTGGATATTCACAAACCCGACGGTCGGCCGTGGGCGCCCAACAATAACTTTGAGCATGGAGTTGAATGCGTCTGCAAGAAAAGCAAAAAACATAAAAAATGCTTCTTGTCTATAGGCAAAAAACGAGAATACAATGGAACTTACGACAATACTCACGGTAGCAACCACGGCTGTCCCAAAAAAACTCACAAACTCCATGAACGGAAGAAAAACCGTTCCGGAATTTTGAATATCCTTCGACACGGCCACATCCGGCGAAAGAAGCGGAAATACGTGGACAATCCACCGGAGGGTGGGAGCTCCCAAGAGAGCGCTTGCGATAAAGTAAAAAATATATCTCTTTTTCTCTTTATTGCCGAAGAATTCTTCCATGTGGTTAAAAAAACCCTAGCGCACGGCCGAATATCCATATCCCAATGATGAGCGCTGACAAAGAAAACACCATGACCGCTCCCGCAAGAATATCCTTAACGCGGGCAATATCGGGATCATGGTCCTTTTTAACAAAGTCCAAAAGATATTCAACTGCCGAGTTAAACATTTCAGCCCCGAGCACAAGAAAAGTTAGGAGAATTATAATGATGCGCGATGTATCACTAAGCGTAAGAATGAACGCGAGCGTGACGGCTATGGCACCAGCCGCAAGCTGTATCAAAAAGCTGCGTTCTTGAAGCACGAGCCAAACCCCGCGAAACGCGTTCCTGAAGCTTGCTGGCAAAGATTGTTTTCTTTTAAATTCCATATGGGTGTTTACCCATGAGCACAAGTTTATTTTTTCTCGATAATTTTTTTATGGCGGCTTCTCGCTTTTGCGCGCTCCCCCGCCTCCAGAACCGTTCCACGTAAACTATTCTTTCGGGAGCGTGAGAACGGGTATATCGGGCCCCGGCACCCTCCCGGTGTTCCTTAAAGCGACGCACAGGGTCGGTCGTAATGCCGGTATAGAGGCTTTTATCTTTGCACCGGATTATGTAAAGATAGTACATTCGTCATCGCCGGTGTTCCACAAAAGCCAGCTTACCTCCATTAAAGCATTTTTCTTGGTCTAATTCTACTATCCCCACCCTCAATTCAAAACCTCCTCCGGCTACCGAGGCGGTTTTTCCTCAACCACAAAACCCGGTTATGCCACAAGGCCGCTTGCCGCGATGATGTTTTTTAGAACAGATAAAATAGGGTTCGGATACACACCCAAAACAGCAAGCAGAATAGCGGGGATAAGAAGCGCGCACTTTTTGTTCCAGGACACTACCGGGGTCGGGTTGCCGTCTCGCGGAGCAAATCCCCACACCCGCCGAAGAATGAGAAAATAAAAATACGTCGAGAGCGCCGAGTTTATAATTGCCGCAACCGCAAGCCATACATATCCGGCTTCCATCGCCGAAGACCAGAGTATGAACTTCGAGAGAAACCCGGCAAGCGGCGGAATTCCCGTTAAAGACAAAAGAAACACGGTTAAAAGAACCGAAATGAGCGGAGCCCGCTTCCCAAGACCGTCGTAGTCGTCAAGTGTTTCAAGGCTCTGCCCGTCAAACACGGAGAAAAGCAGAAAGATGCCCGCCGCCATAAGCGCATGGACCAGAATATGAAAAAGAAGCCCGAGATACCCAAGAGCGGAACCTGCAGCAAGCCCTATCGCTAAAAAACCAGCGTGAGCAATGATGGAGTACGCAATCATCCGTTTGACACTTTTTTGGACCATGGCGATAACATTTCCGAAACTCATGGTCAAAAAACTTAAGAGAGCAAGAGCTCCCTGGAGTTTGCCTGAAATTTGGAGAAGCGCCGGATTTGAAACAGAAAGCGTTGCGAGAGGAGCAACTACGCGCACGAACGCAGCAAACCCGGCCTTCTTAGCGCTTGCCGCAAGAAGTGCCGTAACTTCGGAAGGAGCGCCCTCATAGACATCAGGAAGCCAGAAATTAAATGGAAATAAACTCATCTTAAAAGACAGTCCCGCAACGATAAGACTGACCCCCATGAGAAACGCCGGAGTGGCCGGAGAAACAAAGAATGTTCGAAGCTCAAGTGTGCGGGTCTCGCCATAGACAAGCACTGCTCCAAGCACAAAAAGAGCCGAAGCAAAAAGACTCATAAAATAAAGTTTCATCGCGGACTCGAGTCCGGATGGGTCCTTTTTAAAGGCGCAGAGTTCATAGAAACACAGAGACAAAAGTTCAAGACCAATGAAAATGCCGATAAGATTTTTCGCAAGCGAAACAACTATCATCGAGGACGTGCCCGCAAGTAGCATTGAATAAAAAACCGCCGGATGTTTTGATTCGGAATCAAGAGTAAAGAGCCCCACCAGAAACGCGACGAGAAGGAAGAGAAACGAAAAAAAACGCCCTAAGCCGTCAACGGCAAAGAGTGTTGAAGAAACGCCGATGTTCGGCTCCGGAAGAAAAACCGACGCAAGCGAGAGCGCAAGCAAAAAGAGTGCTATAGACGCAAAAATTTTCTTCTGCCCGGTAGCCAAAGAAAGAAGCGGAATGGCGATTGCGCCGAGCGGCAGTAAAAGAAGCGGTATCATGAGTGTGTCCTTGTTACCACGTTATCCGAACAAATACTGTCCGTGCTCAATAAGTTTAAAAAGAAACGACGGCCACAGTCCGAAAAAGAAAAGGCCGGCGGCAAGCAATACGTACGGAAGCCAAAATGAGAATGTTTTTGGTTCGGTAACCGAGCTGCCCTCGGCAGGACTCCCCCAAAACGAGCGCTGGACCGTCCAGATAAAGTATCCCGCCGTTACGACAACCCCGATAAGCGGGATAAGAATGAGCGACCGGTATACGGCAAATGCTCCGGTAAAAATAGTAAATTCTGCGATAAAGCCCGCCATTGTAGGAAGCCCCATTGCGGCAAGCGCCCCGATAACAAAGAACCACGACGTTATCGGCGTTATCTTCATGAGTCCTTTGAGGGAAGAAATCGAAAAAGTTTTATGCGTATCGTGGATGTGCCCCGCGACCGCAAAGAGCAGTCCCGCCCCGAGACCGTGTGCAACCATTTCATAAACCGATCCTTTAATGGCAAGGGGGGAAGCGGCGGCGATACCGAGAAGCACGTATCCCATGTGGTTCACGCTTGAATAGGCGATCATTCGTTTCAGATTGTCTTGCGCGAGCGAAACAAATGCTCCGTAGAGAATGCTTACGAACGCGAATATTCCGAGCGGATAGGCAATTTGGTGTATTGTGTCGGGAAACACGGTGAACGGGATGCGCAAAATTCCGTAGGCGCCCATTTTCAAAAGTACTCCCGCAAGAATAATGGAACCGGCGGTAGGAGCTTCAACATGCGCGTCAGGCAGCCATGTATGGAAAGGCACTGCGGGCATCTTTACTAAAAATGAAAAGAGGAACGCAAGTGTCAACATCAGCCCGATCTCCCCGGAATACGGAAATGCTGAAAACTGAAGAATATCGAAAGAGCGGGCGCCGGCTATGAGATACATATCGATAATAGCAAGAAGCATTACGAGGGAAGCGAACTGGGTGTAAATAAGAAACTTCATTGATGCGTATTTCCGGTTTTCGCCGCCATAGAGCGCTATTAAAAAGAACATGAGGATAAGGACAACCTCCCAAAAAATATAGAAGACAAGAAGGTCGAGTGAAGCAAATACTCCGACAACACCTGAAAGAAGCCAGAGAAGAAGCGCCCAATAGACCTTCTCGGTGCCGCCGCCTTCCGTATGAGGAAGTGAAATGAGCGAAACTATAACGCCCAAAAAAAGCGTCAGCAACACCAAGGGATAGCTTATGCCGTCGGTGCCGAAATGGAACGCAGACCCAAGAGAAGATATCCACGGAGCGGAAAAATCAAACGCAAACCGGCCGGAGCTTTGCAGGTATGCCGATATCGAGGTAACGCCGTAAAAAAACAACGCGGTCGCAACAATGCGGGTTATGAGGCGGCCCGCTTTTTGGGGCGCAAAAAGCACCAGAAGGCCTCCTATAAAATATATACTGATAAGCACCGGAAAAAAGAACATATGATGAATGCATCCCGAGCGCGAATGCGCGCGGGCTGCCGTTAAATTAAGTTACTAAATGCAATACGATGACCAAACCCAGTGTTCCAAAAGAGAACGCGATAATATAGCGGATAACGATTCCATTGACCATTGGCCGGCATAGGTCGGCAAGAGACCGGAATGCGCGTGCCACACCCCGCACGAGCCCGTCAATGGTCTCCTGGTCAAAGAGCTCCGCGTCCAGACACGCCTTAATGAATCCCGCCACTCCCCCGTTCAGTATCCGGTCTATGATATGAACATCAATGAACGCCGCAACGCGCGACAGGGCTTGTCCGAGGGATGCGGCGAGATTTAACGCGCCGTCAATCATCCTCGTATCAATAATACTTAAAATCCTGCCAATCATCAATCCGAACGAAGCAAAAAGTTCCGCAAGGCGCGAAAAACCGAAGCCGGAGCGCGCGACCGCGTATGGCAACCCTCCGAGCACGCGCCCTAAAACCTCCGGAGCGGACTTTATCCGCACATAGACGAAATACTGCGATACGAACGCGGCCGCAAAAAGGAGCAACGTCGTCGTAACTATCATCGGATTCAACTCGGGCTCATGCTCATAAAAGAATTCGCTGAAAAAACGCATTCCGGTAAATCCGAAAGAGAGAACTCCCAAAGAAAGAAGCGCCATCGCGAATTTTGTTCTCCAACCGAAAATATTTTTTTCGTGCTCGGGTGCCGCTTCCGGCGTTTCACTAAATGAAATTCCGCGGAAGATGAGAAAGCACCACCGCAAAACATAAGCGTTTGTCAGGAAAGCGGCAAATACCGCAAGCCAGTACACAAGAGCACTTTGTTTGAACGCGGCGTCGAGTATCGCGTCTTTTGAAAAGAAAGCGCCGAACGGAGGCAGACCCGAAATGCCGAGAACGCCGACGGCGGTAAGAATAAGCACCGCGGCATTCTTTTTAAAACTGAAGCGCGAGAGCGAAAAAATATCGCGCGAGCCGCCGAGATGAATGATAACGCCCGCTCCCAAGAAAAGGAGGGCCTTGTAGAACGCGTCGGTAACAAGATGAAAAATTCCCGCGTGGGGGTCGCCGAGGCCGATAGCAAGCATAATGAACCCAAGCTGTGATACCGTTGAATACGCGAGTATCCGCTTCACGTCGCGTTCAGCCAAGGCGGAAACACCGGCAATAATTGAAGTAAGAAGTGCTACGGCAAGCAGGAGCGGTTTGAAACCCATGAAAACAACAAGAGGGAACAAGCGTAAAATGAGAAAGGCCCCCGCCTTTACCATCGTTGCCGAATGCAAAAGAGCGCTTACCGGCGTCGGGCCTTCCATAGCCCACGGAAGCCAAAAAAAGAACGGAGCCTGGGCTGATTTCACGAATGCCCCGCATAAAATGAGAAATACTCCAAGGACGGCTTCTGGGGTCGCGAGAGTAAGAAGATTGACCGCCGCAAAATCCCACGAGTGCGCAGCACTACCCAGCAAAAGAATTCCGGCAAGAAGAAGCGCGTCTCCAATAACAATAAGTGTGAAAACCTTTTGCGCGGCACTTGCCGCCTCCGGACGGTCATACCAAAATCCAATCAGAAGGAACGACGACAATCCGACGAGTTCCCAGAAAACGAACATTTGGAGGAGAGACACCGAAAGAAGAATGCCCGTCATTGAACCCGCAAATAGGCACATCTCCGCAAAAAATCTCTTTTGCGAGTCGTCTTCGCTCATGTAATCCTGCGCGTATAAAAAGACGAGAAGAGCTACAAAACTGACAAGGCCCGCGCCGACAAGAGAAAGGTTGTCGGCAATAAAACCGAAACTCGCCGAAATGCCTCCGATGCTTGTCCGGTAAAAAACCATTTCAGTTGGAAGAGACGCCATCCTCGCGTAGGCAATGCTGCCAAGGCTTACGGTGGCACTCACAGCCGCAATCCATCCAGGGAGTGTCTTCATGCGCGGCAAAACAAGCAGGATAAGAAGAAACCCGATGAAGTATGCCGCAATGCTTAACGCAATGAGTGTCATAGAAAATAGTAAATTACCAACGCCTGTTATCCGTGTAAACTCCGAAGCTCACTCGAGCTATCGACTCCCATTTTTCGGCGAATGAGTAAAATGAGCGGCAGTCCAACTGCAGCATTCGCAATCGCAAAGAGCCAGACAAAAAATAGAAGCACAAGCCCTGATGATGTCGTCTGGCCTTGGACAATAGCATCGGTAGCACTCTCTCCGGAAAATGCCAAAAGAGCAACAAGGACAAGGTTAATACCCGCTATCATTATTTCAATCGCGATGAACATGCGTATCATCGACGGCCTGATCAAAAGCCCGTAGAGCCCGATGCTGAACAATATTCCTCCGATGACGATATATCCTGCCATATGCGTATGTAAAAATTATTCTTCCTCTAAAAGAAATACTGCGGTAACAACCGCGACAAAAAGCGCAAAAAATCCAAGAAGTACCGCTTCCCAATAGGTGACGAAAAGCATGCGTGAAAATTCTGCCAAGTCAGCCGCAAAAATCCCTTGAGCGCCGGAAAAAGATGCCAAGACCGAAAACACGATACCGCCCAAAAAAGAAATTCCTATAACAATCCTGACAAATCCGCCCCGCGTCATTCCTCCTTCTGACGAATCAGAAACGCCCTCATCCGATTCCTTATTGAACATGACGCCGAAAAGCAAAAGCGAAACCATGCCGCCGACAAATATCACAAGCTGTCCAATGAGAAGAAAGGACGCCTCAAGCAAGCCGAAGAGTCCCGCGACCGCAAAAAGAACGCCGGCAAATGCTACAATCGAGTGCACGACACTTCGCGCGGCAATAGTCCAATAGGCGGCGCCAACCGCCATGAGTCCCAAAAGATAAAAAGCAATTGAATCAAAAGGAATCATAGACCTAAAGTTTTTTATAGTGAGTCCACTCTTCAGGCGGAGCCTTTACGTTCGTATCGGCTTTCAGATATTTTTCGGCTTCTGCGGACGGAAGTTTTGACGGAGAAAGGTCGGTAGACGGATGTTTCAGGCTTTTGTATTCAAACGTCGCAAGTTCATAAATATCTTTCAACGCGATGGCTTTCGGCGTCGTTGGACAAATTTCTTCGCAGTATCCGCAAAAAATGCATCGGGAGAGGTCAACCCCCGGCCTTCTAGTTCCAACCGCCCCCGGCGGAAGTTTCGCGATCTCTGCCGGAGTATTCGCGATGGCCCCCGTCTCGGGATGATACATGTCTATCGCCTCAACCGGGCAGACCATCATGCACCGCGCGCATGAGATGCACGTGTCATCGCGGACAATTTCCCTTCCCCGCCATCCCGTGGGAATTTTTGGGCGCTCGAACGGGTATTGAATGGTCACGGGCTTACGAAAAGAGTTTCTCAATGTAAACCAGAACGAAGTTATAAAATGGAAAAAAATTTTCAGGTATTCCATGAAATATTATTTTACGAGCATGCCCTGCAACACAATGAGGCTTATGATAAAATTCGCAAATCCCAAAGGTATCAGAAATTTCCACGAAAATGAAAGCAGTTGATCGAGCCTCAAGCGGAAATATGTTGCGCGGGAAATGATGAAAATGAGCGTTGCGATAAAAACTTTTACTGCAAACCCAGCCCATCCGAACACCCCTCCCCATCCGCCGAAAAACAGGGCCCCCACGAGGAATGCCGCCACATAGAGCATAATGTATTGTCCCAAAAGAATGACGGCGAAAAACGGCCCGCCGTATTCGGTAAGCCACCCCTGAACAAGTTCCGATTCCGCTTCAGGAAGGTCAAAGGGCTGGCGCTCTGAAACCGCAATTGCCGCGAATAAAAAGAGGATAAAGGCAAAGGGCTGGGTCAGGACAAACCAAAAATTACTTTGAGAAGCAACAATGTCAGCAATGCGAAACGACCCCGACGCGAACACCACGGGCAGTATCGCCAAAAAGAGAACGCCTTCATACGCAAGAATTTGTGTCGCCGCGCGGAATCCTCCGAGTGCCGAATATTTGCTGTTTGAAGCCCATGTTGCCGCAAGAATTAAGACAGGGTTTAACGCAATAAGCGCAAATACTATCAAAAGGTCATACGGAGAAGAGATAAACGAAAACTTTCCCCATGGAAGGAAGGCAAGAATGAAAAACGGCAAAAGCGTCATGAGAACGGGAGAAGCGACAAAAAGAACTTTATCGGCATACTTCGGTATGACAATGTCTTTTTGCATGAATTTAACCGCGTCCGCCGCCGTCTGCAGAGTGCCGAACGGCCCCACCGTGTTCGGGCCGTATCGCGAATGCATCCTCCCGATGAATTTGCGCTCAAAAAGCCCTATGTACAGTGCAAACCCTGTCACAAACAGCGTGAGAAGAATTGAGCCGCTAATTGTCATAAGATAAAATTGTATCATTGATCAGTATTAAATCATTTATTCACTTTGTTGCGCAAAAGACCCCATAAAACCAAAGCCTATCCCTCAACGTTATCTGCTGATAATATGCAGCATCCATATTTTTCATCTGCACTTCCGTTCTTAGTCCCACGAGGCACATCAACTTCGCAATCGGATAAGCAAGAACTGCTGCCCAGTACATTCTTCTGGAAGAAGGCATGACGTTTTCGGTAATATCCTTAAAAACTATATTACGAAAACCCAACTCTTCAAGATCTTTTTTGAAGCTCTGAGCTTCTGCAAGGTTGGGTACGGCCCAGCCCTCAAGCCATATATCCATTTCCCTCCGTTCCTTTTTCGTAAGATCACTCTTTTTCAGAAAGCCGTCCGCAACTACTATCCTGCCGTTGTTTTTAAGGACTCTCTTTGCTTCGCCTAGAAAAACTTTTTTATCCTCCGCGTAACAAATGCTTTCGAGTCCCCACACAACATCAAATGAATTACTCTCAAGTCCCGTATCTGAGAAGTTTCTTCTTATAAAATGAACCAAGCTCTGTATACCATTTATTTCCGCTAATGCTCTCGCCTTAGAAAGCTGACTCTCGTTGATGTTAACCCCCATCACATTTGCGCCAAGATTTTTTGCGAGCCATATTGAGCTTCCGCCAATACCACATCCCGCATCAAGTACCTTGTCCTTAGACTCTATATGGGCCATATTTGCAAGCACGCGATTCATATTGAGCAGGGCTTCGTGATGTGTTCTGTGTGCCTGATCATAGAACCCATAATGAAGGGAAAGATTTTTGTGAGTTCTCCAAACCCATTCATAATCAAGATGTGCCTGATTATAGTAGTCAATAACTTTTGTCAGAGACATATCGTATCTAATGCATTTAATTTTAATACAGGTTCTATCGGTCTACTTCACCAAATACAATGTCAAGACTTCCGAGAATTGATATCATGTCAGCGATCTTTGTGCCGGGGACAAGCGAGGAAAGCGCGTAGAGATTGCAAAACGACGGGCTTTTCAGACGCAGACGGTACGGTTTCAGCCCTCCCGTGCTGATAAGATGCATCGCTATTTCGCCACGCGGCGATTCGTGGCGCAAAAACCACTCGCCCGCCGGAATGTTAATGGAAAAAACTTTAAGCATGTTTGCCATACTCATCGAATCCGGCCATTTTTCCGGAGTTGTTTCAACGAACGGTCCCGCCATGAGTGGCCCTTCGGGAATTGAGACGGCGAATTTTTTAACTAAGGCGGCCGATGCCCTCATTTCTTCAATGCGAACTTCCGTCCGCGCGAAGCAATCCCCTTCCTCGCGCGTGATGACAGGAAAATCCATTCCTTTATACAAAAGGAAGGGGTCTGAACGGCGGAGGTCCTCGGCTACTC
>Ga0209542_10008749_pt1 | contig 18796 bp, 12 predicted proteins | sample RifCSPhighO2_01_FD_184028 | JGI IMG/M metagenome (GOLD analysis project Ga0209542, IMG submission 184028) | Soil microbial communities from Rifle, Colorado - Rifle CSP2_plank highO2_0.1 (SPAdes) (version 2) | ecosystem: Environmental > Terrestrial > Deep subsurface > Rock core/Sediment ...
AATTTTCCAGAGGTGTTTATAATAAATCACATAAAATCCCAATAGAAATAAAGGCACAAAAACTCTGGCTGAATTATATGCAAAAAGAGTTATTCCAAAAAAAATGCTGGATAAAATCAAATGAGATTTTTTTTCGAGTCCAGTAAAAAGAAAGTACAACCCGCAAATAAATAAAAACAAAGCCAGATTTGCTTCCAGGGCAATTCTTGATAGAAAAATGTTCCAGGGAGAAAATGCAAAAAGCAAAGAAGCAAGGTAGGCCCAACTATTGTTTTTGGTAACCTTTTTTACCAGCAGATATATTAATAAGGTACTTAAAAACCCTGACAAAATTGAAGGGATCTTGACAGAAAAGTCACTTAAATCAAAAATAAATAGAAAGGGCACCAGTGAATAAATATATCCCGGAAGTTTATAATCTCCAAAAGCCTCAAATGTTAGAGGTAATTTCCTCCCCCACTCATCACTACCGGTTTTTAAAATAGAATAGGCGTTATATCCTAAAGAGGCTTCATCCCAGTTTAATGATGGTGGAGAATATGAGATATACAAAACCCTCATCAGAAGGGAGACAGACAGGATGATTAGTAAATACCAGTTCAGGAATTTCATTTGTATCTTTTTGTTTCCACTCCTATAAAAGTTTTATCGCCCTTGTTATCCTTTATTTCAAAAACGGGGGTTAGCTTATCACTTAGTTGAGACTGTGTTCCGACAACTAAAGCATTATCCAAAAGTTGGTCAGAATTCCAGTTTATCTCCCTAAATTCATACTTTCCTAATTTGTAGTTAATCATGTCCAGGTATTTAAATCCATCCTTTTCAAAATGCTTCCAGTCCTTTGAATACTGCTGGTAATCTTTTGGATTAATTTTAGAGAAAAATGCTACAAAAATCTGGGGCTGGGAATTTACTTTAGTAAAGATAATTTTTTCATATTTATCATTATTTTTAAGTGTAAAATCGATAGCTTCTTTATATCCATATTTAATACCACCCTGGTTTTGAGAAAAGGCATGAAATAAGTAAAAATCTACCCTACCTATAAAAGACCAGATCAGAATTAGGGAGAAAACTAACATTGAAACTTTTTTATATTTTGCAGGAATGAAATTTGTGTATAAATTATATAAACCAAAAGCTGAGATTACTACTAAAATGGGTAATAAAACCTCTGCCCTTCCGGCATGCATATAATCTTTAGTCAACGCTGCCGGGATTGGAGCTAAAATTAACCAGAGTAAAATAACCTTCAACCATTTAGGTTTTTCTTTGATTAGAAGAAACACTCCTAATAAAACTAAGGGCAGTTCCCAAATAAATAATATCCCTTTTCCGCTCATATTAAGAACCGAATAATCAGAACGTATTGATGTAAAAATAAAGTTGAGAGAATAATATCCTACATAGTTTTGTATAAATTCCCCTGCTATATATTGATATTTATTGTTAACAATCCTTCTAAATGGTTCCGGTAGCAAATCTTCAAACTGCATCACCCTTAATTTAGAAATATTATCTTCACTATAAATAGCCGTATCATTGGCTCTTTTTCCAGCTCCTGAGAATATATACCCGTAAGCATTAACTACTAAAAAAACAATTAAAACCAAACTACCAAGAATAACTACCGCCCGATTAAATTTAAGCAGGGCTTTTCTGTAAATAAATATTACTGATACCAGAAATAAAAGCGTCAACAGTTTATACGAGTGATATGACAGAGTTGATAATCCCAAACTTAAGATAGAAAAAAATAGTAAGTAGTTTTTTTTAAAACTTTTAATAAAAAGCAGTGCTCCCAGTGAAAATAATAACATCCCCAAATTTGATTCCCAGCCAATTCGGGAAACAAAAATTTGCCAGGGTTGAATAGCAAACATTGCAGCTGCAATCAGTCCAACTTTGCGGTCAAAAAATTCCTTAGCCAGAAAATAAATCACCAAAACCATCAGAGTTCCCGACAAGGCTGATAAAATCCTGGTTGCAAAGACACTTAGTCCAAAAACTGCTACAAACGGAATAGTTAAATAAGAATATAAAGGCGGTTTATAATCCCCAAACCCCCGGGGATTTAAAGGCAAAAAATCTCCCCATTCATCTTTTCCGGTGTTTAAAATTGAGTAAGCTGTGTAACCCTGCTGGATCTCGTCACCGGTTACCCCATGAGGAAAAGATCCAAGCATAAATATCCTTAAAAAGCCTCCGATTAAAATTAAACCTAAAAGAATTAAACTAATTCTCTGCATTTTTGCTTTCAATTATGTAAAAAGCCGGAATACCGCTTTTATAACGAATTGTCCCTAAAAGTTTTTGCTTGTTGGTCAGTTTTCCGGCTACTTTTTCCGGACTGGTATTATCCATTTGTTTGGCACTGGCAATTAATAATACCTTACCGCTAAGCTTATTTTCATCAAAAACCCCATACCAGTTTTTTTCAGAAGGAAACATAAAATAAATATTATCCAGCTTTAGCGCTTCAAATCTAGGTAAAAGCTCTACTTTCATATTGTTGACCCCGCTTTGAAAAGAAACCGGATCCATTTTTGATTCAAAGAGGTAACTCATTAAAGCGGAATCTCTCCTATCATCAATTATGACATAATCATACTCCCCTTTTAACTCGATAGCCTTCCTGACTAATTGTGAGAATCCGTCCTGAAATCCCTCGCCGCTCTCCCATGAATATGCCCCAAAATAAAAATTCAGAAAAATTGAAGCCTGGAAAAAAAAGATCAGAAAATATCCAATAAAAGCTATTTTTTTAATTTTCCCGGTAAAAATCTCTCCCATAAACCCTACGCCCAAAGTTATTACCAGAATTAAAGCCGGCAGAAGAAAGAAAAGCCTGGTGGCATGATTTCCCCCATCCCTGGTAAATATTGCCGGTATCGGGGCTGTCAATATCCACAGGCTTAAAAAAACCATTTTTCTCTTTTTTAAATTAGTAATAAGTACTGCCAACCCCAAAATAAAGGTTAAAAATTCAATTCTATAAAACTGTCCGACAATAGATGCTGAGTGTCTTAAATTAGGGTCACCCGACAAAAATAAAAACTCAGTCGAAAACACTTCTATAAAATTTGCAGATAACCTGTCCAAAATTAATATTGGTTTGTTATAAACGATCTTATCGATAAGTCTGGTTTGCTGATCAGCTCTCTGATTTTCAGAAAAAGACAAGGCAGACTGAAATCTTAAATAATCCACTTTAGAAGCTATCTGCGGGTCTGTAAAGACTGAGATTTCGGAAAACCTTTGCCCTCCTTCCATAAAAAAATTGCTGTAAAACAGCAATGCTCCCTGGATGATAAAAATTAACAGGGCAATTAGCAGCGGTTTTTTAAAATTAGTTTTTATGCTCTTGAAAAATAAGACAGCTAAAATAAAAATTGTTAAAGGAACAAACAGTTTGGCTGTATTGTAAGTCCACATCGATAACGAAAACCCAATTGAAGAAACAATAAACCATTTTGGAGCTTTCAATCCTTTAAAAAAACCATAAACACCCAGCAGGAAAAAAGTCAGCATAGTTGTAGCTTCAAAACTCATCCGGCTGTAATGAATATGCCAGGGAGAAAAAGCTAGTATTAGTGCCGCAATTAATGCTAATTTTTTGTTCTCCAAAATCTCCTTAGCAACCAGAAAAATTAAATAAATAGATACTACTGCTGCTACAGCAGCAGGCAAACGAACCCCTAGAGCTGTCAGGTCAAAAACCTGAATAAAAGGAATCGTTAAATAGATAAAAACAGGCGCCCTAAAGTCAGCAAAAGAATGGGGTGTAAGAGGCAAGAAGTTGCCAAAATAGTCCTTACCGGTGTTCAAAATCGAATAAGCCTGGTATCCCACATCCATCTCGTCCCAATAGAGAGAAATAGGAGTATTACTCAAATCCCATAATCTAATTACAGAGGCTAAAAGCAAGACTAAAATGATAAAAGCAGAAGATTGAAACCGGCTTTTTAAATTCATAACTACTGATCCTTATGATAATGATATTAGATTGAGGCGTTGATTTAAACAATCAGGATATAATCATTTACAATATGGACTATAGTTATTTGTAGCCTGGCATTTTTTTAATGGATTAGTTTTAAATCCCCTGAAGATAATGCTACCTACGGGATCTTTAATTTCTAAAACAGGGGTTAAAAAATGTTCTTCGGCCTGGTCTTTAGAGATTGAGAACTCATCCCCTATTAAAATAACTTCTTTATAAATATCTTCATAAAAATTAAGCCTTTTAATATTAATATTTTTAAACTGATACTCATCATTGAACGAACTGTTATTATAATAATCCTGTCTTACTCTAGTATCCGCTGCAAATTGGATAATTTTAGGATCAATCTGTTGATAGAAAGCCAGTATTATATAAAGAGGTTTTAATCTGCTTTGATCTATCAGAAAACTTTCAGAAGGGTTTGAGGTTATGAAGTTTGAAAGCTGCTGATTCCCATAACCCCAAACTTTTGCCCTTTCGGAGGAAAAAAGAACAAAATAAGACCTCCATAACAAAACCAGTGAAATTATGAATAAAAAAACACAAAAAACTAAAAAGATATTTCTGTTAAATTTTTGATAAATATAGTCTATTCCTAAGCAGCAGATTAAAAATAGAGGAAATAAAAGCGGTAAAGCCCTTTGGGTAGAGAAAGGATCTCCAGTTAATGCTGGTGCAGTAGCAGATAAAACAGCTAATAAAAAAATATACTTTCCATTTTGGGTAAATATTTTCTTGAGTAAAAAGTAAAAACCAATTAAGTAAGGGACAACCATCCAAAAGTAAAAAACTGAAAGTCCTGGTAAAGACCTTTGAGGGTCGCTATCAGGAGAAAAAAATAATGAGTAGGGAGAAAAATAGGTCATAAATCTCGCTAAGAATTCCCTTAGAAATGATAGTAATAAAGCAATAGGATATGGGAGTATTTTTTGTAAATCAGCTGTGTGGATTAAAATATCATTTATATAAAAAAGAGAGTTTTTATTGATAAAAGCTTGAGTATTAAGAATTAATAAATGAGGGATTTGGATAACACTTCCTAAAACAACTCCCCAAATAAGATACCTTCTACCTTTTATAATATCTTTCCAAAAGAAAATTAATAAGAAAATAAAAAATAGTGGAGCTAAATAAATTTCAGTATGGGCTCCATACGTAGATAAGGATAAAACAATTATCCCCAGTGTTAGAAAAATTCTTTTTTTAAATCCCAGATAGATTAATAAAGTTGATAAGAAAAATAAAAAAGCTCCTAAATAAATTTCATAACCAATCCTTGAGTAAAAAAAGTTCCAGGGGGTAATCATAAATAAAACAACACATATTAAAGGAATCACTTTTTTGTTTTTTATTAGATCTAAATTTTTTAAAAAAATATAGATTAGTCCTACAGATAAAACTCCCAATAAAGCAGATGAAATTCTAATAGAAAAAATATTCAGATCTAAAAAGTAAATGAAAGAAATTGATAGATAGGTATATAAAGGGGGCGAATATGATCCAAAAAACCTAAAAGCGAAGGGATAACTTTTTCCATACTCATCACTGCCAGTTTTTAAAATAGAATAAGCATTATAACCAGTTACTGCTTCGTCGACGTATAACCCATTCGGAATAAAAGAGAGTTTATAAGTGTATAAGAAAAAGGCAGCTATTAGAACAAATAACAGAGGTAAAATTTTTTGAGTCATATTATTCCTCCATAAATAAATTGTTGAACTGAAACAAGAAAAGATAAAATAATAAAAAGAGAAATTATCCATTTTCTTTTTTTAAGATTGCAAAGAACACTAAAACCCTGCCATATTATAAATATAAACATGGGAAATAAACTAAATGGTCCTAGGAGATTCTTATTACCTATCAGAGCTATTAAAACTAAAGGTGAGGAGAGAAATAACAATTTTAAAGCTAGCTTCTTCTTAGAAAAAATTACTAGTAAACCTAGTATAAAAAGTGGAATAAAAGAATAAGGAAATTTTTCAAACTCTTCAACTTCTACTCTTTGACGCGGATGACCACCAAAAAAATATTGGTTGATATCTAAGTTCTCATATAGATTTTTAGAGATCCCCGGGATTATATATGACTCATGCTTCATCTCAAACCAATATCCAAGAGGGAAATTAATTCCTAATATTTCAGCAGGATACTGCTTAAAGCGTACCTCTTGAATTCTAATTTGATCCGCGGTTAAAGTTGAGAAATTATTAATTTTGGTCGTTTGATATTGAAAAAAAAGAGAGCTTAAAAATAATCCTAAGATAATTATTCTTTTATACTTAAATGACTTTACCGATACTAAAAGTATTGATAGAGTGACAATAATTAATCCAATTAAGAAATTATTTCTAAAAATCTTATATATCCAAAAATTAGAAAATATTAAAAAAAGAATTATCAATAGACTTTTAAAATTAGTCATTTGCAGTTACCACAAAGAAGATAGGAAGACCTTCAGGGTTTCTGATTGTTTTTAAAACTTTAATTCCTGAGGGAGGATTCTTTTCCCAATCCCAATCTCCCGGTACTTCATCTCTAGCTGAAACCAGATACATCATATCCCCTTTTACAACTTCATTAACACCTACTTTATCCTTAGCAGAACCAAAATAATATTTATCCTTAAATCTAAACCCTTCGATCCCGGGCAAAACCTCATAGTTTTTTAGTATATCACTGTAATTTAAGTGAAGCTGTTCAGGCGGAAACTGCCACCAGGTTAAAAATCTTATGAAGACAGGTTCATAGGTATTATTAAAAACAAGCTTTGAATAATTCTCTTCATTATCTTTCATATAAAGCATTGCTTCTTTAAACCCAGAATGCCACCACCTCCAGCTTTCTACCGGATAATGAACAAAATATCTATGAATATAGAAAATAAAATTAAAAGCAAAAAGTATAACTACGACTGTTAACAAGGCTTTTACGTAATTCCTTTTTAAATTATTAAGTATTAGGAGCGCTCCCAAGCTGTTAATTATTATTAGTGGCGGCAGCATTAAAATAAGTCTGGTTGCGTGGTATCCTCCATCTGATGTTAAGGAAGCAGGGACAGGAGCTAGTAGTAACCATGCAAAAATCAAAGTTTTCGTTTTCAAACTTTCATTTTTAATTAGATATAAAAGTCCTAAGGAAAGTAGTATTAGCTCAAAATAATAAAGCTCCCCCATCTCGTGGATAGAATGTCTAAAATTAATATCACCATTGGCAAAAAGAAAATCCAGGGAAAATGCTTTTAAATAATTGGTAGTAAAAACTTGAGCATAAACAGTTGGTTTATTATGGAATATTCTTTCCATTGAAGGATTGTTCGAAGTTATCCTACCCTCTGTGGTAATAAACTCCTGACTTTTTCTGGCTAAATTAATTTTGTCATCCAAAACGCTGTCTCTAAAAATACTTACACTACCAAACCTTTCACTTGCTGCTCCTTTAAAAACAAACCAGACAGCGGGAAGGATAATTATGGTAATTATGATTAAAGGCAATAAAAGTTTGGTTTTTCTCTTTATTAAATCTTTATAATTTAGAAAAACTAATAACCCCAAAATTAGAGGAGAAAAAATAATAGCGGTTGAATAGATATAAATACTTAGTCCGAAAAATATCAGGGAAAGTATTAAGAAAAAGAGATATTTTTTTTCCTTTAAGAAAAAGTAGATCCCAAAAATGATAAAAGTTAAAAGCATTGTTACCTCAAAAGAGGCTCGGGAGTACTGAAGATGCCAGGGAGAAATAGCCATTAAAAAGGCTGCAATTATCCCCACCCTATCACCATAAAGTTTTCTGGTTAGTAAAAATATTCCGATTATAGAAACCAGTCCCCAAAAAACTGCCGGCAGCCTTATCCCCCACTCATTAAGTCCAAAAACAGCTACAAATGGAACAGCTGAATATAGATATAAAGGTGTGCGGTATTCTGAAAGTGACCGGAAATAGACGGGGAGAAAATTACCAGCGAGATCTTTCCCTGTATGAAGAATAGAATAAGCCTGGTATCCCACATCAACTTCATCACCAAATAAAGAAGAGGGTACCTGATCTAATCTAAAGATCCTTAGAAATATAGCTAATACTAAAATAAATGCTAAAATGAAATAACTGCTTTTGTTCAACCTAATCTAATTCTAAGTTGTTTTAAATCTAAAATACAAGAGATTTAGAACATGGGTATCTTTACTAGTCACTGTCTTTTAAAAATAGATAATAATTATAAACCAGGAAAAGTGCATAAATTATTACCAGTAGATTTAAGAAAATATTATTTTTAACCAGTATCGTCAGAAGCGGAATGTCCGGTTGATATAACCCCTTGTATAAGTTTATAAAGAAAAGCATTGAAAAGAATAAGTAGTTTAACCAGTATCTCTTATTGATAACAGCCAATACAGCTGAAAAGATAACTGCCGGGATTAAATATCTTTCATGCATTCTGGTCAATACAAAAAAATAGCACAATGATGTTACAAAAAGAAATTGAAAAAGTCTTTCTATATTAAATTGTTTTTTCCAAAAAATGTAAGCAAGAGGTAAAAATGAAATTAAAAACAACATAAATCCCCATCTTTCCCAGCTAAATAAAAACACAGTTTGGGCTGCATCAACGGGCTGGAAGTTGAACAAAGTTCCCCAAAGATTTATTGCATTATCTGATACTAAAAATCCTGTCGAGACAGACAGGGTTTTTATATAAAACTCAAAAGGCCAAAGTAACCCATGGTTATTAAAAGGTAAGTAAAAAAGATAGAGCACTACAAGAGTAATCAAACCACCAATAAAAGTTTTTTTAAACTTATACAACTTTAGAAAGGTCAACATATAGATTGCCCAAATAACGAGAATTGTTTGTTTGGATAAAATTGCCAGTGCTCCAAAAACTGCCGATACCCAAAGTTTTTTTCTAAGCAAAAAGTAGAAGGCAAACAGGATAAATAAATTCTGTTGCAGGTCGTTTTGACCCCAAATAGCAGCTAGATAAATAATTGCCGGATTGATTAAGAATAAAACTATATGAAAAAGCTTTGTTTTCCTGGAAAGCTCTTTTTTGAGTTGGTTCAATATTAAGTAAAACCAAACTGCTATTCCGATCGATGGAATGATTGCTGGTAGCTTTAGAAAAGAAATTTTGGTGTTTTCCCATTCTATTAGTGGAACCAAAAATGAAGGAAAAATTGGCAATACGTTATTCAGGTAATGAACTGCCCGAAAAACCAAATCATATAGCCAAACACAAAAAGCAAACAGCAGCATTGATATGGGTGGGTAATTTGGGAATGAAAAATCATGAAAATACCTGTCATAAAAACCAATGGGGCTTTGTTTTAAAATACTTTCCCCCCAAACAATATAATTGATTACATCCCCTGAATAATATGGAAGTGAAATTAAAAAATAAATGGTAAAAAAAATAAAAAACAATAAAGAAAAAAAACCATTATTTAGTATTTTATTCATCGTTTTTAAAAAGCAGGTTAACTGATAAATAAATTGAGGATGCAGCAAAAACAGTTGCCAGCAAACTTCTGGTTAAAAATAGCTGGTCTGTATTTAAGATAGCATCCAATCCTTTCGCTGACACTAAACTTGGGAAAACAGGTGCAAAAAGCTGAAACTGCAAAGTCGGATCAAAAAGAAAAAGCATCCCTAAAGCACTTAGTCCAATTCCCAAAGCTCCTAATCTCAAAAAAACTGAGCTCCTTTCCAACAAAAGAATTATTAAGAATGGAGTCAGCCATAAAAGCCACTGCATATGGAAATGCGAAACAGCCAGTATTAAAAGAAGCGAGGTAAAAGAAAAAGTCAGAAAGTTAAAGGCATTTTTGGATTTTTGAAAATAGTAAAAGTAAAGTACAAATAAGATCGCTACAGATATGATTATTACCTCTCCTCCTGATAAGTAGATTTTTGCATAAAGTATTTTATCCATTTGAGGTGCAAACAGGGCGTCCTCCTTAAAAGCCGGGGAGTTTATATAAGGCAGTATTGAGATGACGTAAGGCACTGCAATCAGTATTGCAAGTTTTACCTTATCCCAAAAAGTTTTCCCCATTAGAATCAAAAATGGCGCAATTAAAAAAGGAAAACTTTTTAAAGCTGCTGCTGTCCCTAAACTCAAAGCTGAGAATTCCATTTTCTTCCTGACCAGCAGGAAGTAAGACAAGCTTAGGAAAAAAGTCGGAAAAATATCTACCTGTCCCACCCCTTCTGTTGCCCACAAAGACACAGGATTTAAAATCCAGATTATAAGCGCAATAAGTCTTTTTTTCTCAGAAACTGAAAAAGCTAAAACTATCCCTAAGGATAAATCAAATAAAACCAGTGGTAGTTTAATTAGAAATAAATGTTTAAATAATTCAAAACTCCCCAGAATTTTATCTGCCCTTAGAAAAAAATTCATCTCTGAATTTTGATTAATTAAAGGCCTGGTCAAAAAATCTATCGGTAAATGAATTAAATATTGCAGGGGCAAATCATCAGGCTGTTCATCACCGGGATGTTCAAAAAAGTTTGAATCACGCATATATTCATAAGGGTTAAAGTCGTTTTTTTCCAGCATAATAAAAGATGTCAGATTTATAACTCTGACATCAACATGATAGGTAACTGAAGCAATAATAGATTTAACTAAAAACCCTAGAAGAATTATCCACCAGTATTTTTTTATAAAAGTTATTAAATTATTCATTTACAATTTTAAATATATTATCCCTGAATTGTTCTTTAGAATATTCACCGGCTTTTTCCTTTGAGGCATTAGATATTTTTTCCCAAAGGTTAATATCTTCAATTAATTCCAAAGTAAATTCTTTTAACTCATCAATATCATTCCACAAAAAACCGTTTACCCTGTTTTCGACAATTTCCTTTTGTCCACCTGAATTAATTACTACCGGTACACAACCTGAGGCCATTGCTTCAACAGTTGTTATTCCGAAATGTTCCATTTTCTGCCCTTCTTTTTGTCCGTACCCTAAGGCATGCCAGTAAATTTTTGACTCACCATACAGTCTAACTAAATCCAGGAATGGTAAATTAGGGTAAATAAAAATTGGGTAACCTTTGGCGCTTTTCTTTAACTCTTCAACATAATCCTTATCTGACTCCCCCATACTGCCAGCCAAATGCAGACTCCAACCCCTTATTTTTTCCTCATCAACTAAATTTTTAAAAACATCAATTAATAACTGCTGTTTTTTATCCTTTAAATAACCATAAAACCTGCCGACTGAAACAATCTGATTTTTCTTTTTCAAAGATTTAAAATCAGAAACATTTACCGGAGGGTACACTACTTTGCCTTTTATGTTCCAGTTTTTTTCTATTTTCTCCTGTGTAAATTTAGAATTAAAGATAGCTAAATTCCAGCTGCTCAGCTTTAATTTTCCCCATATGCCTTTTGAACTGATGTTTGTAATTGGGAATTGAAAGTGGATAACATTTTTTTTGGCAGTAGAATAAAAAAGACTCCCGTCGGTTAAGTAAAAGAGATAATCAAATTTTTTTAAATAGAAAAGTCTGTCTAAAAATGAACTGGCCTTTCCTAAAGGAGCTTTTTCAGTCTTTATTTTCGATAAATCCAAATTGTGCAAAATTTCTGCCTTTTTTAAAATTGATCCTATATTCATTAAAGACAAATGAGAATCTAAAAGAAGATAAACTTCATGACTTACAGATAACATCTCGGCAATAGTCAGCATGTATTTTTCACCACCACCGGTTGTATCCAAATATGGAGTATAAATTCCAACTTTCATTTAAAATTAAAACCGTCCTTTATTAATTTTTGATCGAGATTCTCATAAACCTCCTTTAACTGGGGTTTCTGCTGCATCTCCCAAAGCCTGATATAGCTCATTAGCATAGAAAAAACTTGCAAAAGTGAGTCAATTATTCCCACAGATCCGGCAAAAAATCCGCCTCTTATAACCCCCTGGTTCCAGGTCTCGGTTATAAATATCCGCAAAAATCTCCATCCGCTCATTTTTGGATGATGAACGTCCTGCCTTAACTTGGCGTCAATTTTTGACCATTCTAAACTTTTCAATATAAAGTGGTCCAAATCTCGATGAGTTAAATGCAGCAAAGAGGATTTTGTATAGCCTAATTTACCATTAAATGTCGGATACTCATGAACTTTTCCTACCCAATTTTTAAATTCACTTTTCTTCAAAAGTCTTATCACCCAGTCATTCTTATAAGGACCATAAGCCACTTTTTTTCCAAAAATTACATTAATCCGGGATATTGCTAAAGCTGAAAACTCTGACGACCCGATTATCTCCTGTATTTCTTTTTTTAGAGACTCCAGAACCCTTTCATCAGCATCAATATATAACACCCAATCGCCCGAAGTTTTTTCGATCGCTTCATTGCGTCTTAGATCAAAATCGGGAGATTTATTAATAATAATCTTATCAGTATATTTCCTGCAGATCTCCAGTGTTTTATCACTTGAACCATTATCAGCAACTATAATCTCATCTGCCCATTTAACTGATTCTAAACAGGCTTTAATTCTTTCCTCTTCATTTTTGGTAAGGACAACAATTGATAACATAAATTAATCTTATCAGCTTAGACTAATCCATACAAACTATTCTTTTTATAACCCTTTTAATCTCGCTTAAAACCCGTATTATAGCACTCCGGAGGCATACCGGGAATCTCATATAAAGTTTTTTTCATAAATCAAAAAGTTTTTTTCTACCGTTTAATAGAATAATGGAGATTGTTAAAAAAATAAACAGGCCGGATAATTTCCACCCCCAAACAAAAGAATCCGGAGAATAATACATCTCAAAATAATTTTCTCCTCCTGGTATCAGGATTCCTCTTAAAGCCAAATTAGTCTGGTATATTTTTTCTTCTATTCCATTTCTTTTTAGTTTCCATCCTTTCTCGTAACTATCTGTGAAAATTAAAAACGCATTATCTTCTGATTTGGTTTTAAATAAAACTCTGTTTGCTAAATAGCTTGTAATTTCAATCTGTCCAGTGGTTAATTTTTCCGGTAAGTTATCGCTAGTCAAAGCAACAGCTGTTTTTCTGGGATTAAATCCACTTTCGGAAATTACTTTTTTCATTTCATCAAAACTATCAACTTTAATTACATTTTCTATAAAAAAACCTCTTTCTAATGCATTCGGATTTTCTAAAAGGACTGAAGTCTTATCCTCATAGATTTTTTTATAATTACTTTTGGTGATTTTTTCATTTAAAAGATTACCTTTTGCTACGTCACCTTTTATATCTCTTTTAACAGCTAGAATATATTTAGTATTCAAGACATCCAGGTAAGCAGAAGGGTAATTGTCAAGTTCCACATATCTACTGGTAGTCACATTCAATGGATAACCGTTAACTTTATTAAAATACCGGTTGTAACTTTCTAAAACCAGGGGATCATACCCTTCAACTGACTGAAGTTTATAAAATGTCCAGGTATTTGGAGGCAGAATTTCTCCATCAGCTCTGGCAATTCTAAATAAACCTGGTTTATTTTTTATCTCGTTAATAAATGGGGTTTCCGGAAAAATTAAATTGGAGTTTACAAAAGGATTATATTTTAAAAAATATCTTCCTAAGTCAAAGAAAGTTATAAGTAGTATTAAAACAACTAAATATTTTTTAAATTGTTTTATATAAAGAATAATCAGGAAAAACAAAATTAGCACAAAAGGAAGTATCAGGTTTTTTGAAGTAACAGCAAAATTAACTGAATACATTGAACCTTCAATAAATTCTTTAGATAAGAAAAAACCTATTAGCAAAGAGGATATTAAAATAAATAAACCTAAAGCTGCCCCCCGAACAAACCCCAGATATTCATTACTATTTTGCATTTTATAAATTCCATATCCGGTTAAAATACCTGCTGAAAAAGAGGTCAGGAAGAATATTCTGCTGGCTGATGAATAGGTTAGAAACTGAAGAGGCAAGGAATAAAGAAATCTGGTTAGAAAATTATCAAAGCCTAAAAATATTGAGATGCAAAATAAATAGAAAAAAAAGCTAATATTTTTTCCTCTAAATCTTCTAAAAAAAAGTGGCAGAATTAAGGGCAGAGTTATTGTCCCTAAGAAAATGGATTGTTCATGATATGACTGGTTATCCCAATGATTATAAGTTGAAGGGTTTCCAAAAAAATCAGCCGCAAAAAACCTGACTGCTTCGTAGATTGGGTTTAATCCATAATTAAATTGGGTAGAGTAAGCTTCACTATCTCTGATAGACTCAGAAGTAAAATCATAGCTGGGTAAAAACTGGACTGAACTAACACCTATTGACAGAAAAATAAAAACCAAGGGAAGTAAAAACTTTTTTAGATCTCTGAATTCAAAGTATTTTACCGATAAATATACCCCACCCAATATAGTCGAGTACAAAGTTAACTGAGCGTGACCTGATAAATAAAGCAGTATAAAGCTAAGTTGCATTAAAAATAGGTACCTGATTTTTAAGGAAGATAAATATTTATCAAGGAAAAGAAAGATCCAGGGTAAAAAAGCCGCCGCATAAACCCCGGTTCCAAACTCCACCCAGGTTGTCATTAATCCGGAAAAAGCAAAAACCAGAGAACCTGTTATTGATGCTGTTTTAGGAACATTATAATTTTTTAGTAAATAGAAAAGTCCTAAAGCAGCAATAAAAGTCTGCATAAAAATATAAATCCCCCAGCCTGAAAATTTGGGCAAAAAAAGTAATAAATTAAAGGGGTTCAAAACCGCTGAATGATAAGTAGCCAGCAGAGGATTTCCCGAAAAAGAGTAGATGTTCCAAAGTGGAATTTCACCTTTAGAAAATAAATCAATTGCTAAATATTTCCAGATAAAAAACTGGGAAAAAACGTCAGAGATTAAAGCATTCTTAATTGGAACCCCAACTTCATATCCCCATTTATAATCCAGGTAAGGAAAATAAGCTCCGATTAAAGTATCCGCCTGAATAGGAATTTTTCCAAAGATAAAAAACTGGGAAAAAACGTCAGAGATTAAAGCATTCTTAATTGGAACCCCAACTTCATATCCCCATTTATAATCCAGGTAAGGAAAATAAGCTCCGATTAAAGTATCCGCCGGAATAGGAATTTTTCCAAAGATAAAAAACTGATAGTAGATTAAGGCCGTAAGAATAAATAAACTTACCGGAGCAGAAAAAATATTACCATGCCTCATTAAATTGAAAATCTGTTTTTAATTTTTTGCATTGTTCTTTTTAAAGGATTCCTGGACAGATTACCATACTTCATCCAATAACTTAACTCCTCCCCTGAACCTTTAAAGACTTCATTTATCTCTTCAAACTTAACCTCTTTAGCAGAAAAACCTCTCATTTCCCAAACTTTAAGATAAACCACCAGAAATGAAAAAGCCTGAAGCAGGCCTAAAGCCAAACCATGTAATCCGTCATCAAACCCCCTATGGGCAAAAAACCGGCTTAAAAACTCATTTAATGGTTTTTTGACTAGATCCCTGTAATCAAATTCATAGCCTGTATCCCTTAACTCCCGTGCCTGAATAGTTGAATAACGATCCATTCTTTCCAGGAACTGGGAAATAGAGCTGTAATGATAATGGGTGATTGCCCACCTCTCCTGGGCCTCAAGGGTTAATCCCTGGCCTTGGGTTTTAGGTTTACTATGAATTTTATTCCCCCAATCAACAAATCCTTTTTTAAATAGCCTGGTGTGATAATCGGGCCACCACATTGAAGCTTTTAAAGTTTTTCCAAAAATAATATTTTTTCTGGGGATTTCTACATGGGTTAAAACACTTTCTTTGTAAATTAATTCTTTAATTTTATCACCTAGGGAATCCGGAATTTCTTCATCTGCATCAATAATTAATATCCATTCACCCTCCGCCTTAGATATTGCAAAGTCCCTAGCTGGTTCAACATACCCCACTCTTCTATGAAAAATTATTTTGGCTCCCAGCTTTTTAGCAATAACAGCCGTATTGTCATCTGAATTCATGTCACAAACCAAAATTTCATCAGCAAATGAAACAGATTTAATAGCCCGTTCAATATTTTTCTCCTCATTCAGGGTGTTTATAACTACGGATAATTTAACAGTCATATTCTTATAATACTAACAACTAAGAGGCTTGTAAATCATTGCTGGAATATTACTGAATCTGTTGATACACTAGAAGCCAGATGGAAAAAAGAATCTACCTGATAATCTTTACATTAATATTCTTATCCAGCCTCTACCTGAAAGTCATGCCTGTTTTAAATTATAACTTTCCTTTCACCATGGACCAATCGAGGGATATGCTGGATATAAGGCAAATTGTTGTTTCTTTGCATCCTACTTTAATTGGCCCAACTACCAGTATAAATGGAGTGTTTTTAGGACCATTTTATTATTATTTTAATGTAATTCCTTATTTTCTATCAGGTGGAGATCCGGCTTCACTGGTTTACTGGAACATTCTCTGGTATTCTATCGCTCCACTGGCTATTTTCTTTGCCTTTTATAAAAAAGACAAGATTCTATCTCTTGCCCTGTCTTCCATCTTTTTAATGTCGACAGCTTTCTTTTACTCTGCCCGCTATTTTTGGAGCGCTAATCCAATGCCTTATGTCACAACTTTTTACTTTTTATCTCTTTTGCTATTTATATTCAAAAGGGACAAAAAGAGTTCGTTTTTATCAGGTTTAATAGCTGGACTTTCGATGCAGTTTGAGGCAGCGTTTGGGATATTATTTTTCCCATTTCTACTAGTATACTCCCTCTTTAAAAAAATCCCTCTAAAAACTATTTTTCCTTCTTTTGTAGGATTTTTTATTACTTTAATCCCTCAAATTCTGTTTGAGTTTAGACATGGATTTATTATGAGCAAAACTTTTATTAGTGAGGTTTCAGGTAAATCCCAAATATTAGGGGAGAAACTTAGCTTCTTAGAGGCCCAGGTAAGTCATATAAAAAGCTTTATCGAATTCGGGAATGGGGCTTTTACAATTTCTGATTTTATTTCCCGGATACTCCTGGTTTTTGCCATAGCCTATCTAATAATCAACTTTAAAAAACTTAATGAGCTTCGCAGGGAAGTTTTCTTAACGGCTATATTATTTTTATTTTTTGGCTTGATCTTTTATAGCTGGTACTTACATCCTTTAAAAGGCTGGTATTTATTGGGCCTTAGAATTCCTTACTTTTTGATATTGGCAGTTTTTATAACTGAGATTTCTACTCTGAGAAATCTTTTACTTAAAGCGGCTATCTTAGGGTTTTTCGTTTTCTCATTTGTAAATACTTTTATCATTCACTCCCAATATATTCCGGAAAATGAGAGTGTCCGTTCCGGTGATAAAAGTAACTTAAGAAATGAGATTGAAGCTATCGATTGGGTTTATACAAAAGCCCAAACCCAGGGTTTTAAAGCATACAATTATATCCCCTCTGTTTATGATTTTCCTTATCAATATTTATACTGGTGGTATGGAACTAATAAATATGGTTATCAACCGGAGACTGTTACTTATTTAGATAATGTACCTGAGTATATCAAAGATAATGATCAGTTTTATACTAAAAAAAAGTCTGCCGGAGATGATCCTTTAGTATTTTTAATTTATGAAAAGGATGATGAACGGCCAGAACGACTTAAAGCCTGGTTGGGAAGTTTTACCCATCTTTGCTCTACTCAAAAACAGGATTATTCATGGGGAACAACTGTTGAACTAAGGAAAAAATGCAACTAATTACCTGGCTGTAAGACGAATAACCTCCATATTAAAGGAAAATGTATCGTAGACAAAGAAGTAGATGGACCAATTGGACAACTTAAGCTCTCGCAATTAATCTCCATGGTGTTATATATATAAACTGAGTTTATATAAATTCCTATTGCTAGAGCAATTACCAATAAAGATTTACAAACAATTTGCAGGCTTTTCTTTCCCAAACCTTCATATACTAAAGAAGGCAAAACAAGTATCGAAAACATCGCCCGAAACTCTAATGGGGTAAGATGCGGGCGGAATGGATTTACATGAAGATACCTGTTTCCTAAAAACAGGAAAACTGCAATAACGGTTGTTACAAATGAAATATTTTTAATTACATAAATCACTCCCCAGGCTCCTGTTATTGAAAGTAACGGCATGAATATAAACCGATACCATGAAAGCAAATCTCTTTCCCCTCCTGAAAAAGCCACTATTATTATTCCATAGACTAATGAAAACAAGACGAAATTTTTTGCCTGATCCAGCTTTAATGTTTCATTAAATTTCGCTGCAAAAAGAAAGAAAATCGCACTTATTAAACAGAAAATATAAAAATTATCGTAGACAACATTAATATCAAAAGAAGGAGTAACTAACATAAATCCTAGACTACTAAATCCAACAGGCCGGGTTGACTGAATTTGCATTAATCTCCAGAAAATATCACTGTCAAAATAAATTCCATAGGCTATAAAAAGCCCAATAAAAATGAGAGCTACAAATAAAATATACGCCAGACTTTTGTAATATTTTTTAAGAAAAACTTCGTACAAAACCAAAGGGGCGATCAAAAAACCGGTGGCTTTTGAAAGACCTGATAGACCAATTAAAAAAGGGATGGAGAGTAAATATAAAAAGGCAGGCTTTTCTTTAAATTTTAAAAGCAGATAAATAATAATAAGATAAAAAAGGGCAATTAAATTTTCCGGAACTGCCAGTCTTGAAGCAAAAACCAGTATTGGAGTAGTTCCATAAATTAAAACTGCCAGTGTTCCCACCCAAAAACCGCTGACTTTTCGGGCAATTAAAAATAAAAAGACTGAGGTA
>Ga0209542_10008750_pt1 | contig 18794 bp, 18 predicted proteins | sample RifCSPhighO2_01_FD_184028 | JGI IMG/M metagenome (GOLD analysis project Ga0209542, IMG submission 184028) | Soil microbial communities from Rifle, Colorado - Rifle CSP2_plank highO2_0.1 (SPAdes) (version 2) | ecosystem: Environmental > Terrestrial > Deep subsurface > Rock core/Sediment ...
CTCACGATGTATAAGGGAAACGCCCTCGGAAGAAGAAAGAGAAGCGCCGTCCAATCCGCGAAAGGAACTTTGTTGAATCGCGTCCCGAAGCGTATCGGCGTAGGTGTTCAAGCTTGTCTGGTCTGGCATAACAAATCTAATTGTATATTATGGATAGCACACTTATCAAGAGAATCCTATTTATACAAGCTTTCGCTCCGTTCAATAATGTGAGACACTATATACATGACCATTACACAATGCCGCGTATGCGGAAGCGGGAAAATAAAAACATTTTTTGACCTTGGAAATCAACCACCCTCCAACTCGCTCCTGAATTCTCCAACCGACCCGGAAACTTTCTACCCACTCTCTCTTACGCGGTGCGCCGACTGCGCTTTAGTACAGCTCACCTACACGGTAAACCCGAAGGAGTTATTCTCACACTACGTCTGGGTTACGGGCACGGCAAAAGGAACGCAGGAGTTTTCAAAAGTGTTTTGTGAGAAACTTCTCGCTCGCGCGGGAAATGGCAAACATGGGTATGTGTTAGAAATTGCCTCAAACGACGGCACCTTCCTGAAACCATTTATGGAAAAAGGGTATAGTGTGCTTGGCGTTGACCCCGCGGAGAATATCGTAGAGATGGCGGAAAAAGAAGGCATTCCGACAACATGCGCCTTCTGGGGAAGCGAGGAAGCGAAAAAAACGGTTGAAAAAAAGGGGAAGGCGCGAATCATCTTTGCCCGAAATGTCCTCCCGCACGTCGCGGAAACAAACGATTTCGTGGAGGGGCTCCGCATCGCGCTTGAGGATGAGGGCGTTCTAGCGATAGAAGCGCACTATGCGAAAGTGATATTGGAAGGATTGCATTACGACTCCATCTATCATGAACATCTTTGCTATTTTACGTTAAGAACACTGGAATTTCTTTTAGAGAAACATGGATTATACGCGTTTGACATTGATACAAGCCCGATAAGCGGAGGCGGAATCATTGTCTACGCGAAAAAAACAAAAGGCGAGGAGAGCGAAGCGCTGGCATCATACCGAGCGGAAGAAGAGAAAGAAGAAGTAAATACGGAAAAACGCTGGGAAGAATTCACGGAGCGCGCGAAAGAACACAAAAAAGAATTCTTGCGGATATTGCGCGAAGCGACGCAAAGCGGAGGAAGGCTTATCGGCTGGGGCGCTTCCGCAAGAAGCTCAACTCTTCTGAACTTCGCGGGAGTGAATATCGCGACACTTCCGATGATTATTGACCTAAACCCCCTAAAGCAAGGCAAGTACACGGCGGGAACTCATATATCGATTGTGAGCGCGGAAAAGGGAATGGGCGCGCGCCCGACTCATGTATGCATTACAGCGTGGAATTTCGCGGAAGAAATAAGAGAAACGCTGAAGAATACATACGGATTCAAAGGAACGTGTGTCATACCTCTGCCTAAAAATCCGCGCGTAATTTCATAAAATTTGCATGATATTTCAAAAAACACCGATAGAAGGAGTATATGTTATAGAGCCGGAACTGAAAAAAGATTCGCGGGGATATTTCACGCGCTTGTTTTGTAAGGAAGAATTCAAAACGGCGGGAATTGACTTTGACGCGGTGCAGATAAGCAAATCGTTCACGAAAGAAAAAGGAACGCTTCGTGGCCTGCACTTTCAGCGGGAACCGAAGTGGGAGCAAAAAGTAGTCCAGTGTACGCGAGGTTCGGTCTATAACGTTGTGGCTGATGTAAGAAAAAAATCTCCGACGTTTGGGAAATGGTTCGGCATAGAGCTTAATGAAAGCAATCGCAAAATGGTGTACACGCCCAAAGGATTCGTAAACGGATGTCAAACGCTTTCCGATAATTCCGAATTGCTCTACTGGATCGGTGAGTATTATGTTCTGGAACTTACGGCGGGAATAAGATACGACGACCCCACACTTAATATCATCTGGCCGTATCCGCCATTCGCGCTTTCCGAAAAAGACAAAGAACTCCCGTTTTTAAAAGAAACTCAAGATAATCTTTATACTGGAGAACTTCTTTCATGATTACGCAGGCAGTCATTCTCGCGGGAGGAGAGGGTACGCGCCTTCGTCCTCTCACGCTTACAACTCCAAAACCAATGATTCCGATACTCGGGAAGCCGTTTGTGGAATACATGGTTCGGGTGTTTAAAGAAAAAGGCGCCACGGAAATTATATTTCTAGTGGGATACTTGAAAGAGCAAATCATGGACTATTTCGGTAATGGCTCACGATTTGGCCTCGTGATGAAGTATGGCGTGGGAAAGGTGGAAGATGATACGGGAACGCGTCTGCGGAACGCGAAAGACTTGTTGAATGAGAATTTTTTGCTTATATTCGGCGATGTCTACTGGCCGTATATTGACTTAAAGGAAATGAGCGACGCCTTTTTTGCTTCTGGGAAATCGGTCATGATGGTTGCGCATGAAAATAGCGAAGGGAAGGGCGCGGAGGGATATAAAAACAATATCATGATAGATGAAAAAACTGGAGAAACGCGCTTTGTCGTTCCGCACACGGATGATCCAAAATTCCAGTGGTCGGAAGTCGGGGTAACGTTAGTGAACAGAAAAGCGATAGAAAGAATAGACAAAAATGAGAACGTTAATTGGAACAAGGTTACGCTTCCAGATGTGTCCGCGAGAAACGAACTGGGTGTCTGGAAAACAGACAAACTGCCGGACACAATCACCTCCCCAAAAGATGTGGTGGCGTTTGAAGAAAAAATAAGGTGGGGTGTACAAAAAGGGTAAAGCGCGCATATAATCTTCTCATGTCTAAGATACTAATAACAGGAGGAGCGGGATACATTGGTTCCGTTCTGGTGCCGGAGCTTTTGAAGGAGGAGCACGAGGTAACCGTTTTGGATAACTTCATGTACGGCCAGACGTCGTTTTTTGACTTGTGCCACAAAAAAGAGCTGACAATCGTGCGGGGCGACGCGCGGAACAGAGAGCTTGTAAAAAAACAGATGGAGGATAAGGAAATAATCATTCCGCTCGCCTGCATTGTGGGAGTTCCGGCATGCAACAAAGACGAGGTGGCGGCAAGAACGACAAACCTTGACGCAATACGCCTTATTCTTGAAATGCGGAATCCAAGCCAAAAAATCATTTTTCCGAACACGAACAGCGGGTATGGCATCGGCGAAAAAGACGTCTACTGTGATGAAGCAACCCCGCTTCGTCCCATATCGCTATATGGAAAAACAAAAGTTGAAGCGGAAGAGGCGATACTAAAAAGCGGGAACGCAATCACCTTCCGTCTCGCGACCGTCTTCGGCATGAGTCCGAGAATGAGACTAGATCTTTTGGTAAATCAATTTGTTTATGAAGCGTTTACGAAAAAATACATCATATTATTTGAGGCGCATTTTAAGCGCAATTTCATTCATATCAGGGACGTGGCGAGAGCCTTCGTTCACGCCATAAAAAATTTTGAGCGGATGAAAGGAGAGCCGTATAACGTCGGGCTTTCGGATGCCAATTTGAGTAAAAAGGAACTTTGCGAAGAAATAAAAAAACAAATACCAAATTTTTATGTTGTGGAGGCGGAAGTGGGCGAGGATCCGGACAAGAGAAACTATATCGTAAGCAACGCGAAAATAGAACGCACGGGATTTCAGCCTTCCGTGTCGCTCCAAGCGGGCATATCCGAACTGATAAAAGGGTATGCTATCTTGAAAAATAATAAGTTTACGAACGAATAGGCGGGAAAGATATGATAATTACAAAAACTCCCTTCAGGGTTTCATTTTTTGGCGGAGGAACCGACTATCCCGCGTGGTATGAAAAACATGGAGGAACCGTGTTGAGCACGACGATTGATAAATATTGCTACATTTCCACGCGGTATCTTCCTCCGTTCTTTGACCACAAGTACCGTATCCGGTACACCAAACGGGAGGAGGTAAAAACAATTGATGAGATTGAACATCCAAAGGTAAGAGAGGGACTGAATTTGTTGAATGTCAAAAGGGGAATTGAGATGATTCACTCAAGTGACATTCCGGCAATGTCCGGCATGGGATCAAGTTCCGCCTTCACGGTTGGATTTTTGCACGCGCTCCACGCTCTGGAGGGAAGGATGGTTTCCAAACACGACCTTGCGCTCCGCGCAATACTCCTTGAACAGGACATTATAAAAGAAAATGTAGGCTCCCAGGATCAGGTATCCGCTGCTTTTGGAGGCTTTAATCAGATTGAATTTAGGGGGCGCCACAGCATTTCCGTAAACCCAATAACGATTGCCTCCGAGCGGCAGGAAGAATTGGAAAAAAATCTGATGCTTTTTTTTACAGGCCTTCCGCGGGAAGCGTCGGAAATCGCGCGGGAACAAATTGCGAACATTCCGAAAAAGCAGGAGGAGCTGGAAATAATGAAGAAGATGGTTGATAGAGCGGCGGAGCTTCTTCACGACAGCCGAAAACCGTTGGATGATTTTGGACGGCTCCTGCACGAAACATGGACAGTTAAAAAAAATCTATCGTCAAAAATTACAAATCCGGAAATTGATGAAATATATGCGGCGGGAATGGGGTCGGGCGCGCTTGGAGGAAAGCTTCTCGGCGCGGGTGGCGGAGGAATGATGCTATTTTATGTCCCGTCGGAATCTCATAAGAAAGTGAGAGAAGTCCTTCGCCATCTCATACATATCCCATTTCGGTTTGAACGTCTTGGCAGTCAGGTGGTCTATTACGATCCCAAAGCAGACCTTCCGGTTGAGTGAAGCTTTTCTACTTGAACGGTGAAGAAAAATAATGAAAGTAATCATTCAAGCGGGGGGAGAGGGAACACGTCTCCGTCCCATAACATATGAAATTCCGAAACCTCTGATTCCGGTAAAAAAGCGTCCGGTAGTCGGACACATCATAGACATGCTTCAAAAAAACGGCGTGGAGGATATAGCGATGATCGTTTCGGAAAAACACGCGAGAGATTTTGATATGTGGAAAGCTGGCGAGACGGAAGACATTCGGAAAAAGATATTGATAATTATAGAACCAAAACAATCGGGCACCTTCGGATGGATACGTAATCTAAAAGATTGGATCGCGGACGAAACATTTGCCGTCATAAACGGAGACACGCTTCTTGATACGGACGTGGGGAAGTTAAAAGAATTTCATGACAGCCACGGAAAAATCGGAACTCTTCTGCTTACTCGGGTTCCAGATCCGGAACATTATGGAGTAATCATATTGGACGAAAAAGGAGGGGTGGTGAACTTTCTCTACCATCCAGAACATTCGCCTTCCAATTATATATCGGCGGGATTTCATATCTTTACTTCGGACGTGTTTAAATATGAAACAGAAGATGACGTGATGATGATAGACGATCACTTGTTGCCGGCATTAATAAAGGAGAAAGAGCTTATGGGAATTTACATAGAAGGAACAAGATGTTATGATTGTGGCACGTTGGAACGTTGGGAAAAAGCGATAAAAGAGTGGTAACACTATCTATTATGATCAAGATAAGAAAAGTTCAGCCAAATTGTAATCTTGAAACAGTCCGCGACGGACGCGGAGGCATATTTACGTTTTATCCGGAAAAACCGATTGTTGAATTCAACTTTGTATTCATTAATAAGGGAACAATTCGGGGCAATCATTATCACCCGGAATTTGATGAGTATTATCTTTTCACCGATGGTCATGCGGTGGTGGTTACAAAAAATGAAGACGGCAAGGAGGAATTTTTATACGTGGGCAAGGGAGACTGTGTGTACACTCCGAGAGGAGTTTCGCATGTGACGTACGGCATCACCGATTGTAACGTTGTTTCATTTTTAACAAAGAAGTGGGACGACTGCGAGCATCCAATCGTCCATGAGAATCTTGGAATGGGAGCGGGGGATCACGGAGACCCCAACTACAAAGCTAAGTTATAGATTCAGGTCTTTTGTGTTTAAATAAAGGCGTTTGTAATCCAAGACGGGCAAGAATAAAAAGAAATAAGACATAGAAAGTTTGAAAAGCATAGACGGTTGATTGGGAGATACTGATAGAGGTGTGTTCTTTTTTGTAATCGGCGCGAATGGGCATCTCGCCGAACTTCATCTTAAAGTAAGCGGCTTGGGCTATAATTTGAAAACTATAAATATGCCCGCTCGACATTTTTTCAAAAACCGGTATGCCGTGAAGAGGAACAGTCTGAACAAGCCGTCTACTGTATATGCGAAAACCGGCATTATATTCGGAAAGCGGCGCGCGAAGAATAAGGCGGTCAATAAAACTAAGCCCGACATTGGCAAAGTACCGCGCAAACGACATTCCGTCGCGGAGCGGTTGCAAAAGATTCGTGAAGCGAGACCCGATAAAAAAATCGTATTCTTTCTCCCTCACTCTTTTGAGCGCTTCCGGAATGATGGAGGGGTCGAACTGACCGTCTCCGTGTATTTCTACCATGTATTCTCCGCCCATCTCTATGGCTTTCGCGAGAGCGTAGCGAACATTACCTCCATATCCGGTATGCGGATGGGAAAAAAATGAAACACCCAATCGGTTCGCGATACTCCGTGCCTCGTCCACATCTTTTGAGCCGTCATCAACGATAACAATTTCATCAAGCACCTTTGGTACGCGATGATATGTCTCTTGAAGCAAGTGGGCGCAGTTATAAGTCATAATGAACCCTATCGCCTTTGCGTGTTTTTTTTCTTCAGACATAAAGTTATGCGAACGGATCTAAAAAGACGCTGAAAACTTTCTTGAGATATTCAAGATGTTCGGGGGTAAGGCCGTGGTGGCACCCGATCACAAAAGAGTTTCGCATGATTAAATTTGCGGCAGTAAAGGTGTCGCGGAGACCGCGTTCATCAAGGTGTCGAAATGCCGGTTGATGGAGGATATTCCCGGTAAATACTGGTCGAGTTTGTATCCCGTTTTTTTCTAAATAAGTTATCAGGTCAAGGCGAGAAAACGGCGCACCCTCTTTGATGGTAAGAGGGAACGCGAGCCAATTTGTGTCCACGTCTTCCGCGGTTTCCGGCAGGTCAAAAAAATGTGGGTAAGAACTTTTGAAAAAAGCGGAGAGTGCGGTAAAATTATGTTTGCGAGTCGCGGAAAAAGTGGCAAGACGCTTAATCTGCTCAAGACCGAAAGCGGCTTGAATCTCTATTGTTTGAAGATTGTAGCCAATCTCCTCAAAAATAAATTTGCCGTCATACGGATGCGAATTGATAGTTGTCCGAAATCGATTCTCTAAATCCTCGGATTCGGAAAATAATACCGAGGAACGCCCCCAGCCACGAAGCATGAGACATTTTTTATACCACTCCGGACGATGCACGGCAATCATTCCTCCGCCGCCTGCGGCGGTAATAATATGAGAAGCATAAAAACTTGTGGTGGAAATATCGGAATAGTGTCCGGTGGGCTTTCCCGCGAAAGTAGCTCCAAGGGTATCGCAGGAGTCCTCAATGAGGTATAGACCGTGGGCATCGGCAATCTCCCGCAATCGTTTAAGATTGGGAACATTACCTAGAAGCGAGGGTATCATGAGCGCCCGTGTTTTTTCGGTAATCAGACCCTCAATATCATCTTCCCGTATAAGAAAGGTGCGGAGGTCAACATCCGCGAAGACCGGTCGCAACCCATGTTGGAGAAGAGGAGTGACCGTGGTGGCAAATGTTAAAACCGGAGTGATAACTTCGGATCCTTTTGGCAAATCAAGGAGCGCAAATGCCAGAAGATTCGCCGAGGATCCGGAATTTACCATAAGACCGTATGGTTTTCCAAAAAGTTTCGCGATGGCGGATTCAAATTCTCTAGTTTGAGTATTCGGAGCAAGACGAAGAGGGTCGGACAAGACGTTTTGCACCGCCCGAATCTCCTCCTGTCCATATACGGCAAGGGCGTAAGGAATTCTCATAAATGTGAATCAAAATATCTTATGTACCAAGGAATCGTTTTGCGTATGCCTTTTAGAAAGTCATGTTTTGGCTCCCACGCCAACACATTTTTGGACTTCTCATGTGAGGCATATTGATTAAGGATATCAAAACCCTTGGTTTTTACAATTTGCGGTTGAATGTTTTTTCCCATTTCACGGCTAATAATGGCGATTATCTCCAAAACAGAGAGCGGGGTACCTGTTGAAAAATTAAATGCGTGACCATATATTTTTTTATCCATTTTTTCGGCAAGAGTAATATAACCCCCTACGGCATCATCAACGAAAATATAATCTCGCAAAGAAGCGCTTGTGTCTCGAATGATTGGCGGCGCATTGGAGTAGAGGCATTTTATGGTATTCGGTACGATGCGATTTGTCTTTAAATCTCCGGGCCCATAAATGTTTACACATCGGGTAATGCATACCGGCAATTGGAATGTCCTAAAATAGCTTTGGCTGATAAGGTCGGCACAACTTTTTGAAACTTCATAAGGATAAATTCCTCTTAAGGGATGAATATGTTCTTGGTAGGGAAGCGTATCATGATGACCATATGCCTTGTCGGAAGAAGCGACAATAATTCGCTCTACATGCCCATTTTTTTTCGCGGCTTCCAGAACGTTCCATGTTCCCTGGATATTTATTTCAAATGTTTCTAGGGGGTCGTCAACGGCCTGGTCCACAATCGGCTGGGCGGCGAGATGAAAAACGGTGTTAATGCGGTGATCGCGTAAAACTTTTTCAATTAAGAGCAGGTTGCGCACATCTCCTCTTACAACGCGGGTTCCGGCCGACAAATTCTCTTGATCAAAAATAGAACCCGGATTATCTTCATGAATCAGTACGGAGACTCGGGCGCCTTTTTCCATTAATGCTTTTGTGAGGTGGCTCCCCAAAAAACCATTAGCGCCGGTAACGAACACTTTTTTTTCGCTCCAAAAATTCGTCATAATCGCACAGACAAGGTAATATACATATAAACAAAATTCGTATCATTATGCAAATAAATTCCTTGTTCTATAAAAAAACAGCGGTGTGTGTTGCGGTATGTCTCATAATAATCATTCTTTTTGTTTTTGCCGTACACTCCTATCCCGTTTCCGGCGGAGATTCTATTTTATATGTTCCGGCGGCAATTAATTTGAAGTTGGGGAATGGATTCGTAAATCAATTAAGCCCCCTCTTCTTAAATGGAGATCCGACCGGAGCCGGCAGATTTTTAAGCCTCCCTCCCTTATGGCCTATCGTGTTACATTGGTTTATGTCGGATGGTTCATCCGAATCGGCTTATATTGCGACATATTGGATAAATGCTCTCACTATATTACTGGCGGGCATTCTGTATACAAAAATAATTATGCCGGATTGGCGAAAGGCAAGTTGGTATAGCGTCATTGTTTGCGTAAGCGCCTTGTTCTCTCTCGCCTCAATAAGTATTTTTTATCCGGGCAGGCCCGAAACGCTCACAAGATTTCTTATGATTGTTTCGCTTTTTAGCTTTCTTATGCCGCGCAAAAGGTTGCTTTGGATATTATTAGGAACGGCATTAGGCTTGAGTGCTATTGCGTCTCCCGGACCGGCGATCCTTCTTGCTCCCCTCATAGGTATTTTTTTCGCCTTTCTCTATCCGACAAAAAAAGCGTTAAAACTGATTCTTCTCGCGTACGCTACTTCAATAGCGGTTTCTTTGAGCGTCATAGAAATGTTTAGTTATGGCATAGCGCCAGTTGTGCACGGGCTCTACCGCCATTTTTTTGTTGTTCAGTCGGGAAATTTGGGAGATCACTTCCAGGAAGTAAAAGTAACGCTTCCATCCATTCTAAACAAAAGATTCGCACTCGGGTTTCTCGCCATTCTTACAACTTCCGGATCGGCCGCATTTGCCGGATCGGTGTTTTCTCTTTCATTCGTCTACGTCATAAAATTGTACTGGCGCTGGAAACAAGTTGTTGCATCCCGAATTCTCTTGTATGTATTCGCAATAATGACGGCAGGTTCATTGTTTTTGTTTTTGGTTCTAAGACCCGTAGGATACTACATACTCGCGCTTGTGCCGCTAAGCATTGTCGTTGTTGGGTATTATGCGGCGAACGTAACGCGTTCAAACGCGTTAAAAACTGTGAGCCTCGCGATACTAATGTTAAGCTCAATGACATTCTTTCATCGGCTTGTATTGTTTCCGACATTTCTTGCCTCCGGAGTTTCTTTAGCCGAAGCTCGGGAAAAATTTGAACAACTGCCTCTAAAACCAAATGAGCGAATTGGCGTTGACGGAACAATCTGGCCCGTCTCCGAAAAATATGACCAAATGTATCTTTGGGGCGACGAGGAAGACGTAAAATATCCGACAACAACCATCATCATGAGAGAGGGTTTAAACGGCTGGACCGAACTGCCTGAAGCATGGTCGTATTGTAAAAAAACAAAAGATTTCTCCATGCACAAGAAACCAGTTCTGTTTGGCGTGACACTCGCCCGCGCGATACCCGGTTACGCGTTTAATGTGTATGATTGTTCCTCGGGTCGGGAAAGCGTAGAGGTGATCAATCCATGAGAATCTTCATAACCGGCGGAACGGGCTTCATCGGAAAGCATGTGGTCATGCGTCTGATTCAGGGCGGACACGCGATATGCGTACTCTCGCGGGAAGAAAATAAACAAGAACAATGCTCATACATAAAAGGAGATATGGCGAGCATTGAAAAGTGGAAAGAAAAACTGACGGCGTTCAAACCGGAAGCGGTGATGCATCTCGCCTGGGAAGGGATACCAGACACGAGCGAAGAGATGGCGAAGAAAAATCTTCAGATGAGTCTAGATCTTCTAGAACTCGCGGGACGAGTGGGATGCGAGACATTTCTTGGAACGGGCAGTTGTTTAGAGTACGGCGGACTGAAGGGGAAGGTGCGGGAAGAAGATGTGGGAACGCCTCCCAATTCTCTCTACAAAGCAAAGGTGGAACTGTATGAAAAAGGAAAAGAACGGGCGGAACGCCTCGGTATAAAATTCATCTGGGCAAGACCCTTTTATGTTTATGGTCCAGGCCAAAAAAAAGGATCCCTCATTCCGCAAATCATAGCCACATTCAAAAAAGGGGAGGAGTTGAAACTTCAGGACCCGAACGCGGCGAACGACTTTGTGTATGTACAAGACGTAGCGGACGCGCTCACCCTGCTTTTGGAAAAAGAGGCACCCGCGGGCGCATACAACATCGGATATGGAGGGCTTACAAGCGTGCGGAATATTGTGCAAGCGGTCGCAAAAACAATGGGAATACCCACGCCCAAACTGCCTCCACTCGGAATTTCTCATCCACCCTTCTTCGCCGATACGAAAAAAATAGAGCAAGCAACGGGATGGAAGCCGAGTACAAAACTGGAAGAAGGTATACAAAACATGATAGGGTAATAAGCAAGAAAACCATGGAAAACAGCGAAGATTCAAAAAAAGAAGTTTCCGTCGCGCGATACCTTGTGTCAAAAATAGAGGAGCTTGGAATTGACACGGTGCCGGTTATTCAAGGGGGAGCAATCATGAAGATGATTGATGAGGTGGGAGAAAGCAAGAAACTTCACTATATCTGCCCGAATCACGAGCAGGCGCTCGCGATGATGGTTGACGCGTATGCCCGAATACGCGGGTTTGGGGTTGGTATGGTAACAAGCGGGCCGGGAGCGACCAATCTTACAACAGGGATAGGATGCGCGTATTACGATTCCATTCCCTGTCTTTTTATTACCGGGCAGGTGGGAATGTTTCACGTGAAAGGAGAACGTGGAGTTCGTCAGCGCGGATTCCAGGAAACAGACGTGGTAAGCGCCCTCAAACCAATTACAAAATTTGCGGTACTCTTGGACAAGGGAGAAGACGCGCGGTATGTGTTTGAAAAGGCGGTGCACATCGCGAAAACAGGAAGACCAGGACCGGTTGTTATTGATCTGCCATATAATGTCCAGCGAGAAATGATAAATCCTGAAACATTGCGGGGATACGTGCCGCCGGAAGAGGAGAAAGAAGATAAGGAAAAACTGGAAAAAGAAACGGAGGAAGTGTTGAAAAAATTATATAAGGCGGAAAGGCCACTTCTTCTCATAGGCGGAGGAGTGCGCATAGCGGAAAAAGAAAAAGAAATATATGAGTTTGTGAAAAAAACAGAACTGCCGGTTGTGACAACGTGGAGCGCCGCGGATATGTTTCCGGCGGATGTTCCTTTGTATCTTGGCAATATAGGAAAGAGTGGAAACGCGTCAGCAGTGAAGGCTCTGCAGGAAAGCGACGTTCTTCTTTGTTTGGGAGTGCGGTTTACGCCGAGAACGATTATTCATGAAAAAAAATTCGCCGCGCAAACGGAAGTGATAGCGGTGGACATAGACCGCGCGGAACTTGAGGAGGGGATTGTAAATCCTCATAAAAAAATATGCTGTGATCTCAAGGAATTTGTTCCGATGATGATGCGATGCGCGAACGGAAAAAAGATGGAGCGGGAAGGGTGGAAAAGGCGACTAAATGAACTAAAAGCGAAAGAATACGTTATTCATGGGTCGTTGGAACACAGTGACGGATATGTAGACCCGTATCTTTTTATTCCAATGCTTTTTGAGGAAGCTCCTGCAAACGCGGTGTTTATACCAGAGGCCGGAGCGAATCTTATTTGGGTGATGCAGACATACAAATTAAAAAGAGGTCAGCGCATCTTTTCCGCGTGGGGCAATTCTCCGATGGGATACGCGCTTCCCGCGGCAATCGGCGCGCGCATCGCGAATCCAAACGCGCCGGTGATAGCAACGATAGGAGATGGCGGCTTTCAGATGAACATTCAGGAGCTACAGACAATCGCGGGAAACAAGATAGACGTAAAAATATTTATTTTGAACAACAAATGTTATGGAAATATCATCATCGGCGCGACAAAGGAATTTCAAGGCAGAGCTCATGGAAATAACGCGGAAACGGGCTATACCGCTCCTGATTTTGTGAAAGTTGCGAAAGCCTATGGGATAGACACGGAAACCATTACGGACATATCAGAGGCAAGAGAGAAGGTACGGAACATATTGGGAAGAAAAGGCGCGGTGATAGTTGATGTGAGTATCAATCCAAATCAGGAACATGTGGAGTTAAGTCTATAATGTTATAATAAAATCATGCAAAAAAAATCTCTCATTGTGATAACTCTCTGTCTCGTTCTTGTCATTCCTTCCATTGGCATAGCACAAACTGCTAATCAAACTTCAGATTTACAAGCCTTGGTTCAACAGTTACAGGCACAGATAAAAGAATTGCAAAAACAAGTAGTCTCACTTCAAACGCAACTTACGACCACAAAAGAAGAAGTTGCCGAAGTGAAAGCAGAATTAGGCATAACTCGTTCGCTTGAGCGGGGAGCGGTCGGAGATGAGGTAAAGAAACTGCAGGAATTTTTAAAGAAGTTTCCGGATATTTATCCGAGCGGACTCGTAACTGGCTATTTCGGACCGCAAACGGAATTGGCGGTTAAAAAACTTCAGGAGAAACAGGGTATTGAGGCGATTGGTATTGTTGGACCGAAAACAATCGCGAAAATAAATGAGCTTTTAACGGAAAGCGCCGGTGTTTCAAATATCATTCCTCCCGGATTGGTAAGCGCGCCAGGACTTCAAAACAAGGTTGCGAAGACTTCTCAAAACATTGTTCCAATTCAACCGGCAACAACTACAATAGGTATCGCCACCTCAACTCCCGCAACGTCTGAAGAAAGTTCTACTACTACGACTCCTTATGTTGCGCCGGTTCAACCGGCAATAATTTCAAACACAATACAAGAAACGACTCAAACTACTCCAACTGTTGCGTACGGATCTGCATTAAACTTGAGCGGTGTCAGTGATTTATTTTTGAAAATATGGAGCCCTGCGAGTAATGGTATTGCGTTGGGAGGAGGATTAGGCTTTTCTACGCAAGCCGGAGTTGGTTGGTCGCAACAATACGGGGGAAAATTTGTTACCTCATATTCTATGCAAGGGGCAGAAGGGCAGCAATATATTACATCAACAAGCTCCGTTGCCGTAACGGTATCGGGTCCCAATGGATCAGTTATAGAGGTTTGGGATTTGGAAAGCTTGAGAGCTATAGCTATTACCAATGGTACTAATGGTACTGTCACTTTTACTGCCGAGCCCAATCATCGTTATGGCGGATTCGCGTGGTATGCGGATAATGGTCAAAGAAATATTACAATCTATACAGCATATGCTTCACTAGCTTCAACCACAACAACTGCTGTTGGCAGTCCGCCCCCCGCGCCCTCAGTTCTTTATATTATTTCGGGCGGGACGACGCCCTCCACAGGAACAAGTTACAGTTACTCGGTACAGGTATATAAAGACTCCGACGGCGATGAAGTGAAGCCAATTTTTGATTGGGGTGACGGCACTACGTTTGAATGGTCATCGTTTATGAATCCGCCCGTGACTGGGGGCACAACGGCACAAACATCAAAAACTTGGACAAGCGCCGGCACGTTCGCGGTAAAAGCAAAAGTAAAAGATGCTACCGGACGTGAGTCTGGTTGGGGCCCCGTAACGTATTTAACAGTGAGCGGCAACACAATCACACCGCCAGTTTTTACCGTTACTTCTCCGAATGGAGGAGAAGAGTGGAAAACGGGCGAAACAAAAACTATCACATGGACGGCAGGAGGTACGTCGGTATCAACGGTGAATGTTGAGCTGTACAAATCAGGAAATTATACTGGTATGTTGGGATATAACGTGGCTAATAATGGGAGTTTAAATTGGACGGTTTCTTCCAGCGTTAATATTGGAAGCGATTACAAAGTAAGAATATATAACCCTTCATCTTTGTACTATAGCAATTTTGACGAGAGCAATAATTCTTTCAGCATTGTTGCTCCAGCGGACACCACGCCTCCTGAAGCGCCGGCGTCCATTGGAGCGTCTGCAACCACGTCTACGAAAATTTATCTTCAGTGGCAAACCTCAACAGACAATATTGGCGTCTCCGGTTATAAAATTTACAGAGACGGCTCTTACCTAACAAGCGTTGCCCCCCTTTCATACGCGAATAGTTTCACTGACACAGGTTTATCGCCGAGTACCACATACAGTTACACGGTAGCCGCCTATGATGCCGCGGGGAACGTTTCTTCGCAAAGCAGCATCGCGAGCGCTACGACTCAAAGCGTGGTAATGCCTCCGGCTGCCCCATCCGACTTCAATCTTACAAGCAACAACGGTTCATCCATTGGCCTTCGTTGGGTTGATAATTCTGGCGATGAAACTGAATTTAAGATAGAGCGCAGATTTCGTCCTAATTTTGACAGCGAAGTTGATGCGGGTCCTTGGTCAGAAATTGGTTCTGCGCCCGCCAATGGCACTACGTATACCGACAGCAACTTTCCTGTTTCTGGGACGTATGATTATCGCGTGAAAGCTTGCAACAGTGCCGGCTGTTCCGCGACGCCAAACGGAGTGAATGGCATCTTGATGCAGAAATCAGCCATGGCTCCTTCCGCGATAACTAATATGGCCTCTGTCATACAAAACCTTTCGGAAATTTTATTAAGACTGAAAAGTCTGTTGCGTTAGATTCTTTCTAAACGCGTAGAAGGCATGATGTGAGTGTTGTTGGACATTGACCAGGTGTCTGTTTAGACATATCTTATAAGCATTAAAATCAATGAATGAGCTATCAAATGTAAGCAAAAATCTGACCGGACAGCCGATGTTTGAATTTTTGTCGGAAATTAAAGAAGCCGAGCGGAAAGGAAGAAAAATAATCCATTTTGAAATAGGTGATCCGAGCTTTCAAACAGACGCAAGCGTTATTGAATCCGCGAAACAATCGTTGGATAGGGGAGAGACGCATTATACGGATTCCATGGGATTGCGAGAACTTCGTGAGGGAGTCGCGGCGCGCATACGCGCCTCTCTTCTTTACGAGCCAAGCGTCAATCAAATATTGATAACTCCGGCGAATTCAGTGATAGATTTTACGATCAGATGCGTGGCAGATCCGGGATATGAAATCATATATCCGGATCCAGGATTCTCCACGTATGAGTCAGTAATAAAATATACGGGAATGAAAGGAGTGCCTATTCGGTTGAAAGAAGAAAACGGAATGAGAATGAGTCCCGAAGACGTGGAAAAGAGCATAACGGAGAAAACACGTCTTATTATTGTAAACTCTCCATCAAACCCGACGGGAGCGGTGATGACCGAAGAAGAAAGCAAAGAATTTGCGCGTATCGCGAAAAAATACGAAATATATCTTTTAAGCGACGAGACGTACGCGGAGCTTATTTATGACAAAAAACATTATTCTCCGAGTGTGTATGACGCGTGCAAGGAATATACCATACTCCTCTCAAGTTTCTCAAAAGCGTATGATATGTCCGGATGGCGCGTTGGATACGCGGTCGGACCGGAAATTCTTGTAAAAAAGATGGGACTAATGCTCCAGACGATTATTTCCTGCCTACCGGAATTTACTCAACGGGGAGGAGTAGCGGCTCTTCGGTTGGGAAAGGAATATTTTGAATCTAAAATGAAAGAGCTTCGCAAACGGCGAAAAGCAATAACTGAAGGTCTTCGGAGTATTCCCGGAGTGCGTTGTTTGGAGCCGGAAGGAGCGTTTTATGCCTTTCCGAACATTGAAGGAACGGGAATGAAAAGCAGGGAATTTTCACGGCGCATGTTTGAAGAAGGAGGAGTTGCCCTACTTCCGGGAAGTGATTTTGGAGCGGCAGGGGAGGGATTTGCGCGGTTAAGTTTTGGGTCGCGAACGGAAAAAGAAATTGAGGAAGCGATCCAATCAATGAAACAAGTGTTGGAAAAACCATGAAAATTGTTATTACGGGTTCAGAAAGTTTTGTGGGCAGGGAGTTTATAAGGCAATGTCTTGGGAAAGGAATAGAGATACACGGCATAGATCTTCTTGAGGAGCCGTCGCAAGCGTACGCGTATCAAAAAGCGGATATTCGGAAAGAAGATGTGGTGGCATGCGTTCCGGAAGATGCGGACGCGCTTATTCATCTTGCCGCGCTCTCAAGCGACGCGATGTGCAAAGGAAAACCCTACGAATGTTTTGATATAAACGTCATGGGGACGTTAAATCTCATGCGGGCGGCGTCTGCGAAAAAAACAAAGCAATTTATATTTGCTTCAAGCGAATGGGTATACGAAAAATTTATCGGTAAGGAGGAGAAAGATGAGGATTCAACGATCAATATCGCGGGGCACGTATCGGAATACGCGCTCTCTAAGCTTGTAAGCGAGGCAAATTTGCGGATCCAACATAAAAACGGATTCTATGACGCAACCGTTCTGCGGTTTGGAATTATTTATGGGCCGAGAAAAGCAAATTGGGGAGCGGTGGAATCTATTATGAGCCAGGTAAAAAATCAGGAAGAAGTAATGGTGGGATCGGCGCAATCGGGAAGGCGTTTCGTGCATATTGAAGATGTCGCCGGGGGAATAATAAAGGCGATTGGGCTTGAAGGATTTGAAATAATAAATCTTTGCGGCGACAGATTGATAACACTTGGAGAGATTATTAGTGAAAGCGAAAAGATATTCGGCAAAAAAGTAAGTATTGTGGAAAAAACTCCGGAAGAAGCAAGCGTGCGAAATCCTTTGAATAACAAAGCAAAAGAATTGATGGGGTGGAAACCTGAAATTGATATCGCAACCGGTCTGAACACACTCCTCCCCTTTGTGTAAAAAAAGAAAGTAATCAAAAAAATGCTGATAAGCATAATAAGAAAATTAAAAAGCATGTTGTGTTCTCCAAATGAAAAGTGGAGAAGGATAAAATTCGGAATCGCGAAGAAATGCTGGTTTCTCATAAGCAGGAAATCTCATCTCAGGATTGAATTTGGTTTGTTTGAATTGTCTTTGGCGAAATATGTTTGCGCGTTCTCAAGGAACGCGAACATAGCTTATGATATAGGAGCTGAAATGGGCTATTATAGCCTCGCGTTTTTAAGATGTATGGGTGGGAGTGGAAAGGTGTACGCCTTTGAAGCAAACAAAGAGCGGGTTCTGAAATTCTCGGAGCTTGTAAAAAGAAATAACGCAGAAGAACGCATTAAAGTATTTGAGGCATATGTAACGAATGAGGAAGATCTCGATTTAGGGAGCTCTTTAAAGAAAATTTCACTTGATTCGTTTGTATACAAACAAGGGAACCCGGCGCCGAACGTGATAAAAATGGATATAGAAGGAGAGGAGTTAAAAGCATTACAAGGCGCGGAAAAAATGTTAAGGGAATATCGCCCCAAGCTTATGATTGAAATTCATTCACGCGACCTTGCGATTCAGTGCCCGGCATATCTGGAAAAACTAGGCTATAAAGTCCGGACAATTAAACAGGGATGGTTTAATAAGCTCTTTCCCGAGGCGCGCTTCGACGGAAGAAACGAATATAACGGCTATCTTGTCGCGGAGTAAAACAACGAACATGGCTGATTCCAACCCTCTTGTAAGCATTTGCATTCCGGCTTTTAACAGTGGCGCCTTTATTCACAGGGCGCTTATGAGTTGCATAAATCAGACGTACCAAAACATTGAAATTGTGGTAGGCGATAACGCGAGTACGGATAATACTTTGGAAATAATTAAAGAATACGCGGGGAAAGATTCAAGAATTAAATTTTTTCAGAACAAAAGCAATATCGGAAGCGGCAATAATTATTTGGAGTGCGCGAAGCACGCTTCGGGTCATTTTATGCAGGCTTTGGGAAGCGATGATTGGCTTTCCCGTAATTATGTTGAAGAAGGGGTGCGTTCTTTTCTTTCAAATCCCGAAGCTGCTTCCGTGTTTAGTAACATGGTAACGTTGGAAATTCTGCCTCCCCTGCCCCCCCGTTTTTTAAGTGAAGGTATTATAAAATC
>Ga0209542_10008752_pt1 | contig 18792 bp, 18 predicted proteins | sample RifCSPhighO2_01_FD_184028 | JGI IMG/M metagenome (GOLD analysis project Ga0209542, IMG submission 184028) | Soil microbial communities from Rifle, Colorado - Rifle CSP2_plank highO2_0.1 (SPAdes) (version 2) | ecosystem: Environmental > Terrestrial > Deep subsurface > Rock core/Sediment ...
TGAAGTTATTACACAGGATGTTATTGCCGTTCTGGATGCATCCGGGGCTTCCGGCGGCATTGAACGTGAGACCCGAAGGAATCGGATCGGCAATCGTCACGTTTGTGGCCGTATCCGGTCCGCTGTTTGTGGCAATGAGCGTGTAAGGTACGACACCGCCTCTTGCTACCGTGCTTGGTCCGGTTTTCGTGATTCGGAGGTCCGCAGTGGCATTAAACGGTCCTTCATCATTGTCCTGCTTGCTTGCACAGCCGGGATCGAGCGGGAAGTCGATCTTTCCGTCACCGTCGTTATCGATGCCGTCGCCGCATTGTGCCTTCGGATTCGTCTCATCATCATCAGTTCTCGAGGAGCAGCTGAAATCATTCGGGTAATCCGTCGCTCCGTCGTTGTCGTTATCGATCCCGTCGCCGCACTGTGCGTTGAACGGTCCTTCGTCGTTGTCCTGCTTGCTGGCACACCCTGGATCCAGCGGGAAATCTAACTTTCCGTCTCCGTCATTATCGATGCCGTCCTGGCACTGTGCCTTCGGATTTGTTTCGTCGGTGTCGCTGGCATTGCTGCAGCTGAAATCCGCAGGGTAGTCCGTCGCGCCGTCTCCATCGTTGTCTACGCCATCAGAACACTGGGCGCAGCTGACGGTGGAGGTTACGGTCTGGCTCTGGTTGTTGCCCGCGTTCGGGTCTGTAGCGCTGGTGGAAACCGAAGCGCGGTTCTGGATTGTTGATCCGCAGGCAATCGTGGACGACACCGTGAAGCTCAGGGTGAAGGACTTGCTCTGTCCGTTATTCAACGTGAAGTTGTTGCACAGGATGTTATTGCCATTCTGGACGCATCCCGGGCTGCCTGCGGCGTTGAACGTCAATCCCGAAGGAATCGGATCGGCAATCGTCACGTTCGTGGCCATGGTCGGACCGGCGTTGCTTGCGGTTACGGTGTAGCTGATGCTTCCGCCGCGTGTTGCAGAAGAAGGTCCGGTCTTGCTGATACTGAGGTCTGCGCTGTTGTTTTCGTCGTTGTCCTGTTTGCTCGCGCATCCCGGGTCATTCGGGAAGTCGATCAGGCCGTCGGCATCATTATCAATGCCGTCTTGGCACTGTGCCTTTGGATTCGTTTCGTCGGTGTCGCTGGCATTGCTGCAGCTGAAATCCGCAGGGTAGTCCGTCGCTCCGTCATTATCGTTGTCGACTCCATCGGAACACTGAACACAGTTCACCGTTGTCGAGATCGTTGAACTCTGGTTGTTGTTCGGGTTGGGGTCCGTGATGCTCGTGGAGATCGCGGCGCGGTTTTGGATCGTGGATCCGCAAGCTACCGTCGAAGGGACGTTGAATGCCACACGTACCGTCCGCAGCTGTCCTGCGGCAAGGCTGAAGTTGTTACAAAGGATGCTGGTACCGTTCTGAACGCAGGAAGCGTCGCTTCCCGCGGCGTTAAACGTGAGACCTGTAGGAATGGCATCAGAAATGGTGATATTTGTCGCCGTGTTCGGACCGGCGTTGCTGCCGATGAGCGTGTAGGTCACCGTAGACCCACGGTTTACGGTTGTCGGGCCGCTCTTGCTAATCGAAAGATCAGCCGTCGCTGCGTTGAATTCGTCATTATCCTGCTTGCTGACGCAGCCAGGATCATTGGAGGCAGCTGTTCCGAAGTCGGTCTTTCCATCGCCGTCGTTATCCACGCCATCCTGACACTGCGACTTCGGGTTCGTTTCATCCGTATCCGTTGCCGAACTGCAGCTGAAATCATTCGGGTAGTCCGTTGCTCCGTCACCGTCATCATCCTTGTTGTTCTGACACTGCGGTTCATTGGATTCATCGTTGTCCTGCTTTGACGTGCATCCGGGATCCTGCGGGAAATCGATGCGTCCGTCATTGTCATTGTCGATTCCATCCTGACACTGCGACTTGGGATTCGTCTCATCGTCATCGGTGCTCGAGGAACAGCTGAAATCATTCGGGAAGTCCGTGGCACCGTCTCCATCATTGTCGATGCCGTCTCCACATTGTCCATTGAACGGCCCCTCGTCATTATCCTGTTTTGAGGAACATCCCGGGTCCTGAGGGAAGTCGGTTTTTCCGTCGCCATCATTGTCGATGCCGTCTTGGCACTGTGCCTTCGGGTTCGTCTCATCGTCATCGGTGCTCGAGGAACAGCTGAAATCATTCGGGTAATCGACTGCTCCATCTCCATCGTTATCGATGCCGTCTCCACATTGTCCGTTAAACGGTCCTTCGTCATTATCCTGCTTTGAGGAACATCCGGGATCCTGCGGGAAATCCGTCTTTCCATCACCGTCATTGTCTACACCGTCCTGACACTGCGACTTGGGATTCGTCTCGTCATCGTCCGTTGTCGAGCTGCAACTGAAGTCATTCGGAAAATCCGCTGCTCCATCATTATCATTGTCTACTCCATCCCCGCATTGTCCGTTAAATGGTCCCTCATCATTGTCCTGCTTCGATGAACATCCGGGATCCTGCGGGAAGTCCGTCTTACCGTCTCCGTCATTGTCTACACCGTCCTGACACTGTGACTTGGGGTTGGTTTCGTCATCATCCGTCCGCGAGGAACAGCTGAAATCATTCGGGTAATCGACTGCTCCATCTCCATCGTTATCAATCCCGTCACCGCACTGTGCATTGAACGGCCCCTCGTCGTCATCCTGATTGTTGGAGCATCCGGGATCTTGGGGGAAGTCCGTCTTTCCGTCGCCGTCATTGTCGATGCCGTCTTGGCACTGAGGAATGACGAATGGTCCGACAAAACGCATCATTTTGTCGTCATTTGGAGGATCGTCCGCCGGACTATGGTAGTTACATTTTCCTGCGGGATATTGCCCGCGCTCCCCGTCATGACAATCAAATGATACATAGGTATCTTGAGGAGAACCGAGAATCTTACAGACGGCATTGAGTGTCTCTACCTCCGGAGTTCCTATCGTCCATCTATTTCCTCCGCCCCCGCCTCCTCGGGAACTCACAAGAGGCTTGGTTGGTTGTGTATAGTTGAGATTTTTATCACGGATTGCTTTAGCCACGAGATTGGGAATACCCAATTCCACCAGTATCCCCCTTCCGTCCAAACCCAAATACGTCTGCGTTGTTCCATTCGGATTTCGACAGGTAATCGTTGTGAGCCATGTAATCTGGTACTTGGAACCAAGCGATAATTGCTCAAACTGAAAGTCACCAGAGGAGGTTGTTTGCGCAACTGCCACGGGAACGTCCGGCGCGAGATTGGCCGTGAGGGCGGTGATTCCCTCGAAGGGGACTTGGCTCAGGAGCATCGAGTAGACGCTCAGAGCAGCGACCAATTTGCGCGCACGCATAGGACTTGGGGGTTAGATAAAAGGGATGAATAGTAAGCATTTCTCATTAATAGTCAAATTTATTTGAATAAGTTTATAATGTATCTATTAGCTCAAATAATAGATTTTAAATAGTTCTCGTTTAACGATATAGATGTGATATTTTGATAGAAAGACATTAATAGTTGCTTCTTTTACTTGAGTTTGAGTCAATAGAGGTAAAATGACGAGAATACGGCAATAAATTGATATTATGGCAACTATTGCTTTAATATAAATATAGTTTAAAAGGTATTAATTCGTATACGATATCAATATCGCTCAAAAAGGCCAAAAGAATAACTATTTATATAGTTATAAGATATTGTATAAAAAATGTATACAATCTCACTACCTCATGCATTTCCGGAATCTGGTACGCTATTTCCGTACCTTGGGGAGTCCCGCCTACGCTGCTCTGCGGAGCTTCGGCGGGCAGGCGCCAAGCCCACCCCATTCAGTTAATATACGTCCCGCACTGTTCTTCACATCATCTCGTTGGGGAGTCGCCAAGTGGTAAGGCAGCGGCCTTTGAAGCCGCCATTCGTAGGTTCGAATCCTACCTCCCCAGCCAATCTCATTTCGGTATGGCTAGACACGATTCTCTGTACGGATCGTCTTTGAGCGTGCACGGAATGAGATATCACAAGCAAATCTCGGTACCCGTCAATTTCATCCCATCCTCTATCCCGGCAGGATAAACCACTTTCCGCTTCTCTAATGCGCCCACTCCCGTTTTCCGCCATCGGCATACTCACGGCTCTTTCCATCCTCGGTGCACATACGGTCCTTGCCCAGTCGCGCTGCGATACTGTCCGCATTGAAGACGGAGAAGGGGAATATCAGCAGTGCCTTCGCGATGAGCGCGAGGAGCGCGCCAATGAGCAGATCGATTTGTACCGTACCAAAATTGATTACCAGAGAAAGGTGCGGGAGCTATCCTATGACCAAAAGCGTTCCAAAGCGGATATCCTCTGGAAACAGTCGGATTTCCAATATGAGACGCAAATCCGAGAAGCCGAGCAGCAGATTGCACTGCTCAAAATTTCAACCGCAGGCGACAATCCTGAAATCCAGCGGATCGAAGTCCGCATTGATGACCTCAACCAGAAGCGCGATCTTCTTTCCGCCCAGAAAGATCGGATGATCTCCCTCTACGACGTCCGTCAGGACATGGAAAACACGTATCTCGACCTGCAGATGCAGAAATACGAGCTAACGGCGCGTGGTGTCACGCCACTGAATTTTGAGTGGTAGGGGCTCAATATGGCATAAATGCTTGCAAGGGGCTCTTCGGGCCCATACACTTCCCCGGAATGTTTGCCGTCGTCGACATGAAAGGCTTTCAGGAGAGGGTTTCGGAGGGGCAGAAAATCCGCATCCCGCGCCTTAAAGAGGAAACGGGTGCGAAGGTCGTATTCGAACAGGTCTTGCTGCTTTCCAAGGATTCCGCGGTGACGGTCGGTACGCCGACAGTCGCGGGTGCATCCGTTGAAGCGAAAGTTTTGGAGCACACCCGCGGCGACAAGATCCGCGTGGTGAAGCAGCGCCGCCGCAAGCGTTACCGCAGAGTGAAAGGACACCGTCAGGAGTACACGGAGATTGAGATTGTGAAGATCGCCGTCTAATACCATTTACGATTTCTGATTTGCTATTTACGATTTGGCGTTCTCCACCGTAAATCCTGCCTACCGGACAGGCAGGCATCAATCGTATTTAGAGGTCGGTTGTTCTGATCACATACCCAGCACCAGGACGAGTTATAATCATCACGCACATTCCACGAGTGGCTCTCAGCATCGAGCAAGCGCGATCAAATGATTCTGGTAAATCCCTTACAATACTCGCTTCGTGAATATGGGGTGGTGTCGCTAATCCTGTGATCTCCTCATCCAAGACAGCACCTGTCGCTTCAACTGCAACAGCCTGTCTGCATTCTAATTCAATACGTTCGTGAGGAGGTTCCAGTGAATCAGTCCAAGTTCGGTCCTTGCCCATGAAGCTGATCTTACTCGTGTGAAGAGTAAAGTCACTTCAAATCCTTTTGATTGTGTACTCTTCTGCAATTCAACTCTCAATTTCAATGCGCAGCTTCCGCATCGCTTCGAGAGTCACCCCGAGGTTCTGCATGCATGCGACGGTCTCTCCGTAACGCTCCTTCGTTTTTACCAGATGATGCAGGTAGGCGCGACTGTGATTCCGGGAAAGGGGAGAAGGTGAATCCGGATCAAGCGGTGCGAAGTCTTCTTTGAAGATCGCCTTGTCGATGTCGAGTGCTGTCCCATCCGAGAGCAGAACTTTTCCGTGCCGCGCGATGCGCATCGGAAGGACGCAGTCGAACATGTCGATGCCTTTAGCAACGCACATTTTCAATTGATCGATGACGCCGACGCCCATCAGGTAGCGTGGTTTATCTTCCGGAAGCAGAGGGCAAACGGCACCGAGGATGTCGTACATCTCCTGCTCGCTTTCCCCCACGGCAAGCCCTCCCACAGCGTAACCGTCGAAGCCCATGGCGATGAGTTCCTGTGCGCATTTCTCCCGGAGATCGCGCTCCAGGCCGCCCTGGATGATGCCGAAAAGAAGAGGATGATTGTTTGCTGGTTTGCCTGTCCTGAGCTCTGTCGAAGGGCGGGTTTGCTCGATCAAGATCTGATGTTGTTTCTTACATTCCTCTGCCCATCGCAGCGTTCTGTCCGTCGCTTCGAGAATCTCCAATCGCTTTGCTGTGGAAGGCGGACAGTGGTCGAAGCACATGATGATGTCGCCCCCGAGCTTGTGTTGGATGTGCATCGCCGACTTCGGATCCAGCCGGTGCTCGCTTCCATCCACATGCGAACGGAATGTCACGCCGGAATCGTCAATAGAGCGGATCCGGGCCATGGAAAAGACCTGGTAGCCGCCGCTATCCGTGAGGATCGGCTTCTCCCAGTGGATGAAATGATGCAGCCCTCCTGCCTTGGCCACCGTGTCTTCTCCGGGATGCAGATGCAGATGGTACGTGTTGCACAGCAGGATCTGCGCGCCGAGCGCGAGAAGATCCTCATGTGTGAGTCCTTTCATCGCGCCCGCCGTTCCCACGGGCATGAAGAAAGGTGTTTCGATGGGGCCGTGCGCGGTCTCCAGCCGGCCACGACGGCCTATCGGCGAGGAATGAAGAAGAGTAAAGGGAGAAGACATAGTTTCGAGTTACGGGTTTCGAGTAACGGCATGTTGCCCGTGCAAGGAACGATCCAGCAACCCGAAACCCGCAACCCGCAACTTGATTCCTTTTCCAAAGGAGACAACACTGTTTCCAATTTCTCCCCCATATCCAATGTTGAATCCCGCTTGGTGCCCTAAAACTCCGAAGGCGATCGTCGCGCTCTGTCTCAGAGTCAGCTTCGGTCTCTCCCTTGTGTTTGTCGGAATCGCACACTATCTGACCATCTCCGCGTTCCGCGGCATGGTTGCCGATGGTCTCGGCGTTATCTCGATTCTGGGATCCGTGTGGGCCTACATTCTGCCGGCCCTCATGATCGTCGGCGGAGGCCTGCTCGTGGCAGACAAGCGTCGCGATATCGAAGCCTGGGCCACGAGCGTTGCCCTCGGTTCTATCCCCGCAGGCATGCTTCTCAAGTCCGTGGTCGGCGGCCTTTCACTGGCCGATACGATGCCCGCTGCCATCAATGCCTTTGTCTGGATCATTCTCTATCTCCTCGTGCTTCGGATTTCGTGTTGCACATCGGGATCGTGCGAGAAGCCGGGAACGGTAACGATGTAATGAAATGAAAACGTCTACCGTAGAGACGCACGTGGCGTGCGTCTCTTGGTCGTGAAAAAAAGACGGACCACAGGTCCGTCTCTACATGTGCATTGATAACCTACGTGCGCTTAATGCTTGTTCACAATCCCGTCGATAATTCCGTAATCCAAGGCGTCTTTGGCACTCATAAATTTATCACGTTCGGTGTCATTTTTTACCTTTTCCAGCTTCTGACCCGAGTGCTTAGCGATCATTTGATTCAAAAGATCTTTCGTCTTGATGATGTGATCCGCATGGATCGCGATATCGGTCGCCTGACCTTCGGTTCCGCCGAGCGGCTGGTGGATCATGATCTCACTGTGCTCCAGCGCGAAGCGCTTTCCCTTGGCTCCGCCCATCAGAATAATTGCTCCGCCGGAGGCTGCCATGCCGAGACATACCGTGGAAATATCCGGTTTCACGTATTGCATCGTGTCGTACATCGCGAGGGTTGAAGTAACCTGTCCTCCGGGAGAGTTCACGTAGAGGAGAATGTCCTTCTTCGGATCTTCCTTTTCCAGGAAGAGCAGCTGCGCGATGACGGAGTTCGCCACATCGTCGTTGATCGGCGTGCCAAGGAAGACGATGCGCTCTTCGAGGAGGCGGGAGTAAATGTCGTACACGCGCTCGCCGAACTGCGTCTTTTCGATGACGGTCGGGATCAGCGTGTTCTGGGGTGTGATGATGCCGCGGGAGATATTTTTGGCGACGGACTGGATCAGAGGGTGCATACAGGGGAGGAAAATGATTCAGATCATTGTACCGCTTTTCGCGTATCGGAGCAGTGTTCATTGACGTCTTTATATGGTGGAATAGATTCCGATGACCGCAAATTGGAAAGAAAAGATTACATTTCATGTCCAAAATTCCGGGCATTCGTTAATCGTTGTGCTTGGGCCAACGGCGAGCGGGAAGACAGCGTTCTCCCTCGATGTCGCAAAGGCCGCAGCGGAGGTTCATGAACCTCCGCTACCACACCAATGGAACGTCGCCGAAATCATCAACGCCGACTCGCGCCAGCTGTACCGGTTCATGGATATCGGGACAGCGAAGATCACGCCGAACGAAATGGAAGGGATCCCGCATCATCTTCTGGATGTTCTTGATCCGAAAGAAGAAGCAACGGCAGCGTGGTACAAGAGTGAGGCAACGCGTATCGTCAATGAAGTTCTTGGGCGAGGCAATGTTCCAATTCTTGTCGGCGGCTCGATGCTCTACATCTCCGCGCTTTTGGATGATCTGCAATTTGTCGCAAGCGGTGATCCTGTATTACGTCAGACATTGGAGCAGCAATACGATGCGGATGGGGGAGTGGCATTGTATGCACGCCTGATGGAGATCGATCCGGAGACGGCTTCGGCCTTTTCCTTGAAGAACAAACCCTACGTCGTCCGTGCGATGGAAATTGTTGAAAGCACGGGAGATATCCCATCGTCTCTTAAAAAAACCGGATCATGCCCGTGGGATCTTTTGATCTTCGGCATGGAATGGCCAAGAGAAAAGCTCGTCGAGCGGATCAATGCGCGGACAGAGCAGATGTTTGCAGACGGCTGGATCGGCGAAGTGCAGTCACTTCTGGATCGCGGTTACTCCGTGAATGATCCGGGGATGAAGAGTCATGGGTATCGCGAAATTGCTGAGGCAATTTCGAATGGAAAAAGCAAAGAGGAAAATGCAAAAAAGCTTTTAGGGATCATTGCAGCAAAGACTCGGCAATATGCAAAACGACAAATGACCTGGTGGAAGCATGATCAAAGAATCCACTGGCTCGCCCCAGAGGAAATTACGAATGGCTTGCCCTGAGCGAGTCCCGCGCTCGGGACGAGTCGAAGGGTGGAAGCATGATCAAAGAATCCACTGGCTTTCCCCTGAAGATCTTACGCCGTAAGAACCATCTCGAGCTTGCGGAGATCTGCCTTCGGCACGTTCTTCTCCTTCTGCATCGCCTTTACAAGATCGAATCGTTCACCGCGCGCGTCTGCAACAACGTCGACGATGTGATCACGCTCCTTCATGGCTTCCGGAGCAAGCTTCACTGTGCTCTGCAAATCCTTGAGCGCTTCACGGGAATGTTCCTGCCGTACCTTGGGGATTTCAGGGTTTTTCATGGACAGAGATGTTAGAACTTGAAAACGTCGTGAGTCTCTTCGATCCGCTGCTTCATCTGCCACAATTCTTCAATCATCTGAGAGAGGATGGGGGATTCGTCGGGCGTCTGCTTACTCACGCGAAAGAGATAGATGCTCTGGAGCAGATTCGCGATGTTCATGAGCGCGAGGTCGGTCTTGTCCTGCCACTGCTCATCGAGTTTGTCGTACACGTCGTGCTTCAAAAATGTCTGGGGCTGGTAGACGTCGATTTCTCCGTTGTCGATCAGTGAAAGAATGGTTCGCAGGAAGACATTCTTCTTGTCGTCCATGGGGGCGGCCGCGGCTTCGCCCATCTTTTTCTGGTCGGCAGCACTTACGCCCGCCTTTTGACCTTGTGCCATCGTTGTGAGGAAGTCCGCCATGCGTTCCTTCTATTGTAGCAGAAAGCGGCTATCATTGCATCGTGCTTCACGTTGGCGATTCTGCACCGGCTTTCACAGCACCCGACCAGAGCGGGAAGATTCACTCGCTTCAGGAATATGCCGGCCGCTTCGTCCTACTCTATTTCTACCCGAAGGACGATACGCCGGGCTGCACGACAGAGGCCTGCGGCTTTCGCGATCACTTTGACGAGCTTTCAAAGAAGGCCGTAATTCTCGGCGTGAGCAAAGACGATGCGGAAAGTCATGCGCGATTTGCGGAGAAATACGATCTGCCGTTTCCACTCCTTGCCGATCCGGACAAGGCGATCATCGCGGCGTACGGTGCGGATGGGGTGATCTACCCTAAACGCGTGAGCTTTCTCATCGCACCGGATGGAACGATCAAAAAAATCTATGACAAGGTCGCTTGCGAGGAGCATGCAGAGGAAGTGCTGCGCGATATCGCAACGTTTGTATAACGCCTAGACCTCCGTATCTTCGAGGCCGGCCGCCGTGCCCGCTTCGTCGCTCTTCTCGAAAATGTCCTTACAGAGGCAGTCGTTGCCTGGACATTTGCAGCCTCCGCAGGATTCGCAGGTGGGGGTGTGGCAGGTTTCGCAGTTCATATCCATCAGTATGGGGCCAGCCGCGACGAAATCAAGATGGGTTTCGGTAGAGACGTGCCGGTGGCACGTCTACACTATCGTCGTGCCCAAAGCCGCATTCCCAAAGACTGTCACCGAACCCCTGGCCTACCGCGTCCGCCCTCGAACCCTTTCAGAATTCATTGGCCAGCGCGAGATCGTGGGAGAGGGGACGGCGCTGCGAGCTGCGATTGAAACCGACGCGCTTTCTTCCGTGATTCTTGCAGGGCCCCCGGGGACCGGGAAGACCACGCTCGCGAAGATCATCGCCGAGACCACCAAGGCGCAGTTTATGCAGCTCAATGCCGTCACGAGCGGCGTCGCCGACCTCAAGGCCGTCTGCCAGGAGGCCGAGCGGATGAAAACCACCTTCAATCAGCGCACGGTTCTCTTCATCGACGAAATCCATCGATTCAACCGCGCGCAACAGGATGCGTTACTTCCCTATGTGGAGCGCGGCGATGTCATCCTCATCGGCGCGACGACGGGCAATCCCTACTTTGATGTGAATGCAGCGCTCGTTTCACGGTCGCATGTCTATCTCTTAAAGCCTCTGAGCGTTGAAGAGCTTGCAGCAATCCTCAAAAGCGCGGTCGCGGATGACCGCGGCTACAAAGGGCAGCTGAAGATTTCTGATGAGGCGATCGCCCGCCTGGCAACAATCGCCAACGGCGACGCGCGCATCGCCCTGAATGCGCTTGAGCTGGCGGCGCTTACAGCCGGGAAGAATCTGTCCCTTACGGAGATCGACAAGCTCTTCAAAGAGCGCAGGTCCCGCTACGATGCCGATCAGGAAGACCACTACGATACGATCTCGGCATTCATCAAATCCCTCCGTGGCAGCGATGTCGATGCTGCGCTGCTGTGGCTCTTCAAGATGATCAAAGGCGGCGAAGATCCACGCTTCCTGTTCCGCCGCATGGCGGTTTTTGCCTCGGAAGATATCGGCAATGCCGATCCGCGCGCGCTGCAGATGGTGGTCTCCGCCTGGCAGGCGTTTGAACTTGTGGGTTTTCCGGAAGGAGAATTCTTCCTGGCGCAGGCCTGTGTGTACCTTGGTCAGGCACCGAAGAGCAATGCGGTGACAAAAGCGATGGGTGCTGCCAAGAACGCGATCAATACCATCCCGTCACTCGAGGTGCCGATGCATCTGCGCAATGCTCCCGTGAAAGGCATGCAGTCGCAGGGGTACGGAAAAGGGTACGAGTATCCGCACAATGCTCTCGGTGGCGTTGTTGCGGCGCATTATTTTCCCACAGGCGTGGAGCGGACGGAATTCTATGAACCGACGGATCGGGGGTTTGAGATTGAAGTAAGGGAACGATTGGTAAAAGTACGTAAGATTCTCTTGTAGAAGAGCACTACAGGGTATTTGTTAATATTAAAAAATATGTTATAATATCAAAAACACCCCTATGCCTCACACCCTCGCTTCCGCCCGTCTCTTTGCGCACCGGCATGACGAACTGCCGGCTTTTCATGCAGCATATCTCGTTATTACCGTCCTCTGCGCCGCGCTCCTTTCGCTTGGCGCCTTTGCTGCACTGATCGTTGCCCACATGGCGCTCGATTACGTGAAGTACCGCGATTATCACCGTTTCAGCTTCCGCAAGACCGTCGAGGGCATGGTCCGCGAAAGTCTCTTCGATGTTGCGCTTCTGATGATCGGACTGACCTTCACCGTGTACTTTCACCATGCGATGGCCGTGGCAAGCATCTCGGGCCTTCTGCGCTCAGAACTGACGATGGTGCGGGCTCTCGGTACCGTCATCCCGAAATTCCTCATTCTCAATGATTCACTGAAAGTATGGATTCATGTCCGCAATTATCTGGAGCACCCGCATCCAAGGATCGGCAAATCCTGGACGCTCACCGAGCGTCTCTCCATCCTCACGGTGATCACGGGCATCGCAGCGCTTGTCCTTGCCGCGCCTCTCATGGGAGCGGATGTGTCTACGGTTCTCGGCATCCTCGGAGAGGAGATGACAACACTCTTCCATTAAGCGTTATTCCAGCACTGTCAGCACCTGCATCAGCCCGATGCCGCCGCAAATGAGGATCAATTGCGTCAATGCAGAACGCAGGCGGGTTTCTTTGTGAAGCTCAGGGATCAGGTCGGCGCCGGCGATGTAGAGGAAGTTTCCGGCGGCGAATGCCATAAGAAGCGGCAGAAAATCGGGATGTTCGCTGCGGCTCAGAAGAACGAATACAGCTCCGAGGACGGAAGCCAGCGCGGAGCAGAAATTCCAGAGCAACGCCGCTTTGCGCGTGTATCCGCTGTAGATCAAAAGTGCGTAGTCGCTGATCTCCTGGGGGATTTCATGAAATGCGATCGCGATTGTCGTTGCGATGCCGAGTTCGGGGGAGACCAAAAACGCGCCGGCGATCAGTGCACCGTCGACGATGTTATGGATGCCGTCGCCCACGAGCGTCAGCATTCCTACCGGGTGATGATGGTCGGAGGAGGGGAGCACGTGACAGTGATGCCAGTGGATGATTTTCTCAATGACGAAGGAAGCGATGATGCCGATGAGGATTGCCATGCTCGTGGCGGGCATCATGCCTGCTTCCTCCGTGATCTCTGGCAGAATATGGATGAAGACTTCGCCGAGGAGCACACCAGCGGCAAGGCTGACTAAGTACACCAGGCTCCTGCGGATGAACGTTTCCGAGACCGCGAAGAGCGCGATGCCCACAAAGGAGATTGCACTCACGGCGAGGACGGCGGCGATGGCGGAGAAGGAGGCGCTGAGCATACAGAAAGGTTTGCCCTATTGTGCACGTCCCGCTCGGATTCTTCCAACGGTCAAAAGGGGATTCCCTCCGGAAACAGTTCCGCTTCCACGCCTTTGGCTTCCCGATACCAGGTTTCCGAGTCCTGCGTCGCCTGGTTATTGCTGTAGCGCGCACGGAAATCCGCGAAACGATCCTCCAGAGAGACGCGCTCGTCGATCTTCACGCGCTTGTCGGCGTAGAACAGAAGCTGCTGCTCTATGGTTCTTCGCGGCGGCGCGGGGAGCGTCAGTCCGTGGACGGCGACCACCTCGGCGACCGCAAGAAATCCCTGTTCCCGTAGAAACTGCGCACACGCTGGTTCGTGCTTGAGTCCGGGGTGCTTCAGCCGCATGTTCGCCCAGAGCTCGATCTGCTCTTTGGAATGATCCTGGGGACCCACAAATCCTCCTGGACGGAAATCCAGAAACCGCAGAAGATCGTGCACCTCGGCGCTTCTGCGCAGCAGCATTGGCCGCAGCGGTACCCCCCGCTCGACCAGCGCTTTTCCGAGATCTTCGGCAAGAGCGGCAACCGCATCGCAATGGCGTGCGATATGTTCCGGCAGAAGCATTTCGCTGCGCCAGGTTTCAATCGTCGCGCGGGAGAGAGGCTCCGCATCGTCAAACGTAATCACCGCCGTGCGTCCATCATTCTCTTCCCGCAGCGTGATTTCGATCTTCGGAGACGCAAACGTCATTCCTGCATGGTCCGGCCACTCGATGCAGCGAATACCCGTGTGATCATCGGTCGATGCAAGAAGGTCGCGGGATTGTTTTTCCGAAAGCCGATACAGATCAATATGAATCAATTCTGCATTGGGCATTCCTTGGTCATTGCCTGCTTGGTCATCGGTCATTCGCATTGTTTGGTCATTGCGTTCCTGGTCATTGGTCATTCGGTATCGCTGCTCCAGTGCAAAGGTCGGACTCGTAATCTGCTGCGTAATCCCAAGCCCCTTCGCAAACCCCTGGAGGAACGTGGTTTTTCCCGCCCCCAGCTCTCCAGAAAGGAGAATATCGACCGGAAGGGTGTAGATCGTTTTCGCAAAATGCCTACCGGCGGACATCGTCTTTTCGGCATTACTCAGCCAAATGTTAATAGATTCTAACATTGATCAATATCAGATTATGTGATACAATATAACTAAAGAAAAACCCACATGCATACCGTCCATCGTCGCAAACATGGCTTTACCGTACGCAGCGTCCACGTGGCCGCGGAGCCGCATGCGTTCCATTATTTGTCCCAGCGCGCATCCTTCTGGGTCGCGGCGCTTTCGGTGATCGCCTATATCGCAGGAAACATGATGGGGCAGTACGGTTGGCATACGTTTTGGGCGTCAGTGCTCGGTAAAATGGATGATAGCTTGATCGTCTACACCGGCACAGTCACGCCGATCGCGCAGGTGCCCGACTACCGTCGCTGGAGCACCTACGGAGGAAACGCCTCGGAGCATACGTTCGCGCAAGTGCCGAGCCAGTTCCTGACTCCGCTTCCGCGCTATGATGCCGCAAGCGCCGATGCCGATAATGCGTACGGCGTCTACTCCATGGGGCACTTAAGTTCGTACGCTTCAGGCAAAGAGAATTCCGGAAGCCACGTGGGTGTCGACATCCGCGTCCCCACGGGAACACCCGTGCGCAGCGTGATGAACGGCATCGTGGAACGTGTGGATACAGCAGGCAACGGGGGACTTGGCGTCATGGTGATGCTGAGGCATCCCAACGTCCCCGATCCGCTCAATCCGAAAACAACGACCACGCTCTATTCGATCTACGGTCACCTGAATAGCGCCATTGTCAGTGAGGGCAGTGTCGTCTCGAAAGGGGAGCAGATCGGCTATTCGGGAAAGACCGGCTTTGCGACCGGGCCGCATCTCCACTTCCAGATGGACCGCAAAGAAGCCGCGTGGCATCCGTTCTGGCCTTTCACAGGACAAGAACAGCGCGATGCCGGCCTCAGCTTTGTCGCGGCCGTCGACCGCGGGCTCAATCAGGCCGACGGAAAGAAGTTCACGGTGCAGCCGATGCTCTATGTGCAGGCCAACTACCCGGTGAACCGCCAGACAATCGCATCCGCAGATCCGACAAATAACGGCACGTCTGTCTCCTCGCATGCTGCCGCACCGCGTCCGACGCGCGCATCGCGGGTTCTCAGCCGCCGTGAGCAGCGCATAGCTACGGCTCGTACGCGGTCGGTCACTGTTGCTGTAAAACCTGCGTCATCGGTTTCCTCGACAGCCACAGCCGTTCTCAGTCGCACCACGGTGGTCACTGCATCTCCCGAGCAGATTCCGACACCGGGAGCAGGCTTTCTGCCTGCGGTCGCCGCTTCGGAGTACACGATTGAAATCACCCACGACGGCGCCTATACGGGTCGCGGTTGGGAGGAAGTAAAAATCCGCATCCTCGATCACAATGGCGATGTGGTCCGTAGTCCCGAACTTTCTTCGGACGTCTATCTGCGCACGGCCTTCGGTGAAGCGGAATTCCGCCCGTCGCAGTTATCGTCTTTTGATTTCGAGAGAGGGGGAGTGACCGTGCAGATGCTCCCGCGTGGACGCCGAACCGTGATCATCGAAGCGAAGCCTTTCGGCGTGACGAGCAAGCCGATGGTGTTTGGGGGATAGTGATCTGCTCTGAGCTTTAAGATTGTTGTTCTCGCCCTTCTTTTTCAGCAGTCAGTCTTGCGAGGCGGTCTCTGTATGCTGAAAACGCGTCGCTTTCAGCCAGGTGAGGAGGAAGGCCAGCAAGGTATCCTGTAAGATCAGCTATCTCCAGTTCAAGAATCGCATCTTCATCAGCAAAAATTTTCTGCATAACTTCATGCACTAATGGTGAATCAGGCATGGGTATTCCAAGTGAACCTTCCGGAAATTGGATTTGGCGAATGGGGCTTCTATGAGTCGGCTCAGAGTTGAACTCTCGAGAGAAATGCATAGCTCTTGTATTTTAGGGTTGTTCGATTTGATGTGCAAATCCCGGCTGCTGCTCCATTTTCCTGTACCCAGCAAGAGCGTACGCTACAATGTATGCATGAATATGTTTATGACAGCAGCAAAGGGTCGTAAGAACTTCTCTTAACCGCATCCTCATGATCTTCTTCCCGAATACACCGACAGTCCCAACATGATCGCCAGTAGCACGAGCCCTGCGAAGAACTTCTGCAGCGTATCCATAAACAGCGCTGCAACACCGAAGCTTGTACCAAGAAAGGCAGTGAGTGCGATGACCTGCCGCTCGCTCCATCCTGCGCGCAGAAGCCGATGATGCAGGTGTTCGTCGACCGTGTTTCCCTTGAACGGCGAGGAGCCTTTGAGCAGCCGGCGCACGACGACGATGACGCTGTCGAGGAGTGGTACACCCAGCACCAGAAAGCCAGTCGCCACTTTTCCTCCGGCATAGATCGTGAGGACGCCGAGCATCAGCCCGAAGAATATCGAGCCGGTGTCTCCCATCAGAACTTTTGCAGGCGGGAAATCAAAAACAAGTGCTGCGCCTGCAGTGCCCGCGAGGATGAAAGCGAGGAGCGCCAGCTGCGGATCATTCACGCGGCTGCTGAGTGAAAGCGCGCCGATTGTGGAAAATCCGATAAGTGACACGACGCTCACCTGCCCGCGAATGCCATCAAACCAGTTGAGCGCGTTCATCGTGAGTCCCAGCCAGAGCATCGTGAAAATTGCACCGATGACGGAGGGATTGCTGAATGTTTCGGAGGTGATCACCCAGGTATCGAGCGGGATGATCGGAAAGGCGCTGATACCATCAAGGGGATTCGTGATCGTGAAGATCCGGGTGCCGGTCAGAAAGATCAGCAGAGCGGCAAAGAGCTGGACGGCCAGGCGGAGGGAAAACGGTAGCGGCCGGCGGTCATCAACGAAGTTCACGATGCCGAGAACCGCTACAGCTGCAACGATTCCCCAGGATGCCATGTCGAGAGGATCGAAGAGCAGGAAGTACGCAATGAAGACACTCACGCTGATAATTCCCGTAGGGTAGGGGAGGCGTCTGCGCGTGAGTCCGTAGCGCTCGGGAAAATCGAGAAGTCCTAGTTTCGGAAATACACTCAGCGCAATGCCGTGCAAAACGGCGCAGATTCCAAAAGCCGTGAGGGGAAAGAGCGTCAGGGGATCGGGCATACTATGGTAAGAGCATACTGCTCCCCGCCCCATGACGAAATCCCGCATTTCCACGAACCGCATCCTCCTCGGTGTTCTTGGCGTCTCCTCTCAGAGCTCGAAGATTCTTCGAGAGTGGAACCGTATGTTTCGCGACGAGAAGATCGACGGCTCGATGGACCGCTATCCGTGCACAGCGGCGACGTTGCCCGAGCGCCTGAGTGAGATGCTGCACTTCGACCGGCGGGGATACATCATCACTCCGGCACTGCAGCAGCCGATCCTTCCATTGATGGATATTCTTCATGCCTCTGCCAAAAAACGCGGAGCAGTCGATACGGTCGTGAACGATGGGGGAGTCCTTACGGGCCATTGGACCGGTGATACCGATGAACGCAGGCGGGAACTCTGGTTTTCGTGAGCGCAATCATCCGGCAGGGGAGTCAACCCGCCTCGACTCGTCTCCAGGCTTCCGGATCGATAGAATATGCGCATGGCAATAGTCGCTCTTCCCTATCCGCTCCTGAAAGACGCTCCGCTGAAGGGAAGGCGCGTTCTTGTACGCGCGGGATTCGATGTGCCGATCGAAAACGGCAAAGTTGTCGATCCGTCACGCATTGAGACGCTGCTTCCCACCATGCAGGCGATTTTGCAGGGTGGCGCATCACTCATTCTCATGGCGCATCAGGGACGACCCAAGGACAAACCGGATCCCGTGTTCAGTCAGAAGCCACTCGTTCCCGTTCTCGAAACACTTCTCAAGACCAAAGTCCTGTTTGCCGATTCCTGCACCGGCGACTCTGCAAAAAAAGCGGCTGCAGCGCTGAAGCCCGGCGAAGTCCTGCTTCTGGAAAATCTCCGGTTTGATCCGAGAGAAAAAAAGAATGATCCGGCATTTGCCCAAGAACTCGCGTCACTGGGCGACCTCTACGTGAACGACGCATTCACGAACTGCCACCGCGCACACGCGAGCATGGTTGGCGTCCCGAAGCTGCTTCCATCGTTCATGGGATTGCAGCTGGAAGAAGAGATTACCCATCTGACCAAGGCGACGGAGCATCCTCAAAAGCCCGTCGTGCTCATCATCAGCGGTGCGAAGATGGAAACCAAGATTCCGGTGATCGAGCATTTCTTGAACAAAGGCGACGACGTCCTCATCGGCGGTTGCGTTGCCAATACGTTCATCGCGGCGCGCGGCTTCGATGTCGGCGAAAGCAAGTACGAAGAGGAATGGATGGAAAAGTGCCAGGAACTGATGCTGCAAAGCGAGCTCGCCGGAAAAGCAAAAATCCACGTGCCGCGGGATGTGGTTGTCGCAAGCGAAGCCACGGAAACCGCGACCAAGCTGGATCTCCCGGTGGAGGATATTCTCGGTGATATGGCGATCTATGACATCGGCAAAGTGAGCATCGAGCGCTTCATCGCGGTGATCGAGAAGGCAAAAACCATCATCTGGAACGGGCCTCTCGGGCTCTATGAATTGAACCGATTCTCCCATGCCACGAAGCGCATCGCCGAGGCTGTCGCGAAAGCGTGCAAAGGCGGAGCCACGGCCATCCTCGGAGGGGGGGATACGATCGATTTCCATACCCGGTACAAATACCCGATCGA
>Ga0209542_10008753_pt1 | contig 18790 bp, 20 predicted proteins | sample RifCSPhighO2_01_FD_184028 | JGI IMG/M metagenome (GOLD analysis project Ga0209542, IMG submission 184028) | Soil microbial communities from Rifle, Colorado - Rifle CSP2_plank highO2_0.1 (SPAdes) (version 2) | ecosystem: Environmental > Terrestrial > Deep subsurface > Rock core/Sediment ...
AAGTGTTTAAGTTTTTTATCAAAGATTTATCATTTGCAACACGATCTTAAAACTTGGCTGATCCAAAGCGTGTTTGAATCGTCCAAATTTTCAGACCGATATTGCATTTCGTAATTCACAGTAATCCAAGAAATACCGGCACATATCCCCCTTGTAAAAATTTCAGGCTATTAGAAAAAAGAAAACTTGCATCAATAACTAAGAATCCGCCGAATAAAACATAGGCAATCCACCGGCGCCAACGCCACTGTTCAATAACAATAGGAATCATTGCCAAAGAAGTTGAAAGCATAACTCCCGATACCGCTAACCCATAAGCTGCTGCAAGACCGGCACTTGTTTTAAATATCAACACCAATTCTATGCAGCAGGCATAGAGAATCCAATTAATAGCGTTAATATAAATCTGGCCTTCATGCTTAGCATTGGTATGCTTAATACGTAATCGCGGGACCAAGCCAATATTCATTCCCTGGGCAATTAAAGAAAAAATACCGGAAATAAGCGCCTGGCTTGCAATGATAGTGGCAAAGGTTGCCAAAATCAACATAGGATAAAGAAAAAATGGTGGCACCATACCAAAAAATATATTTGTGGGAGCAGAATTTATTCTGCCCAAAAGAAACGCTCCTTGTCCAAAATAATTAAGCAATAAAGCAGGATACACTAAAAAAAGCCAACTAAGTTGTATAGGGCGGCGCCCAAAATGCCCGAGGTCTGCAAAAAGTGCCTCCCCCCCGTAATTACCAATACCACTGATCCCAATACTGCCATGGTTTTAAAAGCTCCAATACTTAAAATAAAACGGATGCCTTCTAAAGGATTTAATGCATATAAAATTTGTGGGTGCCAAAATATTTGCCAAGACCCTAAAATTCCAATAATCAAAAACCAAACTATCATAATAGGTCCAAATACCCTTCCAATCTTGCCGGTTCCCTTGCTTTGGAACGCAAATAGCAAGGTAAGAATAATAATCGTAAGGGGAACTACAAACTTTTCAAAGGCGGGATTTATTACCTTTAACCCTTCAATCGCTGAAAGAACAGAAATTGATGGTGTAATAATACCTTCACCAAACAGCAAGCCCGCAGCTAAAATAAGAATACCCGTAATGACCACGCGCTTTACTTTCGACTGGCGCAAAATACTTAAAAGGGAGAACACCCCCCCTTCGCCATCAGAGTCCGCACGCAAAACAAACGTAATATATTTTAAGGTGATTATTAGCGTAAGAACCCATCCCACTAAACTGATAACCCCGTACACATTTGCCTGACTTGGCAAGGTATTTCCATGGCCAAAAAATATTTCGTTAATTGCATACAAAGGAGATGTGCCAATATCGCCATACACCACCCCAAGCGAACCCATACAAAGACCCAGTAAAGCAAATATTCCAATTTGATTCTTTTTATGATTTGTTTTTTTCATATGAATTTTATACAAGCCCTATATACTCTATCTTTATATAATAAAAATTTCAGTAATTAAAAAAATGACATAGATGGCAAGCAGCATTAATCCCTCTTTTTTTGTGACTTTTTTACCGCTTCGAATGAAGATAAGGGCACACACAGACCCCACAACTAAAAATATTCTGGCGATAAAAAATGGAGAAATATCACGCACGACAAATGGCGATGTTAATGCGATAATTCCTAATACCAAGGTTGACGTAATAATAACCGACCCCATCAAATCCCCCAACACCAGCCAATTCTCTTCTTTTCTTGCGGAAATAATGGAAAAATACATTTCAGGGAAACAGTTACCCAAACCAATAATCAAAATTCCCACTAAAGAAAGTGAAATCCCTAAGGTATTGGAAAAAAATTGTGCAGAACCTACCACCGCCTGTGAAGCAATTAAAAGCAATACCAACAATACCGCTATTTTTGCTACATTTATTAAAAAACTCTTAAATCCCCTCACAAACTTTTTATCGGTACCTGCATAAGTTTTTTTAAACCTTTCTTTCTTTGAAAAAAGCCACCAAGAATAAAAAATAAAAGCTGAAATTAAAATGACTCCGTCTATCCTGTCTAGTCTTTTGTCAAAAATTAATACTAACGGCAACACGGCAATTATCGAGGTAAAAATAGCGCTTTTTTGCACCATCTCGCTACGTACCGAAAACCCATTCCGGCTGAAAAATACTGCTACTGCCAAAACAAGGGTCAAATCAATTAAGTTTCCACCAATAATATCACCCAACGCAAGTTCTGGCATTCCATGAAAAACAGCACTAAGATCAACAAATAAGTTTGGCAAAGAAGCGGCAAATGCCATTACAAAAAAAGCTATGACAAATTCTTTCCATCGTAAATATTTTGCCACGTTGATTAACGACGCAATCAACATAGAACTTAGCCAGGAAAGAATAAAAGAAGAAAATATGAAGATAAGAATATATAAATACCAAGCCATTGTATAAATTCCTAATTTAATAATTTATCTTGTAAAATACACTATTTCGTAAATAATCCCCAAGACAAAAACTAACAGCAATGGGTAGATGGCAATTGCCTTGCCGCCTATTTTCCTATACATTAATAAAATTAAAATGCCGTTAATAGAAAGCAAGACCCCTCCAACAAAAGATATCAAAGGAATAAAAGAGTTAAAACCCAGTAAAAAAAGCACCAAGGGTGTTGCGCACGTTATCCCCCATGCCCAAAATTCCTTAATACCCATATCGTACATAAATGTTTTTTTTAATAGCAGGCCCTGCGCAATAAATGCAGTAAAGGTGGTGGTAAAACCCATGAAAATCGCCACCAAAAACATCTCTTTCCCTAAAAAATGCTTAAGGCCCAACAAAGCTGAATCAGTGGTTTGATTTCCCGATATTCCCAAAATTAAAAAAATAAATATAAGGTACACCGCCGCCGGGATTAATGTTGATATGATAATAATCTTTTTAAGGGATTTTTTCCTGCCAACTACCATTTCCTCCACTTCCGGAATTAAACCGACACCCCACAGTGAAAAAAGAATGGCTCCATACGGCAAAAATACATTTGAAATTTGAAACTCTTGGGGCAAGGCAATTAGATTGCCAATGGAAATTTGCCAGGATTCTTTTATAAAAATAATCGTAAATGAAACCAACAAAAGCGTCAGAGCTAAAAACTCCGCTCTGCTAATAGCGGCTATGCCAAAATAAATAATAAAACTTGCTAAAACAAAATATAAAAAAATATATGTTAAGGGACTGCCGCCAAAAAAGGGCTGCAAAAGAATGCTTAAAAATTGTCCGCCGATAATTAAATATGCCAGTAAAATACCAAAGCTTCCCAATACAATTAATACTAGAGCTATTTTTTTTGGCCACTGGCCCAGGTAAAATTCCACAAATCCGGGGAACCTTTTATGGTCAGGCGTTTTTAGGCTAATCTGTCCAAACATCACATGAATGGATACCACTACGGCGGCAAGGGCAATAAAATAAAAAAGCATGGCAATACTGCCAACTTTTAATGTAATATAGGGCAGTGACAAAAAACCAACCCCGATAATGCTGCCCGCCAAGGTGGCTATCGGATAGACATAATTTTTAAAGATATTTTTAAGCATATAGTACCGTGAATTACGAAATGGACATTTTAAACAGTTTTTCTTGTCTTTTCTAGGACGGGGCGAATTTGTTGCGACAAATTACGCCTCGCGTCCCTACCAATTTTTGGCTATATGCAAAGCATATAACCTGCGTCGCTTGGAAGTAAATATACTGCGGCATATTTACTTCCTTCGCTATCCTCGGTTATAAATCTGCTATAACTTTTTCCCGTAGCCGTAGGCTACGATAAAAAGTTCTACCTGTCTGCGTGTTGCGCACAGGCAGATCACATTTCTATCTCCTGGACCCAGAGGGACTCCCGGAGCGAAGCGGAGGTTGCAAATTGAAAAAAATCCAAAGAAACCATTTCGTAATTCACGGTATGGTAATTGTACCATAATTTACCTTGAATTACGAAATGATTCGGAACTATTTATGAGGAAATTTTACCGCCAGATGTGGAAAAGTTTTTAGACGTAGCCACGCATACGTATAACAAACTTTTACGCAGCTGGCGGCAAAATTTACCATAAAGAGACCGAAAAAATCTTTTCTATGATCATTTCGTAATTCAAGGTATTTAGACAAAGGTAAGATTTTGTGATAAGTTAATAATCACATAACACATAACATGGAACACATAACAAAAAGCACGATACCGTAGTTTTGTTCCATGCTCCATGTTACCTGTTCCATAAATTTGGTCCCATCGTCTAGCCCGGTCTAGGACACGGCGTTCTCAACGCTGTAACTGGGGTTCAAATCCCCATGGGACCGCAGTCACAAAAAAAAGAAGTTTTTACTTCTTTTTTGTTGTAATAATATTTTTTAAACGCTTGGAGTGGGAAAACAAAGGAAATAAGTATTCTGCGAAGTCGAGTTTTATTGTTGACTTTTTGAGTAAATTAGTATATTTTGAGAAACAATAGTACTTTTCAAGGAGATAATCATGAGAAAAGGCAAGAAAAAGGATCGTGCCAAGAAAAAGCATGATACCTATCCTGTCGAGGCAAAATTGGTTTGCGACATGCTAGGCGGAAATACGAGTCCCTTGATTAGCATCACATTCGTTGGTTCTCCCAACTTGCTAACGGGTAGCATCCATTATCCTCGTTCAATGGGGTTTATGATTGAACGATTTGATAATGGACTACGGCTTGTGGCTACTTGCAAACATGCCGTGCAATTTTTTTGGATGCCTGACTACCGAAATGTCATCGCATTCAAAAATCCTAAGCCAACGATTCTCACCTGTGTCGGCAGTCCGATTGAAGACCCTGAAGCAGAAAATGACGTCGCATTTTTCTTGGTTCGGGATTCTTCAAATGCACCAACGAAACCCTTTTCTCTGCATGCAGATAATCTGAATATTGTTGATGGACAGATTTTGTATAATGCGCAAAATCGTTGCGAGCCACTTCGAGGCTACTACGAAGTTTTTGTAGCATCACAATCAATTCACAACAAGAAATGGATTGTTTTCTGCAAGTTTTCTGTCAAAGAAACACATTCCGTAGCACTTGATGACCATGAGCGACAAAATCAGTTACAACAAGAAGGCTGGATTGGACATCACTTGTTGCAAATGGTTAGCCGTCCTGGTTTCTCGGGTAGTCCCATCTGGGATAATCAACTGCGTCTCTACGGGATGGACATAAGAGGATCAACTCCGCAAGACAGTTTCTATGCAGAACGAGGAGATGTTGCGGTCTGTCTACCCACTAACGTACTCTACATGGCACGACAACGCATTGAAGCAACCCTGCAACAGCGATTGTCTAAAGCGTAAGTACACAAAACCCCTTATTGCAAATGGAATTGCAAAGAGGGGTTCTTTTTATATAAATTTGTATTTCTACCAAAAAACCACTAAGATAAAAACAACTAAGGGACGAAAAAGTCGGAAGACAACTTCATGAAAAAGATGGTAAGTTCGTCCCACGTTGCCCGCCAGATAATCAGTTTTTTAAAAAAAAGTAAAAGGCAAAACCAACAAAAAAATAATTTGTCTTACAATTTATCAACGTTGATAAATTGTAAGACAAATTATTTTTTTGTATTTTCATACACCCTCTTCTTTTCCAGTTTCATTATTTTTTCCGCTTGTATTAATTTTTCCGCAAGAATATTAATATAATTAGCTCTGGCAAACAACAAACAAAAGCGAAGTTTTGTTATCAAAAAACGATCTTTTGATAAAATTAACGAGTGACATCGTAATCCGGCGGTATTTGCCAGTAATTGATAATATATTGTGCTAATTTTTTAAATACGGGAACCGCCGACAACGCCGACTTGGGAACTTTCGGATCGTCTAATTTTACCAAAATAAGAAACTGGGGTTTTAATGCCGGTCCGTATCCAATAAAACTTTGAATGGTTTTATCAGGGTAATATCCTTTTTTATTTTCAAAAGGCACTTGTGCGGTTCCCGTTTTACCTGCCAAATAATATCCGGGAATTCTCGCTCCATCACCATAACCCTTTTCCACTACATTAATTAACATGGTGGTAACTTCGGAAACAGTCTCCGGGGAAATAACCGAAGTTAAAATACGCGGCTGGGTAATTTCTTCTTCCTGGCCATGCACGATTTTTTCAACAATGTAGGGTTTTGGCATTTTTCCACCATTGGCAAAGACACAAAAAGCTCGAACCAATTGAATCGGGGTCATTTCAACGCCTTGTCCAAATGAAGCCGTGGCAAATCCAAAGTCCGAACCATGCTTTAATAATTCATTTTGAGAAGCAACTTCTCCTTGCAAATCAATCCCGGTTTTGTCATTAAAACCGAACACATCCAAATAATCTGAAAATGTTTGATGGGAAATTAACGAAGAAAGAAATACGGCTCCTGTATTAATGGATTTTTCTAAAATCCCCGACAGATCCCGCTTGCCATATACCTCATGATTAAAGTTTCTGATGGTATCGGGCCCGATAGTTACTGACCCCGTATCTATAAATGTGGTGGCGGGAGTAGCCTTATTTTCCTGTAAAACCATAGCCATGGTAAATGGCTTAAATACGGATCCCGGTTCAAAAAGCTTTTGGATTGCCGAATTTTGAAAAATAGCCAAATCCCGCTCTTTTGAATACGCATTTGGGTCAAACGAGGGGAAATTAGCCATGGCTAAAATCCTACCCGAATCCGGCTTTATCACAATAATCTGGCCCGATGCTATGTTATTTTTTATCTTTTCTTCTTTTAGTAATGATTCCGCCTGGAATTGTATATTATAATCCAAGGTTAAATAAAGATCTGATCCGTTAAGATTCGCCGCCTGATCTGAATTAATAATACTCAAACCTTTTTTCCTTTCTTCAATACCCCGCTTCCCTTTTAGAAGATCTTCATAATAACCTTCTATGCCATACTGGCCTTCAAGGGCGCCACCATAAAATCCAACCACCTGAGAGGCGGTGTTTTTTTGGGGATAATATCGCGACGGAACCGCTTCTAGCGTTACCCCCTCTATATTTGTATTTTTTATCGCTTGTATTTGCGACTCCACAAGATCTTTTTTTATCACAACATAAGAACCGGGCTTTTCCAGTCTAGATAAAATAGATTCTTTTGAATCGCCGATAGCATTGCTTAACAGCAAAGCGACCGCAGATTTATCCTTTACATTGCCAGGAACGGCAGAAAGCAGCCATTTGTCCTTGTTAATAGCTAAACTTTTGGCATCTGCTATGCCAAAAGCCCCATGATTGTCTTTGCTATTTTTAAAAAAAACTTCGCCCCTGGTTCCAAAAACTTCAGTGAATCCAGTTTGCTGGCCCAATGCCTGTGCTTGGTAAAACTTATGATTTACCACCTGCAAATAAAATAAGCGGCCTATGATAACAAGTGCCGCAATAAAGAATAGTAATATAAATAACGTTAACCTCCAATTTTTCATATTTTAGGGCTCGTACCCTTACCGCTCTACTTAGCTTCTGCTAATGAATTTTGCAACATTTGGATATAAGTTACCTGGGTAGTTTTTTTAAAACCAAGCTGGCTCGCCCTTTCCTGGACTTGACCCAAAAGGCCGCTTTCTGCGAAATCAGACTCCAGTATTTTATTTTCCTGTGAAATGGCGTATATTTTTTTAGTATAATTTTTAATTAAAAAAGCACCTTGGGTTAATTCATTGACCCTGAAAATATAAAGCACCAATAACATCAACGAGCATGCTAACGCTGCAATATACACCCGTTTCCAGTTTATTTTTATTAAGCGCGTCAAGCTTATTTTATACTGGATTGATTTGTAGTTTAACGTAGCAGTAGTCATACTTCTATTTTCTCGTTTTTTATTATCGCCCTTAATTTTGCCGACCTTGAACGGGGGTTTTCCAATATTTCTTGTTGACCGGCCGATATGGGCTTTGGCGTTAATATTTTTATTACCCCTTCTTTTTCTTTGTTTTTAAAGAAATGCTTCACCATTCTATCTTCTAAAGAATGAAAAGATATTACCACTAATCTTCCACCGGGAGAAAGAACCGAAATAACAGACGGCAATGCGCTTGCAAGATTATCCAACTCTCTATTCACTGCGATTCTTAATGCTTGAAATGATTTTGTCACACAATGAATCCTCCCGTATTGGAATTTTTTAGGTACCGCATGTTCTATTATTTCTTTTAATTGGAATGTCGTTTGAATTCTTTTTATATTCCGTTGCTCGGTAATTTTTCCGGCAATCTGCTTTGCAAACCGCTCTTGGCCGTATTCTTGTAATATTTTTATAATTTCGCGCTCCGGGTATTCATTAACAATTTTTTGGGCTGTCAAACTATCCTGCAAATCATATCGCATGTCCAAGATTTCGTCTTTTTTAAAAGAAAATCCTTTGGTTGATTGTTCTATCTGCCAGGACGAATAACCCAAATCCAATAAAATTCCAAAAATGGGTTTAACATTATTTTTCTGGACGATTTCTTTAATATTAGCGTACGAATCATTTACTAAAACTACTCGCTTGGAAAAATTGCCGGTTTGTATTTTCGCATGTTCTATTTGCTTTGCATCCAAATCTATCCCTAAAACTCTACCGTCTGGCTTAGTTTTTTCTAACAGTAAAAGCGCATGCCCCGCCTCTCCTATGGTTGCGTCAATCATATTTTCATTGGGCTTTGGATCTAAATATTCCAATACTTCTTTAGTAAGAACGGGGATATGTGTCATATTTCCATATATTTTTATATGCCGAGCGGACCTAATTTTGAAACAATTTCCTCCACTCCCTTTTCCGCATTTTTTGTATACGCTGTCCATTTTTGCTCATCCCAAACCTCCAAACGATTTGATAATCCGCAAATAACCACATTTTTTTTCAAGTCTGCATATTCTTTTAAATAATCCGGTATCAGTATTCTTCCTAATTTATCTGGTGCCGCTTCCATAGCGCTTGCCAACAAATGCCGGGCAAATGATCTTGCCTCACCCTGCGATATCGGCAAATTGCCTAACTTTTGCGACATCATTTCCCATTCTTTTTCCGTATACACCACCAAGCAATTTTCAACTCCTTTAGTAATAATTACCTTAGTTCCCAATTCTGTGCGAAACTTAACTGGTAAGGCCAAGCGCTTTTTAATGTCTACGGTATGTTTGTATTGGCCGATTAACATGAAACATGGAACATGGAACATGGAACAAAACACGACAACGTTTCTTTTGTTATGTGTTTCATGTTACGTGTTATGTGATTTGACTTATCCCCCACTTTCATATCTTTTCCCACTCTTATCCACTTTTATCCACCTACATCTATTTATATCCTATAATATGGCTATGCGTCAACACGTTACTAAAAATAGCCTATTTTAGTCTTAAAATAGGCTATTTATCCACACCTAATTCACTATTTGAATTTTAACTTTTATTCACAAATTAAAAAATCACTCATTCCCCACTTTTATACAAACTTTAAATAGCGAAGCCCATTCCCCGCGGCTCTGCCGCGGGGAATGGGCTTCGCTATTTAAAGAAATTAACAAAAAACCAAGATATTATCTTGGTTTTTATACACATAATTACAACGTATTCATGGGTTTGCGCCTATAGCATTAAGCAGTAAGCCTAAGGCCCCCGTAATAGCATAAAATGCAAACGTTTGCATTTTATGCTATTGCCCAATGATTTTTATCCCTCGCGTTTTGGTGCGGGGAATTTCGAAGATTGCTTTTCGTTGCAAATCTTATTTAGGAATAAGTCTATTGCCTGACTTTGCTATTTTACAAACGGATTCCATGAAGGATTCCATACATGGCCCGCCAAAAGAGCGCCAAGACCGATGATTAAAATAACTAAAACGACTCCTGATATTCCTAAAATCTTTGATATGATATTACTAAAAAGCACCCTGTTTTTTTTAGGCTCTGCTTGACCTTGAATTGGTTTGCTATTTTTTTCTTCCATGAAACTTCATTTTACCTTGTATTGGGCCCCTATATAACCGATCGGACTATTTCAAAATTTTCTGGATTTATCTCAATGGTATCTCCCCTAGCTATCTTGTCAGATAACAAAGCTGCGGCAATAACGTTTTCTATGGTATCCTGCACCACTCTTCTCATTTCTCTGGCTCCAAATTCCGGTTTATATGAAAGCTCTACAATTTTTTCCTTTAAAGCACCGGTAATGATAAAGTTGATATCTTTTTCCTTAAGATTCTTTTGAAGGTTTAAAAGATGTAATTGGGCGATGTCCATAAGATTCTCTTTGGTTAATAAATGAAAAAGCACGGTAGCATCAAACCGGTTGATAAATTCCGGACGAAAAATACCTTTGGCAAAAAGAACATCAATAATGTCGTCTTTTTTTATTACGCTACCCGCTTCAGCCTGCTTAAAAATCAACTCCGCACCCGCATTGGACGTACAAATAATAATAGTATTGGTAAAAAGAATCTTCCTTCCCTGGCCGTCGGTAATATGCCCTTCATCAAAAACCTGTAAAAATAAATTTAAAATGTTGGGGTGGGCTTTTTCTATTTCATCAAGCAACACCAATGAAAAAGGATTTTCCCTGACCGGAGTTGTCAAAAGGCCCTCTTGCTCTACGGGAACCGCCTGTCCAATCAAACGGCCGACATCAGACATTGACTGAAACTCAGACATATCAATTCTTATCATTTTTTCTTGCGCCAAATCAGACGACTGGACTTTTGTAAAATCATTTGCGGCCCGTCCAAAATAAATTTCGGCAAGGACTTTTGCGGTTTCAGTTTTACCAACTCCCGTGGGGCCTAAAAATAAAAACACTCCCATGGGCCGCTTTTTAGAACCAAGACCCGACCTTGCCCTCCTTAAAGCTATGGCGATTTCATTTACCGCCTCCTGCTGGCCGATTATTTTTTGGGAAATTAAATTTTCTAAATTCAATAATACTGATTTTTCTTTAAACTCCATTTTACCCACCGGAATCTGGGTTTTATCTGAAACAATTTTGGCCACATGCGAAGGCAGAACTATTTTTTCTTTCATGGATTTTACATATGTCGCGGCTTCATCCAATACATCAATGGCTTTTTTAGGAAATGGGGTACTTGGAAAATACCTTCCCGTCAAATTGATAATTTCCCGTATGGCAGGATACGTTATTAAAATGCGGTACCTTGCCTCCAAACGCAATGCCACATTTTGCAAAATTCTAATGGTATCCGATTCTGATACTTCCAATACCTCGATTTTCCTAAAGTACTCCAAAAAAGAAGGATTCTGCTCCATATTCCGATGAAGACCATCAAACGAAGTAATGCCAATAAAATGAAAATTTGGCAACGACAAATACTTGCCCAGTATCACCGATATGTCAGCAGAACCGGGGCGCGATATTTTTTGCTCTACGAAGTTTTCCAGCGAATCAATCACTAAAATAATATTTCCAGCGGTTAATACTTCCAAAAAAATCTGGTCTAGGGTTATTTCCAGATTTTCCTGCCCCTGCACCTGAGCAAGCAAAGAAATCATATTTAATTCAACTACCTTTTTATTGCGAAGTTCCGGCAATCCCGTTCCCAGAAAACAGCGCGAAGCCACCACCTGCACGATACTTTTGCGCCCCACACCGGCCTCCCCAATAATCAACGCATTGCTTAGTTTGGATTTAGCCAGCACTATTTCAACTTCATCCGCTTCTTTTTTATGGCCAATCACTTCGCTAAAAATATCCTTGCTGATAACCGATGTCCAGTCGATGGAAAATTGATCCAAGGTAACGGTAAATCCAGACGCCCAATCTTTGCCCAATGAACCAAATCGGGATAAATTTTCTTTTGTCCAAAACTTTTTGCTTTGTAAAATACGATCTTCCAATACATCAAGCCACAACGTTATGTTTTCAACGTCTTTTTCTTTCAAATCGTGCTCAACTAACACTTTTTTAAAAAATTCATCGCAGTGCACAAGGGCTGTTAAAAGTTCTTTTTCTCCGATCGTTGCATGTCCTCGTAAAACCGCCAGCCCCGCCGCCTCTTTGATGGTTTCTTGGAAGGGTTTTGAAAGCAACAGGTTAAATTTTTCTTGGCGCGGCTGTTTTTCCAAATAATTTTTTATATCTTCCTTGAGTGTTTTCACATCAATCCCTAACCGGTACATCAGTATTTTAACTTCGTTATTGATCTTTAATGCGGCGTACAAAATCGATTCGGAAGTTACTTCCGAAAGTCTCCTTTTTTTACAGGCCCGTATCGCTTCCTCAATAATACCGCACGCGTCAATGCTTAAAAATTCCGCCATGTTATATGTTTGGGAATTTTTAATGGCAGATGATAATGACAAGGAAATTTTCGGCTTTGTTATCTTTAACTTTACAAATAAATATATTTCACAAAACACTATAGCCAAAAGCGCTGATACTATTGAAATTTTTATCGCGATATTTTCCGGTAAAATCCCGAAAAAAGAAGCCCCGACAAACAGTAAAGAAATGATAAACAAATACAAAAATACTATAGCCAACCATTTGGCATAGGCAAACAGGGGAAATGAGAGTAATTTGTATGCCCTAGAAACGGAAGTATTTCTGGTATCAAAATTAAATTCCATACAATAATAAAATTAATGCAATGAATATAAAAGGAATTAATACCCAAGTTAATATTACTGCTGCGCCGGCAAACCATATCGCTATTAAAAAAACAACACTGGTGATAATTAAAAAAAACCGGCATACCGCACCTATAATTCTGGAAAAAAAATTGGAGATAAAGGTATTAAAATACTCGGCGATATCAAATCCCCTGGGATATCTCCACTTATATTTCCTCCATGGAGAAAAGAGCGTTGCAAACAATAGAGGTGCGGAAAAAAAATCCAAAGTAAATAAAATATAATTTTTCCAAACTAATAATAAAAACTTGGGCATTTGGTAAAAATGCCACATCATCCATACAACAATAATATTTTCCCTTGCCTGGCCATGCTCGCTGGAATTTTGACCAAGCGCCCTGAAATTTTTTGCAGAAGTTGGTTTTTTAAAATCTTCCATGGTTATTAGACCTGTTTGGTTAACGTGATGCCAAGACCAGCTATTTTTGCGCCGCCAAAGATTAAAATTCCGGCTAGCATTGACCAGCTTGCCAAATTTAAAACTTTAGGCAAAGTATCAGCCGGAATCATTTGACTGATCTGTTTTGCTATTTCTTGGTTAATCTGTTTTTGCAGATCCTGCGGATTATTTGCAGTATCGGTTTTTAAAGGCTGTCCGGACATTTGCGCTTTAAATAATACAGGAGCCTGGGTGCCACCGGTAAAAATTTGGTAAGATTGAAAAAGCGCCAACCCGATTAATAATAATCCGATAGCCAGTAATACATACCCCAAGATATTATGCGTATTCATAGTTATTAAGAGATGGTTACAAAACTCGCTTTTGAGCATAAATTTCTATTTTTCGAATCTGGAAATTTGATAGAATTTGAAGGTTTATGCTTGCCATAAGCTGAGAAATTATAGCGAATTTGCAGGCGAAAAATAGGAATTTAGGCCAAATGTGGAGTTTTGCAACCATCTCTAAGTAGCTGGTGGCGGATATCGTCGGGGATCGGGATGCTTTCCCCTGGTTTTGAAATTCCCGGATAACGCCATGCGCTGATTATTTTTCTTAAATCTTTAATATCTTGATACATGAGCCAAATTTCCCCCGGAGACTTTTTATTTTTGGCCTTTGAATAGGATCTATTTTTTTGCATCAATGCCATGGTTCCAGGAGCAATCCCCGGCTCTTTTCTTTCCGATTTATAAAGTAATTGTAATAATTTACTTTTAGAAAGCCCATACTGGCGCATTTTTACCTTAGCGTGGTCGGTCCAATAAATTTTTTTATATGTAGTAACCATTGGGATTTTATGGCACATTACCACTGACTTCTATTTTACCATTTTTCAGTAAAAAGAAGCAATAAAAAAAGCCCCTAAAGCTTTGAATTACGAAACCCCCTATTTTAAAAGTGTTTCGGGGTCTTTTACCAAAATTTGGGCTATAAATTTGCTATAATTTTTAGGCGGGCCCGCAGGGCAGGCCTAAAAATTCTATCAAATTTCTATCTCCAAATTTTGGAAAAATACCTCCGAGGGGTTTCGTAATTCAAAGCCTAAAGGCTTTTTTTATTGCCAAGATTACTTAATTTCCACTTTGGCCCCGGCTGCTTCAAATTTCTTTTTGATCTCTTCTGCTTCTTCTTTCTTTATCCCCTCTTTTACCATTTGAGGACCGGTGGCCACTGCGTCAACAACATCTTTTGATTCTTTCAATCCCTTTGCGGTCACATCGCGAACCACTTTAATAACTTCGATTTTTTGCGCTCCCACTTCTTTTAATTCAATATTAAAAGAGGTTTTTTCTTCGGCTGGAGCGGCGGCGGCTTGAGCCATAGCAACCGGAGCGGCGGCTGAAACGCCGAATTTACTTTCTAGCACTTTTACCAATTCTGCCAATTCTACAATTGACATTTTTTCGATTTCCAAAACCAACTTTTCAAATTTGGCTGGAACTTCCATTTTTGTTTCTTCTGCCATATTGTTATGATATATGATTTAAGAATGTGACGTATTTACGTCGTATTCATAAATCTTAAATCGTAAATCTTAATTCTTAGTTTTACTTTCCCTTATTTTATCTAATACCCTGACAAAGCTTGCCGTTGAACTGGAAATAGAACCTAATAATCTTCCCAATAGCTCATCACGAGATGGTAAATTGGCCAACACCAATGCCCTTTCCCTGTCAATAAACTTGCCCTCAAAAATACCTCCTAAGATTTTAAAGTTTTCATTAACTTTGGTAAATTTGTTAGCAATCTTGGCCGGAGCCACTTGGTCATCAATTCCAAATACCAGCGCCAATTGGCCGGGAACACTGCTTTTAATCTTATTCCAATAGGAAATATTAGATTGGCCAAATGCAATTCTTATCAATGTTTTTTTAGCTACCTTTAAAGAACACCCTGCTTCTTTTAACTGTTTTCTCAATGTAAATAAATCCTTAGAATTTACTTTTGAAAAATCTGCAAAAATGATTGATTTTTGCTTTGCAATATATGTCTTTAAATCCGCTAACGACTTTTGTTTTTTTTCTTTGGTTAGTGCCATGTCTATGAAATCCCAAATCCCAAACTCCAAATTCCAAATAAATCCTAATTTCTAAATTCCAAAAGGTTTTGGTCATTTAGTCATTAGGTTTTTCATTGGTCATTGGGAATTGGTCATTGGGGTTTATTCAAAATAAAAAGCCTGCGACCTGCAGACACTTCGACTCGCTTCGCTCGCTGGGTGCAAGCCCTTCGGCTTCACTTAGGCCAAGCAAAAACGTTTCGCCTCGATAGGGTTTACGGTGTCCGCCATAGCTTTAGCGAAGGCGGATGCTTACCTATTGTCTGCGGCTTAGATCTAATTTCCCTAATCCTAATCTATCTTATAACTTTTGTCAATATCACTCCAAACCTATAACTTTGCCCAAATGCCATTTTTATATCGATAAATATTTTCTGGAAATTTAATAAAATCACCAGTTTGATCATATATAGTTTCATAAATATCTGTTTCTAGCCCGCCAAAATGCGGTGCTCGTTCATCGCTTTTTATATCCCTGGCATACGAATACTCAATTACTCGACTCTTTTCTTTATCCTCAATTTTAAATTCTAAGAACTTTATTCCCTTGTCATCTCTTTCTTCTTTAGTTATTAAGCATTTTTCTATATCCACCCTAAGTAAAGCAAATATTTCTTCTTTAGTGGGAGTTTTTTCAAACTCACCCTCAATTTCTTCTTTTAATTTTTCTATTTTTTCGGGATTTCTATTTTCCGCTTCCCTTTCCCCATCTGCTCTTTCTTGTAATTCTTTCATTCTTTCTGACGCAGATCCGTCAACTTCTTGTGTTCCAACCAATTCCACACTTTCAATCCGATCTAGTTCCATTGGCATCTCAACTACTTCCTGGACATACGTTTCAACACCATCTTCAACTTTTTTGACAGTACCTTCTACACGAATTGATAAAATACCATTCTCAAGTCCCACAATAAAAGCTTCTGCCTTATTACCGGTCGTGTCGGTTAATAAAACTTGGGACTTTTCATTAAACGCAAGCTCTAAAGTATCTAATATTTCTTCTCGATTCTGCTCTTTTTTATCTTCGGGGGTTTCACTTCTTAATTCTTCTACCATAATGCTAAAATTTATCTATACTACAAATTAAGAAGCTTCTGAATTCGTAGTACAGATAAATTTTTTAATTTTACTTACTTTTTATAAACCAAAAATACAACATTATTGCAGATATTTTTGTACTGCTGCGTTGTGTTCTTCTAACGTTTTGCTAAAAATCGTGGTGCCGGTTTTTTTTGCGGATAAATAATACCAGTAAGAGCTGCTTTTTGGATAAATGCTAAATGATGGCTATCCCCCCCATTCCTCACTCCCTATTCCCTCATTTCCCACTTTAATAAAAAATAACAGGAGGTTTCGCAGCTGTTATTTGCAATAGTAAATAATCTTACAAATAGTGATATGCGGCAAGATTGTGTTCTTGGAAGGTTTTACTGAAAATCGTGGTACCGGTTTTTTTTGCGGATAAATAATACCAATAAGGGCTGCTTTTTGGATATATGGCCGCCAAAATACTGTCCCAACCGGGATTGCAGATGGGCCCCTGGGGCAGGCCAGTGTATTTGTAAGTATTGTAGGGCGAATCTATTTTGGTATCTTTTATCAAAGCGCTCCGGTTATTTTTGCCGGTAATATAGTTAATGGTCGCATCAACCTGCAACGGCATGCCGCTATCCATGCGTTTCCAAAGAATCCCTGCAACAATTTTTTTATCTTCTAACGTTTTTACCTCTTTTTCAAGAATGGAAGCCATGGTAATAATCTGGAATATGGATTTGTGCTGGACGATGATTTCTTTTTTCATATCGGGCGTAAGCTTTTTGTCCAGGTTATTTAGGGCGTTTTGCACCAACTCTTTTGGGGACTGGTACGCCGAAATCTGATAGGTATCAGGGAATATATACCCCTCCAATCCAGAAGTTTTGGGCTTATCCTTTAAAAAATCATAGTCAATGCTAAAATCCTGGAGACTTGCGGTAAAAAAATCTTTTTTAGGATATATACTTTTATCTTCAAGATACGCCGCAATATCTTCAATATCCCAGCCTTCAATAATGGTGATATTGTTTTTTACCACGTCACCCAAAACAAACTTTTTTACCATTTTAGCAATGGACATTGACGGGGAAAGTGCATAATTGCCGGCCTGCAAAGCTCCGTGATTACCTGTAGCCATCACATACAAATTAAAAAACATGCTTTGTTTGATAAGCCCCTGTTCTTGCAACTGCCGGGAAATTTCCCTTTCCCCAAAGCCCTTTTGCACACGATAAACCGTAGTGGTCTTTTGAGAAAAAGAGTGCGGGACATACACTTCAAATACCCACAGGGAAATAATCGCTGTACAAAAAAGACAAAAACCCGCAAACACCCTTTTTTTATTTTTTGTATTCATCGTAACGGTATTTTAAAATATGGTGGCGATAATCCTGTCTGCCACCGGTTGGTATTTTATATAAAACCATCGCATGATAAGTCCAGTAATAGCTCCTAAAAAAGCCCCCGTCAAAATGTCGCTGGGCCAATGAACTCCCACAAATATCCTTGCCATGGCCATTACCCCGGATGCTAGAAAAAATACGATTCCTAATTTTTTATTAAAACCATATATCGCAACACTGACAGCAAAAAAGAAGAGCGCATGACCCGAGGGGAAAGATTGCACATCGCTAAAAAAGAATGTCGGAATGAGTTTATGAACAAAAGGCAGGGTCACATAAGGCCTGGGGCGGTTGTAAAAAAACACCACCCAAGGCTTGATTGCAAACCTGGCAACCAGACCGGAAAATAATGCAACGATTACCATGAGCCTGTTTTTTATCCGATCCCCTTTAGGATACCATAAAAAAGATATCAGCCAAAACCCCAATACAAAAGGCAGATAATCGGCTAGAAATATCGCCAAGCCGTCCAATAAAATTGACGTGCCGGCAAAACTGTTAATAGCGTTAAAAACAACAAGATCGTAATACATATTATTTTATAAAATATATCAAGCGGGGCAAAAATATCAACAATCCTATGATAACCGAACCAACTACCGAAAGCAGTACCGCACCGGCCGAAAAATCCTTGATGATTTTTACCCGTGGATGATGATTGGGTTCAATCAAATCCAAAAACTTTTCAATTTGCGAATTAATCAATTCAAGGCTCAACACTACTAAAATGGTTAACATCAATATAGACTTTTCTACCACACTTACCTGGAACACTACCATAAAAATAAGCACCACGGTTGCTATCAAGACCTGTATTCTAAAATTAGCCTCTTCTTTAAAAGCGGCTTTCAGCCCGAATGCGGCAATCTGCAATCTTTGTAGAAAACTTTTGGTTTTGTACTTCATATGTCTGGTAGGGATGCGTTAGAAGCCGTTAGAACCGCTATATTGGCTTCACTTTAAACCGATTTTGGGGTTTTTGCAAACCTCGTAAAATAAAAAACCCTACAAAAAATAAACCTATGGGGTTGTTTTTATTCACTTTTCTAAAAATCACAACCGCTTTAAAGTAAAAATCAAGATGAATATTGCAAGCATAATTAAAACTATTGTCCCGCCCGTTGATAGATTAAAGTAGAAAGCTAAAAATATCCCAGAAATAACAGAAAAAAGTGAAATGAT
>Ga0209542_10008754_pt1 | contig 18789 bp, 15 predicted proteins | sample RifCSPhighO2_01_FD_184028 | JGI IMG/M metagenome (GOLD analysis project Ga0209542, IMG submission 184028) | Soil microbial communities from Rifle, Colorado - Rifle CSP2_plank highO2_0.1 (SPAdes) (version 2) | ecosystem: Environmental > Terrestrial > Deep subsurface > Rock core/Sediment ...
ATCATGTAAACTAATGGCGGATAAAAAACAAAAAGGGGATAACCAAAGCCAAAGCCCAGGCCATCTACCCAACGGACCGGAAACTGTCCGTGCTTTAGGGCTTGATCAAAGACAAAAAGCCTAGCAACTTGCTGGTCGTCATGGATAATGGGTAAGCCTGGTTTTGTAAGTGGCCAAGAAATGATTACTGCCCCAATTAGTATTAATAAGAGCGCTAAAAGTTTATTTCTCATATTTAATTTTATTATCAGGCTCGCCTCCTAAAACCGCCACTAGTGCTAAATCTCCGTTCGGCTCTTTAACATCGAAAATAATTTTTCGTCCCGAGTATTCTTCGTTTGCTCTAAATTGATTTTTACTTAAAACAACTAAGTCTTCGCTCGTTGAGTTAACTTCTTTTAAATTGTTAAAAAAATAAAAGTCATCAAGTCTTTGATAGTCTACATAACCTTGTGGTCTTTTAATAATGTATTGATTTCTGTCGCTTTGCTGAAATGCCAAAGGTTCAAGCGGTAAGAAAATTCTAGCCTGAAATTCTGGAGTGTTACCGGTATAGTCCCTGCTAATAAAATATCTTTTGAAAGAAAAATTGCTTTTTCTAATTTGCTTAAACAGTTACGTATAGGCATATGAATCATATTGGGAATTTGATTTTGGAAATATCACAAAATAGTTAACAAAGAAACCTAAAATATTGTGTGTTGCAAGGACGATCAAACTAGCAAGTATGAGAGTTCTAAATCTGGTGTGTGCTATATAAGTATAAGCTTTATAAATTCCTAGGGCACTAATTATTGGTAAGAGGGGCATTACATGGCCGATTCTGGATATTTCACCAACTGAGGTAAAACTGTTAGCGAGCGGGTAAAGTGCAAGCCATCCAAGCAAGATATAAGATGTCCTGTTTCTCCAAAACAATAATAATACAATACCTAAGTAAAAGAACGGGAGTTCGAAAGGGTAAAGCAGTCCATGCATTGGTAAAATAGTGCCCCTCAAAAATGTGCCATTTAAAGCTAGATACGTCGGTGAAAAATGGAAAAGATAATTGTATGAATATAGGGAAAGATAACTAGTTGCTTTGTTGAAAAACACTCTACAGACTGTGCTGCCCAGGATTTGGGAACAATAAGAACGGTTGACATTTAACTGATTAATGGCATTACCATCTGAAAAGATAGAAACTTGCCGGAATCTCTCTCTGCCGGCACCGCTAACAACAATCAAGAAACCATAAACAGTAAAAATTAATCCCACGATAATTGTTAAAAGAAAGACCCCACGGTAGTTTACCCAAAAGCTTTTGATTTTGGGTATGAAAAGCAAAAGTACAGTAATTGGTGTTAAAAGATAATAAATATGGTAAGTAGTGAATGTTAAACCGAAAAAAAATGCGGAGGCAGGTAAAAATTTGATATTCTTTCTTGATGAAACAAAAAAATTAATACCTAAAAGAAAAAATAACATGCCAAAGTTGCCTTCGTAAACAAATCTCGACCAGCCGAGATTTAATGGTGAAATTGCAAAAAGGAAACAGGCAGCCAGTGCAATTGCTCTTTCTTTGAATAATTTTTTAGTGAGACTGTATATGGCAAAAATAGCAATGACCCCTGTCAATGCGAATGGAAGTCTTGCAGCAAATTCGTTAAGTCCAAGTACTTTTATAAATGGCACTTGCGCGTAAACTGCAAAAGGGGGTAAATGCTCGCCAAAATCTCTGAATGAAAATAGTGGAAGTAGGTTTCCCCAAGTGTCTCTACCGGTTTTAAGAATTGAATAAGCTTGATAAGTTATTGCGGCTTCATCATTGGCAAAGCCAGCGGGAATGGCTCCCAATCTAAAAAGCCTTGTAAATGCGGCTACTAGCGTTATTAAAGCAAAAATTAAGCTAATTCTCTTCACTAAAACTTATAAATATTGTTTGTTGGGTTTTCTTTCAGATACTCAATGAAATCCGCTTCATTATAAAAAATCGAGATTGATGGATTGTTATATATAACTTTTATTTCGTTCTGGTTCAATACCGCCTGAATGTGTCTTTTGTCTGAAAGAGGATAAAAAACTACAGCATCTTGGGGCAGTTGGGGAAATCTCGATTTAAGCTGGGTTGCAAATTGTCTGGCAAAATTTTGTGACTCTATCATCCACGAGCTGTCTCTATAAAAAGAAATTGTAGTAAATGACGAAAAAAGCCATATCAAAAATATAACTATAATCACAGATACCCTGTTAAAACTGATAATTAAATATGAAATTATAAGATATATGCCTATGCTTGCCAAAGTAAGATACATAGAAAAAGAATGGTTAGGTAGAATCAATACTGGCGAAATACTGGTAACAAACCAGGTCGTTCCAAACCCAATTAAGATCAAATTAATATTTTTGTGATTCTTAAGGTTTTTAAAAATCGGCAATAAAATTCCCAATAAAATAATAAGCAGAGCACTTACGACAGTTTTTGCAACTAAAGGCCAGAACTCGTTAACAAAAGTCCTACTTGGAACTACCAAAAAAGTAATAACCTGTTTCTTGAATTCTTCCGGTATATTAAACGACCAGAGAATATACCAAAAAAGCGCTTTTAAAGACTCGAAATTAAAAGCTACGCGGTATTCAGGGATATTAGGTAAATAAGAGTACTGAGATCTAAAGATTAGATAGATAAATATAATTAATAAAAACGGAGAACAAATCTTAACGGTTTGCCAAAGAGATTTTTTTTGTATAAACAGACAGTAGTAGCCGAATATAAGCGGAAAGCTTACAAAAAATTCAAAGGAGAGTGCAGATAACACAAAAAAGATAAAAGATAAAATATAATATATTTTTCTTTCCTTTTGAGAAAAGTCGAGAAAGAGCAGTGAGGCAACCAGAAAGAAAAACAGGCCGATTATCAGCCAACTGGCTGCAATCCAAGTAAGTGACATGAAGTGAATTGCGGAAAGGACCCAAAGGCTTGCCGTTAAAAACCCGATTTGATGACTGCCAGTGATTTTTTTAATAACTTTAATAATTAAAAAATAGGAAATAAAAAATAAACCAAAAGTAATTGTCCTGAAGGCGATTGGGTTAAGCCCAAAAAGTGAATAAGAGGTAAAAAAATATGTTTGGAGACCGACAGGTCTATAGCTCGAACGGTTACTTAGAAATTTAAATAACGAAAGAAATCCTTCAAAATTATTTACGCGAGAAATAAGAATCTCGTAAAAATCGTCTTGGAAGAAGAAATAGTTTAGACTTGAAAAATACAATGACAACGAGATTAAAGGAGGAATTATAAGTAGCCAAAAACGATAGCTTTTATGAATTTTCATAAACTGACTCATCTTAATTTATCTTCTCTAATTTAATCTCGTCCGGCGGGAAGACAAATACTTTTCTTTCGCCAAAATTTTTGCTTTCGGCCATCAATTGGTCTTTATTGTAATAGATTTCTAGAGTTGGGTCATTGTAAATAACTTTTATGGCGTTTTGGTTCGAAAGGGCTTGGATATGGGCTGGGTTTATTAAAGGGTACAAAATAACGGACCCAGATGGAAGAGCTGGAAATTTACTTTTGATCTCGATCATAAATCTTCTTGAAATGTCTTGAGCCTCTATCATGTATGAGTAAGATTTGTAGAAATCAATTGCAGTCACTGATGTAAATAGCCATACTCCAAACAAAGCAATAGTCAGCCATAAAGATTTGCTATTGACTAAAAAATAAGCAATTAACAAATAAATACTTATTGAAGGCAGTGTCAGATACATCAAGTAGGTGTGTTTTGGGAAAATGAGAACAGGTGAGATGCCTATCGAAAACCAAAGTAAGCTAAAAGTAATTATTCGCCAATTGAATCTAATGTGGTGTTTTATAAATTTGATTAAAGGCAAGGCAATTCCCAATAGTAAAAACGCAAGGAGCCCTACATAGGATTTAATTGCCAATTTCCAGAATATCGAAAGGAACGTTGAGTTTAAAATTACTAACTTGGTAACTTGGTATTTAAATTCTTCGGGAACATTGAGTGACCAGAGAAGATACCAGAAATAGGCTTTTATCGAATCAACGCCAATCTTGATAGCATAATCCTCTATGCGTGGCGTTTCCTTTAGTAAAAATCTTAATATCAAATATATAACTATTATTAAAATAAAGGGTATCATTAATTTTATGGAGTCCAAAAGGTCTTTTTCCCATATTAAGCAATATAGAAGGAAGAGTATCGGCAGTGTAACTGAAAATTCAAACGATCCAAGTGATAGGAGAAAAGCAATTAGCGAGATAAAGTAATAAAGACTATTTTTCCCCAGTGTGGATTTTATCAATAGTAAAAATGACAACAGGTAGAAAAGTGTTCCGATCAGCTGATATGAGGCTGAGATCCAAACCAAAGTCATAAAATGGAATGAGGATAGCGCCCAAAGTGTGGCAGCTACTAAACCTATACTTTTTTTACCAGAGAAAATTGTCGAAATTTTGTTAATTAATAAATAGCAAGTAACGAATATTAAAAAATTGAAAACTCTGAAGTAAAGAGGTTTTAAGCCGAATATAGAGTAAAGTAAGAAAAAATAAGATTGAATTGAAATAGGACGATAGCCGATAATGTCGTTTCTGAACTTAAAAAAATTGATAATGTCTTGGATATTCTCGGCTTTTGCGATATTTATATGGAAAAAGTCATCTTGGAAGAAAAAATAGTTGAGACTAAAATAATAGAGGAGAAAGACGGCCAGTATTGGTGCAATTAGCAGAATGAAATAGGTTGACCGCGTGGGGATACTCATGGAATTATTTTATCTTATTTTGATATTTATTGAATCATAAAAATGATAAACTCTTAATATGAAAAAAGTTATAGTTAGCTTACTCTGCCTATTCATCTTGCTGCAAATTGTCAATGTAATTTCCCATAAGATAATTTTTGATCGAACCAGCTACGAATTATTATTTAATATACCAGTTTTTGGCAGAGGAGCCTTATTGCCATTTCTCAATTTCGATGGAAAGAATTATCTAACCATTGCTAAATATGGCTATGAGGCTAATAGACAATTGACCGTTTTTTTCCCTCTATATCCTCTTCTCGTAAGGATACTTTCTTTTAATCTTTTCTTTAATCCAATACTAGTTGGTCTTCTGATTTCTGCAGTGAGCACACTTGCGGCAGTCATTGTTTTATACAAACTCATACAAATTGAATATTCCGAGAAAATTGCTACACGTTCAATTGCGCTGCTACTGCTTTTCCCGACATCTTTTTATCTTTTTGCTTATTACACGGAAGGGATTTTTTTATTGTTTTCTGTTTTTGCTTTCTGGTTTATTAAAAAAAAGAATTTATTATTAGCATCAATTGCTGTTTTTTTTGCAACCGCCACCAGGCTTGTGGGTATTACACTTATTCCTGTACTTATTTTCGAGGCATACAAGATATACAAAAAGAAAGGTGAAATAACTTGGAGTGTACTAATTTCCCCTTTGGGTTTCGTATCTTATGCAATTTTTAATTATTTAAAATTTGGCAATCCGTTTTTGATGATTACGGCACAGACTAGCTCCCGTTTTGGGCGGACTATAGATATTTTTAGTCCTTTTCATATATTTAGGGATGCAGTTATTAAAATCATCTCTGGCCCACTCCCCTCTTATGACAGCCTTTTTGTTTACCCAGTGATAATTCTTGAGTTTTTGTATGCCGTCTTCATTATTATGGCCCTTTACTTTAGCTTCAAAAGACTCCCCAGGGGCTATTTTTTATATATGCTGTTTTCTGTAGTGTTAATTTTCTATAGTAGTGCTCTTATCTCAATTGGCAGATTTATTCTTGTGATATTTCCAACCTATGTGCTGCTTGCTCTAACTTTACCTAGGAAAATATTTGTTGTGTGGAGTGTAATTTCCTTTCTGATATTGATATTTTCGAGCTCTTTATTTTTAAGAAATTACTGGATTTCCTAAAATATTTATCTCAGATTGATCCTCTTTTTGATTGCCCAAAGGTACCATTTCAAATATTTCGGCAACCATTTTTTAAGATAGAAACGAGAATCCTTGGCCAGATAGGTCCAAGTAGTGGGAACCTCTGTAACTTTATATCCACTAAAATAAGCCTTGAGGGTAAGTTCGATGGCCAGTTCAAATCCGCCGTCTGATTCGATTTTTGCTGTAGATAAAAACCTCTTTGAATAAAGTCGAAATGAGTTTGTGGCATCATGGGTGGGTAAGCCTACAAGATAGTGGAGACTAAGGCCGGCAATTCTTGATAGAATCTGTTTGATAATTGGCCCGCCAATTTGGTGGCCACTTTTCATATACCTTGAGGCGGCAATAACATCGTATCCTTCTTCAAATTTTTTCATCATCTGATTAACAACTTTGGGGTCATCGGTAAGATCGGCCATCATTACACAGACTGCCTCGCCTTGGGCTTTTTTAAGGCCAGTTTTTAAGGCGTTAAGGGCTCCTCCACCGTAGCTGTTTTTGACAAGCAAAACGTTTGGATATTTTTTATGAAGTTTTTTTACTACTGGAATAGTTGAGTCCTGATCCATGTCATATACTATTAAAAGCTCGTGGGGGATTTCTACAGCTTCTTCGACTCTTTTTATAGTCTTTTTAATCACAGGTCCCTCATTGTAGACAGGCATGACTATAGATAAGTTTGAAGACTTCATAGAGTTGATTGTATCTTTTATAAAATCAGGGGACAAGTTAAAGGGATTTAAATATCACGCCACTTGGCTTCAAAAACATCACCTAAACCTTCTAGGTCTTGATTTATCTTTGCCAAATGACTTTCTAGTGACTTGATGGTGAAAATAATTTTGTGGGTCTTGAAGATATTCCAAACATCACAAACTACGCAGCTTTTGGATACAAGTTTTCTGACAGTCTTAATGTCTAACTTTTTGTAAAAATTATGATTGGTTGCTATAAATAGAAGATCAGCGTCTTTAAGAACTTCATCTAGATCGTTCTGGTAGCCTGGTACATAGGGATCGTGCAAATAGACTTTTGCTCTTTCGCGCTCCAGCGCCTTCTTAACTTTGAAGGCTAAAGATTCACGAATATCATCAATTTCACTTTTGAAAGCCAGACCTAAAATGACAGCTTTTTTGCCCTCAAGTTTTGTGCGGTTTCTTACCTGTTTAATTAAAAAAAGCGGGATTGATTCATTAATTTTCCAACTGGTTGCGATAAGATCGGAAAAAGGGACATCGCCTATTAAGAAAAAACCATCTTTAAAAAGGCAAGGTCCGCCCGTAAGTCCCGGGAGCGCTAAACCGCCTCTTTTATAATTTTTATTAACAAGATTTACAATTTGGTAAATATCCCTATGATAGTTGCCGGCCAGGATCATGAATTCATTTGCAATGGCAAAATTGATATAGCGGTACATGTTAGTAAAGAGTTTGGCAAGTTCTGCTGAAACGCTATCTGCGGAATTGACTTCGATATTATTTTCCATGAAAAATTCTTTTGCTCTTTTAGTACTATTTTTGTCAATACCACCAACTATTTGAGGAATTTCGGATAGCTCCTTAAGTGACTTTCCCTCGGCGATTCTTTCCGGGCAAAAGGCCAGGAAAAAATTAGTACCTACCTTAAATCCTAATTCTGTGAGATGAGACCTAACATATTCTGTCGTTCCCGGGGAGACAGTAGACCGAAGTATTAAAAGCTGCCCTTTTTTAAAAAATGGCTTTGAAGAATCAAGGGCTTGGTCAATTTGCACAAGTGACGGGTTCATGTTTTCATCAACCGGAGTTCCAAGAGTTAGAATGATAATTTTAGCTTTGGACAAAGGGGCAAAGTCTGCTGAAACAAAAAGCGATTTTCCAAGATACTTTTTAAGAATAGCCTGTGCGCCTTCTTCTATAAAAGGCACTTCTGACCTTTTTAAAGTGTTAACTTTTGCAAGGTCAACGTCAATACCAAAGACTATGTTGCCTTTTTCGGCGAAGAAGAGTGCTAGAGGCAAACCGACCCGTCCAAGACCTACAACGGCAATACTTACTTTCGTAGTTTTCCCTGTGACTTTTGCTGCTTTAGCCAAGTTATCACCTCCATTAGTCCGTGATCAAAGTTTACCTGACTTTGCCAGTTTATCATTTTTTTGATCTTTGTTATATCCGGCACTCGCCTTTTGATGTCAAACTTGAAAGGTGAGGCGAATTTGGCTTTAAACGGTTTTTTGACACCCGCAAGTCTCCAAATTTTTTTAGCTAGATCAATCATTTTAATCTCGCGGTCTGAGCCGATATTAAAGTCCTGGTTTTCACCATTTTTGTGAAGACTGATGGCTATAATTGCTCTGGCAATGTCTGCGACGTGAGTAAAACAGCGGGTTTGATTTCCGTCTCCGAGAATTTCAAGAGGGTACTGGCCTGAAAGAATCTTTCTGGCTAAATCCGGGATTACATGAGCATAGCCTACTTCTTTTTGGGGAAATTCATTGATGCCATAAGCATTAAAGGGCCTACAAATAGAATATGGCAGCTTATACTCGTCCCAAAACGCCCGGCAGTACCATTCTCCTGTTAATTTTGAAAATCCATAGGATGTTATCGGCGGCGGAATTTTATAAATATCTTCTTCTTTGGAGGGAAAAGCGATGGCCGATTCAAAAACCATTGATGAGGAGATATAGACCATGCGGCTGATATTGGCGAATGCGGCTGCTTCAAAAGTAGATGAGTAAATTTTGTTATTTTCAGACAAGATTGTTGCCGGATATTTATGGAAGTAGCCGATACCGCCTATCTTTGCCGCAGCATTGATACAGATATCGATGCCGGCAAAAATCTTTTTAGTTTTATTGTGGTTGGTTAAATCAACTTTAATAAATTCGGCCCTGTCATCAACATTGGTACTCGTCTTGAGCGAAGTCGAAAGATCTTTTTTGGAAAGGTCATCGGCAACACGTACGAAGTATCCAGCAGCCAATAATTGCCTGACAATTTCTGAACCGATGAAGCCGGCTCCGCCGGTTACTAGGAATCTTGGTTTAGCCATAATAATTTTAGACTTTGGATAAGTTCATTGTTGAAAATAAAAAAGCAACTGTGCTAATTGTCGCGACTAATGAAATAATTTCAGAAAATAAATGGATGGGCGTTTTTGTGTATGTGATTATAACTTGGTGCTCGCCTTTTGGCAATTGAAAAGTTATTAGGCCGTGATTATTCTGATAGTCAATTAGTGTTTCTGTGCCATCTATGGTTACTTTGTGACCAGGAAAGTAAATAGTATTGACTTGGACAGGGGAATCCTGTTTCGCCTTAATAGTAGCCTGATAATTGGCTGGGGCAATTTTTTCTCTTAAAACAGTTGACTCTTTACTAACAACAATTTTTTGGTCTGCTCGTTCCTTGGGATTAACTTTTACCCAAAGTGGCAAATACTCATTCTGAACCGTTGTTGTATCCTCATTAGTTGAATAAAAAGTATCGGGCCTGTCAACAAATGCACGTGGCTTAGTGTAGACAACAGTTGAGATAATTGCCGCCAAAACTATAAGCATGGCGAGAATATTTCTTTTTTTATTTGTCTCGATTACATAGGATGTCAAAAAGGCAGAAATAAATACCGTCATAGATAGGAGCCTCCAAGGGAATTGCATTATGTCCATGTATGGGATGTTCTGCCAAAGATAGGCGGAGAACTTTGTCATTAAGAAAGCAGACGCAAGAAATACGGCAAGTAAAATATCGGTGAGTGGATGCTTTATCCCTTTTGCAAAACGAATTACGAGCGCGAATATAACTACCGCTAGTGAAACAATACCAATTTGAGTGGAGAGCCCGTCGGCTGACCCGGGACTGGGGCCGTAACCCCAACTTGGGATGAATAATCCAGACGGCCCAACGAGATGATCACCAATACTGGAAACTTTAATTTGGGAAAGACGCACAAATTTGAGATCATAGATTGCCGGCAGCCAGAAAAATGTAGATATTAAAATTCCAACGAAAAATGCGGTAAGAACTTTAACTTTATCTTGTTTTACTAAAACAATTGAGATAGCCATAAACAATGGTAAAAAGATTGCCGCTGTGACATTGTGTGAAAGTATTAGCAAGGCAACAGAAATCGATAATATCGGAAGAAAAATCTTACTTCCCTTTGCAATTTTAAAAAGTACGCCAAGAATCAGGGGAATAATGGCAAATGCCAGATTTTCACCAATCGATCCCCGTACATAAAGATCAACAAACCGGTAAGGTGCAAAAAGATACAACGCGGCACCGGCAAAACCGGCTTCTTTTGAGAAAACTTGAGTAAGTGCCCAAAACATAATAACAACTGAGGCCACTGTAGAAACAACAAAGATGATTTTAATGCTATTGACAAAGCCAAAACCCAAGACCTTAGGAATTTCTGCAAAATAGAACGGGAGAGGATAGAGAAAATTCAAAACTGGATAACCATAATTATTATTAAGCCTATCAACAAAGCGCACTGGAAACTGACCAGATGACAGGGTCTGGTGAAACGCTGAAAATCTTATAACCATCCACTCGCCATCATGACTCTCAAAATAACCTCTTCTAAAAAATGGCCATAGGGCAATAAGCGAGATAAAAAGGATTAATAAGAGAAATTTTTTCATTGTTTATTCATTTAACTTCAATCTCAACAAGTTTGGAAGCAATTTTGCCGTTTGGGTAATAAATTTTATCCACAATACGAGTAGCATAGCTTTTTGCGTTAATGAGTCCAACCCAATCATCAGGGATATCATCTTCAAAACTAACATAAAGAGTGCCGGGATTTTTTTCGACTTTTTCCCATTTAAATGGTTTAACAAACTTATATTTATCAAACGTCTTCACATTAATAAAACCAAATTCATCTAGCCTATTATCAACAATTACTGATTGTCTATATTTTAATGGATCGTATTTTTTATAAAAAAGGAACCAGATATAAGACGGTCCAAGTGAACCACTAATAACTACATTTTGGTATTGATCTTCGAGGGCAGAGACTTTTGTGACTATTTGCTTACGTCCGTAATGCCACTGGTTAGAATACTCGTAAGGTATTACCGAGTAATAAACGTAAAGAAAATAAGTAAAAGATATGAAATAAGATGTAAAGATTATCAGTAAGGCAAATATTAGAGTTTTAGTTTTTCGAAAGGTGCCTAAAAATATCGCAATTCCGAAACTTATCAAGATTGTCCATCCTACCACCATATTAAATGAACGATTTGCTGCAGGTGTAATGAAAGTAAAACTCGCAGCAATGGGGCTTATAAATAAGTATGCGCCAAGTGCGACTATTTTTTGGGTTCTGTATTTTAGCAAGAAATATAATCCAATCAGGAAGAAAATAATATCCGGCAAGTAAGCAACCCCCATTTTTTGAAGATTAAAAGGCGTTTGGGTGTCTCCTTTTAGAACAAAAAAGTCGTAGGAGAAATGTTGTAAGTATCGCCTGAGAAAATCTTTGGAATATAAATATGGCTTATTATTGAAAAATCTGCTTAATAGTACAGGATACCCAGAACCTTCAAGGGTATGTGCTTGCCACAGTTTCAATTTGATATCAGGCTCGTAAAAAATACTAACAGTGCCAGCTCTTCCTGTTAAAGTTAATGGATTTCTGTAAATAGAAAACAATAACGGAGAAATCATAACAAAACCCAATAAGAATGCTAAAATAAATGACTTTCTTTTTTCCCACAATTCTTTTTTAAATATTAAAATTAAAGCCAACATCAGAAGTGTAACGGTAACTCTTGCCCCATAATAAGTATAGATAGCCGACACAAATGCAAGACTGCTAAGATATAAAAAATAATCTTTTTTCAAGCCTTTTAAAAAAAATAGGAAGCCAGCAGACGTAAACATAATTTCTATACCGACAAGCATGCTGCTTCTAGAAAAAAGCAGATGCCATGGCGAGATAGCAATCATTGCCATGGCTATTTCCGGAATGTAGTTGATTCTTTTTGGAGAAAATTTAATATTGGTTGCAAATATTTCAACAGCAATGAAGTAAATAATAATTGCAGTTATAATCCCAGCAAGTGCTGAAGGAAGCCTAACGGAAAATTCATTGAGTCCGAACACTCTAACTGAAGGGATAGTCAACCACGCAGTCATTGGAGGTTTATAATCCCCAAAACTTTTTAAAGTTAAAGGCCACTTCTCTCCAAATTCATCGGAGCCGGTTTTTAAAAGAGAATAGGCGTTGTATCCATAAGCGGTTTCATCGGAATAAAGACCAATTGGCAAAGAATCTAATTTATAGAATCTTAAAAATATTGCTAAAGTAAGGATAATCAAAAAAAGGAATTTATGCTTCTTCATTAGTTAAGCAACTTGTGTTGAACTTGAATCGTATGGAAAAGCCTAATAGACTCATATAATATCAAGCTGATATTGACAAAAATTATTGCTTTAACAAAGCGTAAAGTACTTCTATCTTTAAATATAGAAATTAATTCAAGGAACCCAAGAGTAGCCAGAACCGACAATGTAGGCAAGAATAATACTACAGATAAAAGCCCAAACCATCTTGACAAAACGAAGCTTAATAACAAACCTGAGATTAGTAGTATCAATAGCCTTTTTGTTGATCCCCTCTTGGATTTGATCGAAATCCATAACCCTAAAATAATCAAAGGCAAAAAACTTGGTAAGAAATATCCATGTTCACCAACTGCATAAGTAAGTCGCGGTTCTCCTCGAAAAAACATTAAATCGGTTGAAGTCATGAAAGCTATGTTTGTAGAAATTATAAACCGGGGTGGTTTTGTCTCAAGAAGCTCAAGAATGGTTGGTCTACCTAAAATTACGGTCAGAAACCATGGTGTTATTAGCAGAAATATTAGATGGATCAGGATAGGGCTTAATTTTTTTGTGGTATATTTTACGATCATTCCCGTGATAAAAGCCAAGATTGTAATAATTAGCAAGCGGCTTATCATAAACTTATGTCATCCTTTTGATAGTTCTTATGGATTGTCCAAGGATTATATCCTTCCCAGCTGCCAGAGTACCAAGGAAAATAGAAGGAAACCAAAAGATCACCTGGTATGGGATAGAGCCCTTTAAAAGGAATTTTAAAGAAAATTAAGCAGGTAACTAAAAAAATAATTAAGATTGCTAAAATTTGTGATTTTAAAGTTTTAATCATTTTTTAAATGTTTCTCCAGTATAAGCTGGCCGGGAAATTCTTTTCTGTCCAACAATGTGGTTTTATCCTTAGTCTTATCTCCATACCATCCTCGAGTTAAATAAGTATGTTTATCATCGTCCCTTATTATTAAGTAAATTAATTTCTCGCTATCCCGGGGTTTTTGAATTAATCCCCTTTTTTGATACCAATAAATTAGATAATCAAAAGGATAATCAAAAATTGCCGGACTGTATGCATAGATGCTGTAATTTTGAGGATTTTGTCCTGAAATATAATCCATTACCATCTTTTGATTTCTATAATCGCTACCCCCGCCAAGCCAAGTTATTTTAAAAGGTGATATCAGTTGTTTATTAAAATTTATAATAACTAATAAAACTATAAATATATTTAGCAGATATTTTGAATTTTTAAGCAGATATGTTGTATTGATTATTTTAGCTAAAATGACTATTAAGATAACTGGAAGTCCGACTAAGTAATGGTCCCACACCCTATCCCTAAATAAAGTAAAACCTATGAATAAAAAAACAACCAATAAAGATAAAAAGATTAATAATTTATCACCTTTTAATTTAAGAAATGACTTTTTATTCTTAAATAAAATAAATATGAAAATAATACTAAGAATGATTATAAAAAGTGCTATTATCTTGTTGCCTCTAGCTATAGACCATGAGAAAAAACCAAAAAATAAATCAAGTCTTTGAATGAATCTGGGAATAAAAGATAACTGCTCACCATAAATTTTTGGTGTAGCTAGATAGGCTCCAATTGCTTTTGTGATCAAAAAATTATGTCTGACGTCAAACAAAATACGGGGAGAAAGCACTAAAATTGCCCCGGCAACAGTTAAAATAAATTCCTTTCTAAGAAAATTGCCTCTTACAATCAGGCTCGAAATTACCAAAGAGAGAATTAAAGCAGATCCGAAGAAAGCACTGCTATCGGCTATTAAAAGGGTAACTAATCCCAGCATAAAATAATAAATGGGTTTGGGGCTTGTAAAAATCTTGCTAATAATAAAAATGAGGAAAATCATAAGCATTGGAGCAAGTGATGGATTCCAAATTAATGTTGGGCCAAGCATCCAAGAGGCAGACATAGCGGCAACAATCCCGAAGCAAATTGATAAGAATAAATTATCTGTTAAATATCTAATCAGAAGATAAATTCCAATTACGGTAGCTACTCCCAGAAAGCCGAAAAAAATGGCCACTTTTTGAGGATTACCGCCAGAAAGATAAAGTAGTGGCGAGAGAAAATAATACCACCAAGGTCCGTAAAAAACCCCTGGTAGTCCAGTCGTTGGTCCGATAAGCATAATCTTTCCGTCATAAATAATTTGGGCCACTTTTAAGAAATCCCTTCCTTGATCATAAGTAAAGGCAAAAAATCCCTGGGAGGTAAAAGGTAGTTTGAGAAAAATAGCCACAAGACCCACAATAATTGGTCCTAAAAATTCCTTTACTTTAAATACATTACTTTTCGGCATTTTTGCGACGAACAATAACTAAAACTGAAATAGTAATAGCAGCAATAAGCGGCGCAATGGTTACAAACTGCATAAATTGGACAGTTCCAGGCTGACTCCACTCTCCATAATATAAAAATGGTAAGTAACGCAAACTACTTCCAAACGATATGGCGATCGCCATTAATACTAAACCCATTTGAGGAATAAGAGAAAATAGTGGCAGTGTCCAAAATAGATACCATGGCTGGAATTGTACTTGGGTTGCCCCGGAGGATACGAAAGGTACGGTTATTCTAAACGATGAAAATAAATAGGTGAAAATCGTCAAGGTGATTATATTAAGAATAATAAATTGTTGAACGTCTTTTTTGGGACTTGCTAAATTCATCCAAATTAACCAGGGTAAATTTAAAATAGGTATGTATTTGACAGCAACTCCTGCTATCAATGAGACATAAGAAAGCGCAAACTTTTTGTTCACTAAGAAATAAAGAGGCAAAATAATAAAGGTCGCCAGAACAACATCATTATGAGCGTTGGCTACGCCCTCGATTAAAAATAACGGATTCAGAGCATAAAATGCAGTACCGAAAGTTGAGAATTTTAAATTTAGCTTAGTTAAGATTTTAAATATCAAAAATGAATTGATCAAATGAAATAACGAAATAAAAATTTTGAACGCAAAAAAATTTAAAATAAATTTCCCAAATCCTAAACCGGCAGGAATCAAGGACATTAAAAGCCAAAGTGGGCCATATGGTGAGTAGCGATGTGTCCATCTCATGAATCTCAGCCATTCATCAGTTGGGAAGTCTAGTGGTTTGTGGATATAGGGACTAACATGATAGACAAGAATAATTTTGGCGTCAAAAAGGTAATTAAAAAGATCTGAAGATAAAAACGGGTAGGCGAAAATTAATATGGCGGTGTTTATAAGTGTGCAAGAGATCAAATAATTTATGCCAACTTTCGACTTATAAAATAGGTACAAGTTGAAAATAAAAAAACAAAAAGCAATTATTAAAAATAGGAGATAGAATAAAGTAGCAACCGGCCGATGATAATATCCAAGTTGTTGCATTATTTTTGTGAAGGACAAAATATTAGGACTGCGCGATAAGGTTAGGTTCAGATCAACATACGCATAAGAAAAAACAGTCAAGGATGTGTAGATTACAATATTAAAAATTAGGAGAACTTTTTCCCGAGGCGACATCTATAATTTTCCCTTTAGTTGCAGTCTGAAGGTCGTTAATACAAATCAACTTATTTTACAGAAATGATATGTAAAAGACCATGCCGCTGAATTAGAATTTTGCCGTGGGGAAAGAATCTCACCTATAGACACCTTTGAAGTCATTGAGGCGAACTTTTATAACATCCCGCAGCATTCTTAAAGAATCCTTAATCGGGTTAACCCTGGTAGTTGCCACATGATGCCAGATAATTGGCACTTCTTTAATTTTATATCCGTGTTTTTTGGCGATAAATAAAAGCTCTACATCAAATGCGGTAACTAAAGCTCCTTGAACTTTTTTGCCTTTACCATATACCTTAAGTTTTGCGAAAAGATCTTTGGCGACATTACCTTTAAAGCATTTGAAACCTGCCTGTGTATCCCAAATGCCGCGGATGGCGATTGCCTGCACAATTAGATTAAAAACAAGCCCCATTAAATGTCTGTGAATGGGTTCTTTTTCGCGCTTAGCACCCGGTAATTGTCGCGAGCCGATGACTATGTCGTATTGGGGGAAAAATGGCAGTAGTTTCTCGATTTCGGAAATCGGTGTTGCCTGATCAAAATCTGTAAAAAGAACATATTCCCCTTTAGATTCAGAGACTCCAGTTTTGACCGTTTCAGCTTTTCCTTGGTGGGGATTTTTAACCACCCGCACGTTTTTGTGCTTTTTGGCAAAGTCTTGTGCAAGCCCTGCAGTATTATCTTCAGAGCCATCATCGACAATTAACATCTCAAATGAGTAATCCTGTTTCTCAAGATAACCTGGGAGCTCGTCAATGGTTCCTTTTTTAAAATTTGGTTCTTCGTTATAGGCTGGAATAATTACCGAAAGATGAGGCTTTTCATCCATTTCATTAATTATGGAGGTTAAGATCTGACTTTGTCAAAGATATAAAGAAGCAAAGCCATTCTAATAAAAAGACCATTTTGTGCTTCTTCGAAATAAATCGCTCTCGGATCTTTATCGACATCCGAAGTAATCTCGTTAACCCGGGGTAAAGGATGCATAATTATCGCGCTTTTTTTGATAAGTTTAAGTCCTTTTTTATCCAGAATATATTTACCCACATGCCTTTTGTAATCCTTGCCCAAGTATTCTTTCGGGATCCTGCCCTGGTAAATTACGTCAGCTTTTGAAATACTGTCATAAAAATTTTCTGTTTCTTTAAACTGAATTTTTTTCTGTTTCAAATGTTGTCTCAACTTGCCAGGCATTGAAAGCATTTTTGGTGAAACATAAATGATTTTTACTTTCGGGTAAAGTGATAATAAGTATGACAGTGAATGGTGCGGCCGGTAATTTGCGTGGTCACCACAAATTGCTATTGTAAAATCTGTTGATCTCAGCTTATTAAAAATGGTGTAAATATCCATTAGAGCTTGTGTCGGGTGTTCTCCCACCCCATCTCCGGCATTAATTATGGGAACTTTTGAATAACGACTTGCTAAATTTGTCGCACCACTTTCCGGATGCCGGATAATAATTACGTCTGCGTAAAAATTAACTACTCTAACTGTATCTTCCAGCGTTTCACCTTTTATAGCTGAAGAAAATTCTGCCGCGTTTTCGGTCGTAATTACTGCTCCTCCAAGTTTGAGCATTGACGATTCAAATGACAGCCTTGTTCTGGTTGATGGTTGATAGAAAAGTGTTGCCATAATTTTGCCATCTAGCGCACGACTTTCGTAATTGCCTTCCTTTATTTCATCTGTTAGGGAGAAAATTTGCCTAAGAGTGTCTTTATCGAATTGGCTTGCGGAGATAATGTGCTTGAGATTCATTAAAGTGATTATATACCAATATTTAACTCATTCAAATTAACCGCCTTTGACGGCGGGTTTGCCGGCTGGAGATGGGGCACCCGGCCAGTGGGTTAGGCGCAAAACTTTAAATCCATATTGGGGAAGCTGCCACTCGTTGGCGATTTCAGCCCTACCAAATCCTGCTATTTCCCAAAGAGGATTCCCCAGTGGCGCGCATACTTCTGACTCGCAAACAACAATCAGCTGATCGGTAACTATTTCCTCAAGCTGCTTGGGACTGCGATTTTTAATTTCTAAAAAATATCTGTACGCATGATCTGAGTTGCTGCTTGAGACTAAAGCAAAATTGTATGGTTGGTTTTGGGACTTTTCAATGACAAAATTGGCAATATTTTCTGTTTGATCAATAAGACGATTTGGGGGTGTCTTATAAAATCCGTTTGAGGCAAAAAGCGCTAGAGCAGCCGCGATAAAGGCAAGGGCTGCCAATCTGGTTACTGATTTGCGCCACATTATAAAAATAACAAGGGCCACGACCAAAAACGCTGCAGGAAACATAAACCCAAAATAATAGTCGTAAATCTGACCTGTGTAGGAGCGCAAGATTAAAATACCACCCAGAAACCAGACAATACCGATAGTGAAAATTAATTTTCTTTGGGCATCTTTCCGATAAAGGATGAGTCCCAAAATACTACCAGCTGATAAAATCCAAAAAACTAATTTGGTCAATAACGTGCCTCTAAGAAGACTTATTTCCTCAAGTAAAATATTGCCCGTATTTGAAACTAGCCAAACGAAATGCGTGGTTTTGTAACCAATGGTGGTTCCACGCGTAGTAAATTCCAGTATTGTTCTTATGTTGGGGAAATTATGGCGGATTTCGAAAATAAGGAAAGGCGAGAAGGTAATTAAAAATCCAATTGTTGCTAAAAAGGCAATTTTTGGCCAGTTCTTAAAGTTAGTATTAACACAAACAATAATTGCCGAGATTAAAAAAAGAATGGCTGCCAAATAATGCAGCTGGACTGCTATACCAAAAGAAGCTCCAGCTAACAAAAAGTAGATATATCTTTTCTTTTTAATACCCAGATAAATAAAGTAAATCAAAAGAAGCGAGAAAAACGGCAAGGGGTTGGGATTCCATGAAGAGCGAGAATATCT
>Ga0209542_10008757_pt1 | contig 18785 bp, 19 predicted proteins | sample RifCSPhighO2_01_FD_184028 | JGI IMG/M metagenome (GOLD analysis project Ga0209542, IMG submission 184028) | Soil microbial communities from Rifle, Colorado - Rifle CSP2_plank highO2_0.1 (SPAdes) (version 2) | ecosystem: Environmental > Terrestrial > Deep subsurface > Rock core/Sediment ...
CCGGCAAGGCCCGCAGAGAGAGCCGCAACGCTCAGTTTCTGCCTCCATGACCGCCCCATGGCAGAACAGAACACCAAGATATTTATATAATTAACTACCAATAAGTAAAATATTTAAAGGGAAATTCGTTCCTTGCTGTCCGGTGGATTTCAGGAGGCAACATGGGACTCACAGAGAAGCTTGACGACATCAACGAAAGCATCGACACCCGGCTTGAGCGGCTCTACCAGAGCGCGACGGCGAGCAGCGGCACGCGGCGCTACGCTCTGCTCTCGGCCTCCGGCATGCTGGACACCCTTCTCGCGACGCCCTATCAGAGTGGGGAGCATCATCGCGGAAACATCGCCCGTGGAGGTGTTCTCTCCTCCGATTACACGGCCTACTACCTTGGCTACGTCGGTTCGGTGCTTGCCGAAGTGGTCGTTGGCGCATACCCTCTTGCGTGGTTCCATTTTGGTTCCTTTGTGGCAGGAACTGTCAACGAATCACGAGAGCCTTTTGAAGGCAAGCGCTTCACCGTCGGGCGCAACTTCTCAAGCCCCCTCGGCTGGCTCCGCGCGGGGTACATGAACCGCGGGAAGATTGCGGAGTTCGTCGGAGAGAAGCTCGGCCAGGATGAAGGGAAGGACACGCCCGCACCGGACGCCTGAGCCTCATATCCGCGCGGCACCTCTGCATCAGATGCGGCCCGCTGCCCGCAGCCACGCGCGGGCCGAGCGGGCAGCGGAGTCGAACGTCTGCAGCTCGCCGAAGACCAGCGGTTTCAACTCTGCCGACCACGACGCCTTCTTCTCCCTGATGCTCTTCCTGAACGCCGCCTCGGTGAAGCCAGTCGTGGAGAGTTCCAGCTTCTTCTCCACCAGGGCAATACTGGGCACGGCGCGCCTGTTATCGAGTAGGAAGGCCAGGTCGAAGAGGTCGCGCGCCTGTCCCCGTGTCATCATCGCGCGGACCTTCTCTGCTGCGACCTCTCTGAGATCCATGCCACTGAGCATCTTGACAGGAAGTCCGTACGGCTCAGACTGCACCGTGAGTGGCTGAGTGGGAAGCTGTACTTGCTCCCGCGCGCTGACATCCACCGTGACATGGCACAGGTCCTTCTCCGTGGTGTGCAGGGGCCCCTGCGCGCTTATCCTGAAGGACCACTGCCTCCTCTTCACCGTGTTCTCCACACCGAAGAGTCGCAGGCTCTCCGACACTTCCTTGGCAAGGTCTCCGGGAATCCTCCCCGACGCCGTGAAGTCAAGATCCTCGGAGAACCTTCTGAGCCCGTGGAAAAACCAGAGATAGGTGCCACCCTTGAAGACCAGGGGATGCTCCGCAAGCGCCACGAGCACAAGACTCTGGATGTAGTGTTTCTCCTGCTGCCAGGGCCGGAGGCTGTGCAGCTTCGCTATCCTGAGCAGCGTCTCGCGGTCAATCACAGCAGCCATCTCTCGAGCTTCTTCCTGCCCCTGCCACGGACACGGCGGATATAGCGCGCGAGCTTCTCCCGGTCCAGATGTCCCAAAAGCTCCGCAACCGTGCTCTTTGCCGGGGCGCCGAGGTAGACCCAGTCTATCAGGGCCTTCTCCGGCTCCGCGACAAACGCGTAGCTCCCGCCCTTATTGACGTGTGCGTAACCAAAGAAGAGGTCCGGGCGCACCCTGTGGTACTCGATACCTAGCCCCTCATAGCGGCGGGTGGCCCTCGTGCTGCAGCCCTCCACCAGCCTGGGGACCTGCGTGAGGAGGCTGTGGAAGTGGAGGGCGGAGGAGAGCGAGACATACGAGGGCTCGATGAGCTGGCTCAGCACGACGAAGTCGTCCTCGGAGAAGGCAATCTTCCCGCGCAGGAGCCTGCGCGCGAGACCCTTCCTCACGAGCCTCGAGGCATACACCTTGGCGATTGCCTTCGGCCTGCCGATGAGGTGCGCGAGCTGCTGCACCGAGTATACCGCGCGGCCGGCCGCGAGGGCGCGGTCGCGAATGGCGTAGAGGTTTGTTTTTTTCATGGAGGTAACTATTCTGTTACCTGGAGATATATATACTTTTCCACCCAGGTCTCCGCGCGGGGTACATGAACCGCGCGAAGGTCGCAGAATTCGTCGGGGAGAAGCTCGGCCGGGACGACGGGAACACGCAAGCGCCCGGTGCCTAGCCACGCCCGCGCTGCTTGGCGTAGAGCTGTTCGACCTGCTGCAGCGTCGAGGCGTCTTCAGGGCCTTTGTCGTCCCGTAGCCGGATGACGCGGGGGAATCGCAAGGCATACCCTGACGAGTAGTTCGAACTGCTCTGGATCTCCTCGTAGTGGACCTCGATGACTATGGCAGGCTTCACGGTCATGGACTTGCCGGCTCCTGACGCAAGGGGTTTCAGCCTGCGCGTCATCTCCATGAAGCTGAGCCCTTCCTCCTCCTTCTCCTTGAGCCCCGTGGACACCTTGCCGATTTCGAGCAGCTCTCCGGCGTTGCCCCTGCATGCCAGGGTGTACGAGGTGAGCCACCCAGCACGCTTCCCCTCGCCGTGCTCTGCTCCGACGATGACCAGGTCCAGGGCGTCCATCACCACCTTGTACTTCACCATATGCCCCACGCGCGCCCCGGGCTGGTAGGGCGCGTCGAGATTCTTCAGCATGAGGCCCTCATGTCCCTCGGCGAGCGCCTCTGCGAAGAAGTCCTCGACCTCCTTCTCCGATGCAGTGACCAGTTGCGGCGCAAGGGCCAGGTACTTCCCTTCCTTCGGGAGCATGCGCCCCAGTGCCTCTCTTCGCTTCCTGAACGGGGTCTTCAGCAGCGTCTCGCCTTCGAGCATCAGCACATCGAACAGGTAGAGCCGGACAGGCAGCTCGCGCGCCATCTCCTCGATGCCGTACTTGCGCCGGATGCGCTGCGAGACCTCCTGGAAGGGCCTGCACTTCCCGCTTGCCGGGTCGAAGCCGACAGCCTCGCCATCGAGCACAGCATCATTCACGCGTAGCCCTCGCAGCGCAGGAAGAATCTCAGGGAACTGCGCAGTGACATCCTCAAGCCTGCGCGTGAAGAGCCGCACCCCTCCTCCCTGCAGATGGGCCTGGACCCGGAAACCGTCGAGCTTGTACTCTGCTGCGCACGGGACCCCGACGCGGGACATCGCCGCAGCGAGAGTGTCCTCCTTCTGGGCGAGCATCATCTTCACGGGAGTGAAGACCTCGATGGAGCTTTCCCGCAGTCCTCTGAGACCCTTGCGTTTCGCGATGCGGGCAACGGCGCCGAAATCGTTCAGCATGTCGTAGGCGTGCTGCACCGCGTCGGTGATGAGGGTGTACAGCGCCCGGCCGTCCTCATCGCTCTCCGGCGTGATAAGCGCGCTTCCGGGAATGCTCTTCCCGGACTCTAACGCCCTTCTGAAATCCTGACTGCTCATCCCTTTTGCTTGAATCTCGGCGAGCCTCTTCGGCAGGGGCTTCCCGCACTGCATGCACGTCTTCAGCGCAGGATTGAGCGCGCCGCACGAGCAAGGAACCAGGACGCCCAGCACTTTAGGGAGCAGGGCCCACGCGATGGCATCGCGCAGCGTCCCCGCACCGACCCCGATACGAAGCTGCTCCAGCACCGTGCGGACGAGATAGCGCGCCTCGCGTGGGGACGCAGAAAGCAATCGTGAGACCTCCTCGACCTTGCGGTCCACGCTCCCCTCGCCCTCCAGCGAGGTCAGCCCCTGGACGCGCTCCAGCACACCCCGGACTTCGAGGCGCTCGCTGCGGAGAGTGCTCTGGCGCTTCTTCGATGAGAGCTCCTCGGCTACGAGCCCGAGGTCGCCGCGCTTCGCCCACAGGGACTCCACCTCTTTCGCGCTGGCTCCGGTCGCGCGGGAGATGGCCTTGCCCACCAGTTTCTCCGCGACGCCGACCTTGCGCTCGTCCCACGGAGGGAGGACACGGCCCTGCAGCAGGAGGAGCAGCGCGCCGAGGTCCTTCTCCTCCGTGCGGCCGATGGCCTGCGCGAGATGCCAGGTCATCTCCAGGCGTTTCGAGGTCTTCTCGAGCGTGTCGTAGAGCTCTGCGAGCTCCGCATAGAGCATGGGGTACATCTGAAATCGCACTATTTATATTTTCTTGCGGCCAGACACAACTCACAGCATGGGAGTGCGCTCCTCAATAGGTGTTCAGAAACTATGGATGCATGGGCGGCGAGACGAACGGGCCCAGTCCGGCTGGGTAAACTATCAGCTTGAGCAATAATAAGAGCACTATGACAACCAGGGGGGGGCCTAGCACAACGAGGATTGCTCGCAGCACACGGAATCGGTACTGCTTATGGACTCCGATGGTCTCAAGGATGAGGCCAACGATAACGCTCCACATAGCTGACATCGTTCCTGAATCGGGAATCAGACTGACCACGGAACTGAATGCGACAATGCGAGAAGCTGCGAGTCGGTCACTCTGGCCGGCAAGCTGGGCAAAGAGATTGAGAAGCCAAGACCCTAGCCATAGAGATACTATTGCACCCAGCCGAGCCAAGATGTAAACAAGGAGTTGGATGAAAAGGAGCGAGATTGCAAGTGTGTGGGCTGCCGAACTACGTGGGATGAAGACCAGCAACACCATGCTGACAAGCAGACGTAGGAGAATTCCCACACGAATAGTGAATGTCATATACCTGAGCAGTTCTTCTTCATCCGCGTTGCATTGCTCAAAGAAGGCGGATGGATTAGAGATGATGGACCAGGAGAGCTGAAAATACTTCAATTCCAGTCCGAGGAAACTCTCCATCAGCAAAGATTTCCCGCGTACACAAATTTAAACTTTTGCGTCGCGAACGGCGCGAGTATGTGTTCAGCTTGGGTGTAACCTGAGCTGGTCGAAGCGCGCGAAGATTTAATAATGCCACCCGCTCCACGGGGTCATGCCAACCTTGGACGTCGTGGGCATTGGCAACCCGCTGCTGGACCACATCGCCAGCGTGCGCGATGCCGACCTCGCGTCCCTCGGGCTCGTTAAGGGGACGATGCGTCTCATCGGCGAGGGGGATGCGCGTCACCTCCTGGGCTTGGTCTCTACAGCCCAGCGATTTCCCGGGGGGAGCTGCTGCAACACCATGCTCGGCCTCGCCCATCTTGGCGGCAAGGCGGCATACATCGGTGCGGTAGGGGAGGACGAGCAGGCGCGCTTTCTCGAGAATGCCCTCGCCAGCCGGGGGGTGGTGCCGCTGCTCGTGCGCCGGAAGGGAATCACCGGCGCCTGCGTGGTGCTGCTCAGTGAGGACGCCGAGCGGACCCTGAACACCCATCTGGGCGCGGCGCAGTCGCTCACTGCCGCAGATATCCGCGAACGGGACATCCAGAATGCGTCCTACTTGCATCTCGAGGGATATCTCTGGGACACCTCCGGGCAGGCCGCTGCCGCTGAGCGCGCGGTGCGCCTCGCGAAGAAACTCGGCGTCAGGGTCTCACTGGACCTCGCCGACCCGTTTGCGGTGGAGCGTCATCGGGACACGTTCCTCAGGCTCCTCCCGGACTGCGATGTGCTGTTCGCGAACGAGGAGGAGGCGCGCATCTTCACAGGCTTCTCCGCCGAGGAGGCCGCGCCTCTCCTGGCGAAGCGCTGCCCGTTCGTCGTGGTGAAGCTCGGTGCAAAAGGCTCGCTCATCGTGAGCGAGAGGAAAGCGCACCAGATTGCGCCCTTCCAGGTGCCCGCGGTTGACACCACAGGCGCAGGGGACATCTACGCGTCGGCAGTGCTTTACGGGCTGACGCACGGACTCAGTCCGGAGAAGACAGGGAGACTCGCTTCCTATGCCGCTGGCCAGGTGGTGGCGCAGCGCGGAGCGCAACTGACCTCGCCCGTGGACATGAAGAAGGCCCTCAGTCCTTGAAAGTATGCTGGGCTTGCCGCTCGACTTCCTCGAAGGCCTGCCGCAGCGCCGTCCCCAACTCCCAGGAGTCAGCTTTGCTGGACTTGATGGCCTTGGTGGGCGCGTTGACGTGGACGTGGACGGAGAACTTCTTTCCGCCCTCTTTTCCAGGGGGGGCCTTATGTGTCTTCACGTGGACCACAAGGTCGACCTCGTTGCGCAGTGCCCTTTCAATCTTTGGGTGATACCTCGCGGCCAGTTCGTCCAGGAGAAGCCGTTCCTCTGGTGACAGGTCGCGTACTCCCACGAATCGTATGGCAGCCATGCCAGAGAGCCGGATTTCCCGATATAAGAATGTTGTGCCTTGACGGTCGGAGAAACCCCGTGACTTCGGCCGCGATGCCGCAGGAGTTCCCTGGTGTCTCGCCGGAATCACGGACATTCTCCGCAATGCGGCCGACTCTCAGCGTATTCTTTCCACAAGGCTGGCCCGGGCATAACGTTTAAATAAGCCCGCAGGTTCTTGCGCGACGGTTTCTGGGGTATGGCGCACGCAAAGGGGGAATTCCTCGACAAGAACGTCCTCGAGGAGGTGCAGAAGACTGAGGCGGAGGCCCAGGCGATACTGCACGAGGCCGACCTGAAGAAGCAGCAGCTCCTTGCCGAAGGCCGGAAGGAGGCCGAGCGGATTCTTGCCGAAAGCGCGGAGCGCCTCACGAAGTCCCAGAGCGCAGAGCTCGAGAGCAAGCGCAAGGAACTCGAAAAATCAACCAGGAGGATTCTCGCGGACGCGGACAAGGAGGTCAAGGAGCTTGAGGAGCGGGTGCAGGGCAGCCGGCCGGCGGCGACCAAGCGGGTCCTCGAGCACCTGGGCGCTCTCGCGGAGGCACGATGATTCTCCCGGAGCCTATGTCCAGGGTGACCATTCTCGGACCGAAGACCCTGCTCCGTCCCGTTGTCGATGAGCTGCATGGCCTCAAGCTGCTGCACATCAAGGACCATGCGAAATCCTCGGACATGGACATCGGCGAGCCTCTTCCCGAGTATGACGAAGTGGCCCAGCTCCTCGTCCGCGTGAGGACCATCTCCTCCAACCTTGAACTGAAGGAGGAAAAGGCAAAGGCCTTTGACGGCGAAATCGCCGCAGTGCGCTCACGCGTGGATTCGCTCTACTCCGAGGTGAGCGAGGCCGTCGCCAGGCGCGCCTACCTCCAGAAGGTCCTGGACATCTTCTCGCACAACCGCCAGCGGGCCGCGCTGAAATCGATGACGCTCGAATACGACGACGGGGACTATGAGAAGCATCATGTCTTCGTGGGCTTCGTCCAGAGGGAGCACGGCATAGGCGAACTGGGCAGGCTCTTCAAGGGCGAATTCGAGGGAGTGCACGCCATCGCGCTCTCGGTCCCTCCGGAGAAAGTGGCTGCGGCGAAGTCCGCTCTGGATGCGGATGATTTCTTCCCTGTCGATTCCGACACCGTCCCGCGCGCCCTTCCCGGACTCCGCGGAAAGCTAGCTGAACCCAAGAGACTGGACCTCATCGAGAAATCCCTGAAGGAGGCGCTCAAGAAGGTCTCTGGAGTGCTCGACACTGCGGCAAAGGAGCACGCTACGTTCCTCGCTGCTGCGAACTCCCGCCTGGTCACCGAGAACCGTAAGGCGGAGGCGCCCCTCCGCTTTGGCGCGACGGAGAAGACCTTCCTGGTCGCCGGATGGGTTCCGAGTGCGGAAGTCGCTCGCCTGCAGGGCCGCCTGGGCCATGTCGCCGGGGAGAAGCTGCTCATCGAGCATGAGCGCGTCTCGCCCCATGAGAATGCCCCGGTGAAGCAGAACCTCCCCCGGATTGCCAGGCCGTTCAAGCACTTCCTGGACATGTTTGCCGGACCCCTCTACGGCGAGGTGAATCCTACCGTGTTCATCGCGCTCACCTTCCCGCTCTTCTTCGGCTTCATGCTCGGCGATGTCGGCTACGGCCTCGTGGTGCTCGCTCTCGCGGTCCTCATCCTCAAGGCGACCAAGGGGAAGCCACTCATCGGCCTGCTACCTCCCGCAGCGCTCATCTTCGCCGCGCTCTGCACCATCTTCTTTGGGGCGGTGTTCGGGGAGTTCTTCGGTGCGGAGATAGGGCTGTACCACCCCCTCTTCCCGAGGGTGGAGCTTGAGTTCCTGGGACACGGCACGCACGATGGCCTCCTCATCGTGGCCGACGGCAAGAATGTCGTCATGGGTGGGGTCAACTCCGACGCGCTGCTGGCAATCTCGGTGCTCGTCGGAGTGGTCCACATCCTCATCGGCATGTTCACCGGGTTCTACAATTCCTGGCGCATGCACGGCCTCAAGCAGGCCGTGATGCACAAGGCAGGCTGGATTCTCCTCATGCCGGGCATGCTCTGGCTCATGGTGAAGATGAGCCTCCTCAAGGGAGGATACGCCGCGCTTGCTAACTCGGTGCTTCCTCCGGACTTGGTGATTTATATCATGTTGGGCATCGGGGTGCTCCTTATCGTCATTGGTGAGGGTATCACGGGCGTGGTGGAGCTTCCGGCGCTGCTGAGCAACCTCTTCTCCTACGCCAGGCTGATGGCAGTCGGCCTCGCATCGGTGCTGCTCGCCCTCGTGGCGAACCAGATGGCAGCCCAGGCTTTCGGGTCCGGAAACATCGTGGGCTACATCTTCGGCGCCGTCGTCCTCCTGCTCTTCCATCTCATCAATCTCCTGCTTGGCATCCTCAGCCCGTTCCTCCATTCCCTGAGGCTCCACTATGTCGAGTACTTCACCAAGTTCTACTCGGGGGGCGGAAAGCAGTACGCGCCGTTCGGCGCGGAGGATTGAGAACCATGGCCATTGAAGGAAGCATAGCGACGGGGCTCATCGCAGTGGGCGCAGGTCTCGCGGTGGGACTGAGCGCCATCGGCTCGGGACTGGGAGAGCAGCAGATAGGCGCCGCGGCGGTCGGGGCCATCGCCGAGAACGAGGAGATGTTCGGCAAGGGCCTCATCTTCACGGTCATCCCCGAGTCCCTCGTCATCTTTGGCCTGGTGGTGGCAATCCTCATCCTGGGCCTCGCAGGCGGCTGACCATGGGACTTGAGGACATCAAGAAAGAGATCCTCGAAGAGGCACGGAGAGAGGCGAAGCGCGTCCTCGACGAGGCAAGGCGCTCAAGTCAGGAAGCGGTCAAGCAGGCGCAGCGGGAGGCGAAGGAGCGCGAGGAGCGCGCCAAGGCCGAGCTGAAGGACCAGCTTGCGACCCTGGAGACCCGAGAGACTGCATCCGCGCGTTTCCAGGCGCGCAGGCGCATCAACACCCGGAAGAAAGAGCTTCTCGACGAGTTCTTCAGCCATTGTCTCCGCGAGGCATCCAAGCTGGACGGGGCGACGAGGAAGCGCCACGTCAAGGCGCTGCTTGCGCACGCCAAGGACTTCTCTGTCGTCTACGGCAGGAAGGAGGACCTGTCCAGCGCCACCAAGCTCGCGGTGCGCTCGGCGACTTTCGCAGGGGGCATCATGCTGGAGACCAAGGATGGGACGCAGCGCCTCGACCTCAGCTATGAGACCATGCTCGCGGCCATAGCTCAAAAGGAGCTTCCGGACATCTCCGCACGGCTCTTCGGGGAGTAGGATGCGCAAGACCCTCCGGAGCGCGGTGCAGTCCTCCCTCCGGTTCAAGCGTTACCCCTACACCTACGCGCGCGTCATGGTGATGAAGGGCAGGCTGCTGGACAGGGGGGACTACGACCGGCTGGCCCGCCTTTCGCTCACGGGCATCATCAAGCTGCTTCAGGACACGGACTACCGTGCGGAGATAGACAGGCTCGCCATCCGGCACGAGGGCATCGCCCTCCTCGAGCATGCGCTGCACGCCAACCTCATCGCGACCTACACCAAGCTGCGGAGCATCTCCTCCGAGGAGCTCACGACGCTGTTCGACGCCTACCTCCTGCGGCACGATGTCCAGAACATCAAGGACATCCTCCGCGGACTGCACGCGGGCCTGCCGAAAAGCAGGATTGCGGAGATGGTCTCTCCGGTATGCTTCACCCAGGAGGAGTATGACGAACTCCTTTCCGCGGGGACCATCGAGGACGTCCTCTCTCGGCTGCAGTTCATCCCCCTCAGCGCATTCGAGGATGGCCTCGCCAGGTACGGAGCTTTCAAGAGCCTGGACCTCATCGAGGCGGTGCTGGACCAGCACTTCTTCCTCCGGATGCTCGCCGCTGCGAAGCAGATACCGCAGCAGGGCCAGCTCCTGCGGAACATGCTGCTCCAGGAGATAGACCTCCTGAACCTGAAGGCCATCCTGCGGCTGCGCGCCGCGGACGTCGCAGCGGAGCACGTCGAGAAAGTGGTCATCTTCCGCGGAGGAAGGCTCAAGCCGGCGCTCCTCCGGAGGCTGCTGCACCTGGACCTCGCACAGGCACTGCAGGAATGCGGCGGCACTCCCTACGGGGAGCTGTTCAAGGGCGCTGCAGACCTCACCTCGCTCGAGGTGAAGATTGACCGCTACCTGCTCCGCCACTCCCTGGCGTTCATCCATGGCCATCCGCTCACCGCGAACATCATCGTGGGATATCTCTTCGCCAAGGAGGTCGAGGTCCGCAACCTCCGCCTGCTCGGCAAGGCCACGCACCTCGGCCTCGGACAGGATTTCGTGCAGGAGGGCCTGGTGGTCTGATGCCTCAGCTGCACATCGTGGGAAGTCAGGACTTCTGCCTGGGATTCCGGCTCGCCGGCCTCAAGAGCCTGTATCCCAGCGAGGAGACCCCCGCCCAGAAGACTTTCGGCCAGCTTCTCGAGGGGCGCTCTGGCGTCATCGTGACAGACATCACGACGTTCTCGTCCGTGGACAAGAAGCTTCAGCTCCAGCTCGAGCAGAGCGCGAATCCCGTGGTGGTGGTGCTCTCTGCGGATGACCATGCGGCGGATTCCCTGCGGGAGCGCGTGAAGAGCGCCATCGGCGTCGATGTCTGGAACAAATAATCACCGATTTTTCATTTTTGAGTAGCAACATTTAAAAGCAAAGCTGCTCTCCACCATGACCATGCCAGGGGACCGGCTTGAAGGGCGCATCATGTCCCATCTCCGGGCGCTCTCTGCCCTGGAAAGCGACCGTGCCCGCGGGGACTATCTCTACGACCGCCTTTCGGAGCAACTCTCCGCGGGAATCTCCCTTGAGCGCGAGCCCATCAGGGCAGCTCGCCGCTCCTCGGCATCCGACAATATTGTCCTTCGCATTCCTGGGTGGGTGACTGATGAGCCTATGCCGACCCTGGAGGTGCTCGCGCACTACGATACCATCGGCCTCGGCTACCACTTCTCGCGGCACATCCCCGTCCGGCTTTTCGGAAGGCAGCTGGGCGCCTTGCCGGACCCCCTCTCCCTGAAAAGGGGATCATTGGAGCCTGGCTCTGCGAACGACAACCTCTCGGGGGTCGCGGTCTCGCTGACCCTTGCGGAGCGTCTCATGGAGAATGCCAGCCGCGGCGAGTATCCGGAGCATCCGGTCGAGATAGTCTTTCCCTGCGGGGAGGAGAACGGCCATGTCCTGAACATCCTCCGCTACCTGGTGCCCATGGCCGTGCTCGGCGCTCCGCTTGCCACGGCCGCGCAGTTCGTGGCGAGAGAGATGGGCCTGCCTCCGGGAGCTCTCGCCTCGGCGACGACGCTCGGCCTGGCGAATGCGCTGGCAAGACTGCCTCTGACGAGGCCGGGCCTGACCGGCTCCACCGAGCACCATCGGCGCGAGGAACACAATCCCAACAGGGTGCGCGTCGCAGTGGATATCGTGGGAAGCGAAGGCGATTTCATCGTCCCCTCGACCTCTCTGGGCATCACCGGGCTGAGCATGCTGGGCCTGCTGCCGGTCCGCTACCGGCCCGAGGTGGTAGACACCCTCCGTGAGCTGTTCCTGGTGCTGGACGACCGTCCTGAAGCGGTGAGCAGACTTCCGACTGAGTACCTTCCCCTTGGGGCATCAGACATGGCGACTCCCACCATCGGCCTGAGGAAGGCCCTGCTGGAGTGCCGGGACTGGGGACTCTCGATGAACGCTGCGGGGATATTTGCCGGGGGCGCGCGAGCCATCAGGAGAATGCACACCTATGACGACCGCCCCGAGCACGTCCGGGCCGAGAACTTGCGTGTCACCGAGCGCGTCCTCGAGGAGGCCGTGAGCGCCCTCCACTCCCCGTGGAAGTCGGAGGAGCAGCTCGAAGGATTCTCTCCGGAGCGGGCGATGCTCTTCTCCGCTGGAGACAAGGACTACCTTTCCCTTTCCGGGAGGCTCCGTGGAGCGTCCGTCGCGGCGGTCTACGAGGCGGAGAAGCTCGACAACAGCTACGCGACAGGAGACTTTGTGACATGGGGGATATCTTCTCCCGAACGCCTCCTCCGCCATGCAGGGAAAGTGAAACGGAGGGAACTGGAGGGCACGTTGGACTATCACGGAGAACACTATCAGGTGGGGCCAGGCACGCCGTGGAGAAAGGCCGGCCAGCTGCTCTACGAGGCGACGCACGAGGTCGTGTCTCGTCCCATGCTCCCTATGGCTGCTCTCGTGGGGGCCGAAGCGGGCCTGCTGATTGGCGCCCACTGGAAAGTCCTGGAGTACATCGCCAACGTCGGCGCATTGCCTCCCGAGGCGAAGCTGGGAGCTGCGGTGGCCATCGGCGCCTCCGCGCTCGGCCTCACCTTCCTCTCCGCGTACAAGACCATGATAGAGGTCATCGCAGCAGCTGAGCCCCTCGGGAGGATGAAGATGCGTTTCGAGCAGTGGTCGCGGCATGCGGCCGGGGCAGGGGCTCTTTCTGTGGCATCGGATGAGACTTTGTAGACAGCCTCTCGGCCAAAATCCCGTACGCTTTCCGTGTTGTCTCGCCGGAATGCCGAAAAAAGTAGCGCGACCGGTTGTCTCCCGCTCCAACGCCAATCTCAAAAGGGCCGAATTGAACCTACGTGAAGCTCGCGGAAAACGGCCTCGGAACGCGGCTCCCCGTCGGCAGGAAGTCAGGAGAGGTGCTGACCAAAGGCGAAGCTCCAGCGGGTCAGCGAGTTGCTTCTGGTGCTGGAGGCTTGGCGCAAACCTGAGAAGATTAATATAACCAAGAGTAGTTGCGCTGGCTCAGCGAGGAGCAGGGGCCGCATGAGTAGGGGTTTCTTTTCAAGGGTGAGGGGGATGCTCCAGTCCCGGCAGGAAGCGGTCATTCTCACGCCGAACTCTGCGATAGATCGCATCAATGACGCAGAGCGGCTTCTTGAGCGGAAGTATGACGGCACCCTGAGGGTCCTGTCGGAGCGGTTCTGCAATGAGTCCCGCAAGACAAAGGAGAACATCACCCGCCTGAGGGAAGGGAATCTTCTCAACAGGAATGTCGAGGAACGCCACCTCCATATCATGGAAGGGAACCGCTCTGCCTACATCAAGAAGGTCGAGCAGTTCCTCGAGGAGGTCGGCAGCCACCAGCCATCCGGTAATGATACGGAGCGGGAGACAGCCGCGCTCTTGAGGGAGGGCCTTGAGCGCCTCGTGAAGAGCACCCAGAAGGGCTATTTCATCCTCCAGGAATTCCTGGCAAACGAGAGCGGTGCCATCGCAGGCAACCTCAAGATGTTCGACAGCCTCATCACCGAGCTCAAGAAGGAGGCAGATGCCCACGAGAAGCTCCTCTGCGGTTTTGATGCTGTCAGGGAAAGGCTCGCGAGACTCGACAAGCAGCCAGGCCGCGAGGAGAGGCTGCGGCGCGAGGCAGAGGCAGCAGAGAAGGCTGCCGCGTCCGCCAGGGAGGATCTCGAGAAGTATAAGCGAGGCGCATCCTACGAGGAGTACAGCCTCTTGAGTGCTCGCCTGAGGGAGCTCAAATCAAGGTGCAGCGGCCTCGTAGGAGGATTTTCTCAGCGCCTGGGAGTAATCGACCGTGCCATGCGGAAGTACTCCAAGATGAGCGCAGAGCCTGAGATAGTGGAGGCTGTGCTCATTGCATCGGTGAGGGTGCTTCTCCTTGAGCCTGAGAGGCTGGAGCGTCTCCTTCCCCTGCTCGAGCGGGCAATCCACTCCGGAGAGCTCGACCTCAAGGACAGGAAACGAGAGAGGAGCCTTGAGATCATCTCTTCCCTCAAAAAAGAACTTCCCGCTCTCGCGAAGGCTTTCTCAGGTGCGGAATTCCAGCGGCAGGAAGCAGATGCGCTGCTGAGAGGCCATCCGGCGTGGGCTGATGAGCAGCGGCTCGGCAACTCGGCAGAAGAGGCCCTGGGGAGGGCGCGGCTCGCCGGAGAGGCCTTCAGGAACTGCATCGCGAGCGCAGGCACGGCCTACGGAACTGAGAAGAAGGAGATGGAAAGCGAGGTGAGCAGGCTCCTCGGGCAGGCAGTCTGTCTCAGCTTAGGCACTGGAAACCCGACTTTGACAGTTTTGCCTGTATGTTGACGCAGAATAGAGTCTGACCTAGTTGCAGAGCGTCACGGGATGGACTGCATCAGAGTTCCCGAAACCACGGCTACTATCTCTGGGTGCTTGCGCAGAGGCTCCTGACCTGCTCAGCAGAAAAACCCCTCACTCGGTCGGGAGGCCGCACAGACTTCCGATGGGTTCGCCGGCCTCCGCAACACGGCCGCTGACGTTTTCTTTGGAATTGCCAGAGAAGGCATTTAAACGCCGCGTGGTTCAGGGGTGGCATGCAGAGCGTGCGCATCCCGGAAGTCACGGATGATCCCTCCGTGGATATCGCGCTCGACACCGTCGCCAAAGGCAAGCAGGCGCTCGTCTTCGTCACGAGCAAGCGCAGCGCGGAGAAGACCGCCGAGGACATCGCGCGGAAGCTCAAAGGGAAGCAGGAGGGACTCGCGCGCCAGCTCCTCACGGCTCTGAGCCGGCCCACAAAGCAGTGCGAACGCCTTGCGAAGTGCGCATCCCGCGGAGCGGTGTTCCATCACGCGGGACTCGCGCAGAAGCAGCGTGACCTCATCGAGACCGCGTTCCGGGAGGGCAAGCTCGGCGTCATCGTCTGCACCCCGACGCTCGCGTACGGCGTGAACCTGCCGAGCTTCCGCACGATTGTAAAAAGTGTGAAGCGCTATGAGTCAGGGCGCGGACTGCGGTGGATTCCGGTGCTGGAATACCTCCAGTACGCCGGCCGCAGCGGACGCCCGGATTTCCACGACGACCACGGCGAGGCGGTGCTCATCGCATCCTCTGAGCCAGAGGCTGAAGAGCTTCTGGAGCGCTACGTGCACGGCCAGCCGGAGGAGATTTATTCGAAGCTCGCAGTCGAGCCCGTGCTGCGGATGCACCTGCTCGCGCTCATCGCCAGCGGCACGGTGCGGAGCACGTCCAGTATCCTTTCCTTTTTTGAGAGGACATTCTGGGCGCACCAGTTCAAGGACATGGACAAGCTGACCACGGTGGTGGACCGCACCCTCCGTCGGTTGGAGGAGTGGGGGTTCATCACCATGGCCTCGTCCGACTTTGTCTCCGCGGACGAGCTGGAGGAGCGAGGGGTGCGGCCCACTTCGCTGGGAATGCGGGTGGCGCAGCTCTACCTCGACCCGCTCACCGCGCACCAGCTCATCCTCGGGCTGGGGTCGCATCGCGGCCTCTCGGCGTTCGCTGCGCTGCAGCTTCTCTCATCCACGTTAGAGATGCGCCCTGCGCTGCGCGTGAAGGTCAAGGAGTACGACCTCATCCAGGACGCGCTCCTCCAGCACCACGACAAGCTGCTCGTGGAGGAGCCGACGCTCTACGACGAAGAATACGATGCCTTCCTCGCGAGCGTCAAGACTGCGCTCATGCTCCACGAATGGACCGAGGAGAAAGACGAGCCCTACCTCCTGGAGACATTTGACGTCAGGCCCGGAGAGCTGAAGGTCAAGCTCCAGACTGCGGACTGGCTGCTCTACGCCATGGTCGAGTTGTGCAAGCTCCTAGGATTCAAGGAACTGCTCGCGGAGCTCATGAAGATCCGCGTCCGCCTGGAATATGGAGTGCGTGAAGAGCTGCTTCCCCTGCTGAAGCTGAAGGGAATCGGCAGGGTGCGCTCGCGGCAGCTCTTCGCCGCTGGGTTCAAGACGGTGGGGCACCTCAAAGCCGCGCCGGCAGGGTCTCTCCGGCGGGTGCTGGGCGAGAAGCTCGGCCAGAGCGTCCGGGAACAGCTCGAGGGAAAGGCGCCCCGCGAGCAGAAGCCCGAGCAGCAGGCGAGCCTCAGCGGGTATTGAGCGACGCTTCCCTCGACGCTACCTGGCGCGCTCTGGGTCGTAGTCGAGTATGACCTTATCTGCCGGATGTTTTGTCTCCCACGCCTCGGCGACACGCAGGGCATAGTCCCTGTTCTTCCTGTCGCAGAGGATGGTCAGGCAGTGCCCCGGGCGCGAAGGGAATAGGAGCCATACCAAATTCGTGGCCACCGTGATGAATGTATCCTGCTGCCCTACCCCTCCTTCTAGCATCTTCTCGTAGATTGTTCCCTTGACGAGCGCGTCGTAAGCATCGCTGTGATTGGCTGCACACACGTTCCAGTCAATCCCGGCTATCGGGGAATCACCGAAGTCTTTCTGGTCGCCGAGCGTCCTGGCCACGAGGTCGGACAGTTCCGCCACAAATTGCCTGTTGTTCGCTGCGTACTCTGCTTCCAAGGCGTCCGTCGATGCGGTGAAATCATCTACCATGTGCATTATCTCCATACGGTTGACTTGTCGAGCGATGGCAGCCCGAGATCCTTCAGGTCCTCATCGACTTCATGATACATCCGCGAGACGCTCTCCGCGGCATGGTCGGGAAGCATCATATTTTCACCCGAAGTCCTCTGGTACAGGTTCGCGAGCGCGATGCACAGCGACTCGTCCTGCGCGATGCACCTCACGTCAAGTTCATAAAGGCCCTTTCCGCCGGAGAGCGCGCGCTCCATGTCCGCCACGGTCGGGTCTCGCTCGAGAAGGACGCGAGCAGCGCCTGATTCCAGCGCGCCATAGGAGTCTTCCCCGAGACTGCGGCTATCCTGGAGCCTCTGGCCTGTTGAGGCGTATCCAGTGAGGACTGCCGCGGCAGCAGCCAGCAGACCCGTGATTCCCAGTGATACCGCCATGAAAGGGAACGTGTACTGCTCGATTTCGCTGGAGAACAACGCGTCAGCGCCCAGACCCGCTAGAGTGAACAGGGCACCAGTGCAAGCATACAGGGGCCAATACCGCTTCAGAGAAGAGGTGAGGTGCGTGGCGATGGTACGCGGCGCCCAGTAGCCGTCAAGCCTGTCATCGAGGTCTGTCTTCATGGCCTCCAGCTCCTGCAACGCGGCCGGGATGAGCGAGGGCGTCTCCCCTTCCGTAAGCCCGCCGCCGTGCTTCAGCACTAGCACGGGGTAGTACCGCTCGGAGGGTCCGGACAGGTCGCGCAGCCCCGCAGGGAGCAGCACCCTCTCGCCCTCAATGTCAAGCACGACCGTCTCCAGCATCGGAATCCCCATGCAGGCAGGAGCTCCAGCATCATTCTTAAATGTTTCTATTTATAAGTAACAAAACAAAAGAAAAAATAATCCGCCCGGAGTGCGAAACGTTTATATACGCTCCGCGCCCGGAAGAGCCTGATGCCCCGCGCGTATCCCGTGAAGGAGTTCCCTCACCAACTCACCCTCATCTACGGCGGCGTGTTCCACTACAAGTACCTGTATATGGCGGCGTACGACTGGATAACGGAGCACGGCTGGCGCGCCTACGAGGAGGACGACAAGGTAGAGACGCTCTATGCGGAGGACCACGACGCGCGCGGGAGGAAGGTGTGGATTTGGTGGCGCCTCCAGAAGGGGGGGGACAGCAGCTACTACCATTACTTCCTCGACGTGAACTTCCTGGGTCTCGGCGTGACGGACGTCGAGGTGGTGAAGGACGGCAAGAAGGTCCACGCCCAGAAAGGGGAGCTCGACATCATCATCCGGCCGTGGATTGAGGTGGACTACGGCGGAAGGTGGGCGAAGCACTGGCTCCTCAAGAATTTCAACGACCTCTTCCAGAAGCGCGTCTTCAAGGGGGACATCGAGCAGCGCGAGGTCGAGATGCTCCGCGAGGTCTACCAGTTCCACGGGATGCTCAAGAAGACCCTGGAGATGAAGGTCTTCACCGAGGACAAGGAGCTCTACGGCCCGAAGCGGGCGATATAGTTTAATAAGAGGCTTTTCCTCCGCGGAGTGCTGCCTCCGTAGCATAGTGGCTATTGCGGCGGACTTGTAATCCGCAGGTCGGGGGTTCAACTCCCCTCGGAGGCTCTGACGACGAGGGGTCACGAACGGAGTGAGTCTACCCCTCGGAGGCTTTGCCGCAACCCCGGGAAAGCACCGGGTCCCGGCCGCGCTGCTGAGCATTATCGGAATCACGGCGAGACGACGCGGAAAACGCCCGGCAATGCGGCCGGTGGAGACGTTCTGCAAGGCCCGCAGGGACCGCATCCTCCTTTTTGCGCGCAACGCTTAAAAAGCCCGTTCCCCCGGAATCGCGCATGCGCCTCCTGCTGCTCATCGCGGCCGCCCTCCTGCTCCCCGTTGCGTACGGCCAGGTCTACCAGGACTGCTCCGGCCGGAATCTCACCGTGCAGTCCTGTTCTGTCTACGAGGACCGCGTGAAGGTGCGATTCCACTCCACCATGCCTTCTCGTCCCGAGCAGCTCAGCTACCGGTTCTCCACCTCCCAGGGTACGACCCTCCACTACGGCACGTCGGTAAGTCCTGACATTGCGGACGTGGGACTGAAGGCAATTCGTGGGAGCGAGTACGAGCTCACCTTCTGGACATCGCAGACCCTAGCTGTTGTGCATCTCTCCGACCCGCAGTGCACCCAGGCGACCTACAAGTCCGCCTCTGCCGACTGCCTCCTTTCCGCTGCAGCTTTTCCCCTTGAGGGTACGGTCTGCGGCAACCTTCCCAGCGTGCAGGCCCGGGTGCGCTGCAGGCTCTATGTCATCGAGCCCCCGCAGCTCGACACTCCCGAAGAATGTAG